>Ga0116185_1001115_pt1 | contig 27956 bp, 17 predicted proteins | sample AD_JPNNA7_MetaG_FD_89754 | JGI IMG/M metagenome (GOLD analysis project Ga0116185, IMG submission 89754) | Active sludge microbial communities of municipal wastewater-treating anaerobic digesters from Japan - AD_JPNNA7_MetaG | ecosystem: Engineered > Bioreactor > Anaerobic > Digestate | place...
GGATACCCCTCTTCATTCGGCGGCCATGCATGGCATGACCGGAATGATTGGGTTCCTCGTTAGACGCGGCGCCGATCTCGACGCCGTGAACAATAACGGTGAGACTCCCTTGGCCCTCGCGGTGAAGCATGAACAGGAACGCGCCGTTGAGACACTCGAGAAACTCCTGAAAGCGCGGGAGTAAGATGGGTGCTGCCGGGGGCGGCGCTGGTTCCTGACGGGTACGGGTGAATTTTGATAGACTATCCTGCAGGAGAGCTGGATGAAGGGTACGAAAAACGATGTTGTTACCGTATACACAGACGGTGGCTGTGAGCCGAATCCCGGCCGCGGAGGATGGGGAGTCGTCCTCGTCTATAAAGGGAAGGTAAAGGAGCTTTCGGGCCACGAAGATGTGACTACGAATAACCGCATGGAACTTACGGCGGCCGTGAAAGCACTGGAGGCTCTTCGCAGGCCGTGTCATGTCGCTCTGCATACCGATTCGCAGTATCTGCAGAAAGGCATAACCGATTGGATGCGGAGGTGGAAACGAAACGGATGGCGCACCCGAGGCGGAGCGGTGAAGAACCAGGATCTTTGGCAACGCATTGACGACCTTACGAACATCCACGATGTCAACTGGCACTGGGTGCGCGGACATGCGGGAGACCCCTTTAACGAACGCTGCGATGCGCTGGTGCGTGAGGCCCGCATCCGGCGCTGAAACGTGAGAGAAAATACCGCTGCAATGTTTGATAGAGAGAAAAGCTCCGTTGCGAGTCACCCCGTACCAAGGAAGAGAACAGAGGATCTGACCCTGTGCCTTATCTTCATTCTCATCGGGATGGGCGGCATCCTCTTTTCCAGGCGCTGGGATGACCCGGTATTGCACAGAATCACCCTGTTGCTCTCCGTTGCGTTGCCTGTTTTTGGCATCGGCAATTTTCTAGCCCGGCTTCACGTAACCGGTCTACAGAAGTTCCTCCTGGTCGCGGGGGTCCTCATCTTGATCGTAGGGGGGATGGCCACCGTAGCCGATTTTCCCGGCACCTTCATTGATTCCGCGGAGATCCCAGCCAAGACTCGCGACTTCGCCCGCTGGGCGGGAGCACTAGGTCTGTTCGCCGGACTTGTCGCAATTCTCTTTGCCGTAGTTCGCGGCGAGGAAGAACTGGCCGAGATCGGCGACCGGTTTCGGCATCTGACCGACCACATGAGCGAAGGGTTCACCGTAGCTTCTCCGGATGGAACCATCTTGTTTGTGAACCGGCGCTTTCTGGAGATGACTGGTCTGAACCGGGACGCCGTCGTTGGACGGAATGCCTACGAAATCGTTAGACAGCTCAACCAGGAAGCGATGCTCGAGCACATGGAGCGGCGAAAACAGCACCTGGCATCGGAGTATGTTGTCAATCACAAGGTCGGGGGCGACGAACGGCATTTCGCGATAAGCGGGACACCTATCTTCAACCGCCAGGGAGAACATGCCGGAACCGTTGCTATTTTTCGAGATGTGACAGAGCAGGTCAGGCTTTCACGGAGCTTGGAGAAGTATGCGGAGGATCTCCAGCGGCTCGTGGAGGAACAGACACGCCAATTGCGCGAGTCCGAGGAACGTCTTCGAGGGCTGTTGGTGCGCATGAACGAGGGCTTTCTAACCTTGGATGGGGCCTTCCGTGTGCGGTTTGCCAACGAGCGCGTCTGTGAAATGCTGGGATTCGATCCGGGAGAACTGGTTGGACGCGATGTGTTCGGATTCATGGAGCCCGCCGGCAGAGCCAAGCTCCTGAGTCTCCTCGAGATGGCAGGCTCGAACGTGACGAAGCGTCTTCAACAGGAAACCAATCTCATAACGAAGCTCCGCGGTATGGTTCCCGTAGTCTTGGGTGTGTCCCGCGTGGAAGATTCCCGCGAAGGCGGAGTGCGGTATTCTCTTGTTGTAACGGACGTAAGTAAACAGAAAGAAATGCAGCGCCAGTTGGAACAGCGCGCCATCCAATTGGAGACCGTCAACGAAGAATTACGAGTGCTTGACCGTACGAAAGACAGTTTCCTGACAAACGTCACGCACGAGCTTCGCACCCCCCTGAGTACCATACGCGGATACGTCGAGATGTTGGATAGCGAAGGCATCGGCGCGTTGGACAACGAACAGAGGAATGCGCTGCAGGTAATTGGGAGAAATGTGCAGCGTCTGGGAACCCTGATCGAGGAAATGATCGAATTCAGCCGAATGCAAATGAAGGGTTTCCGCCTGAAATTCACGCTGTTCCGACTCGAAGAGCTTGTGGAGGAATGTGTCAAATCGGTGCGTCCGAACGCTTTTCAGCACGGTCTGACGCTCGAATGCAATCCTCGGGAGTCCCTGCCCAGAATATGGGGCGACCGGGCCCGCCTGGCCCAGGTTCTCACGAATCTCGTGTCCAATGCCATCAAATTCACCAAATCGGGCGGAAGAGTCGAGTTGAACATCAGCCGCGCTCCAGGCGGTACCGCGCGCATCAGCGTGGCGGATACGGGAATCGGAATACCCCTGGAGTACCAGAAGCGCATATTCGACAAGTTCTTCCAAATTGATGATTCTCTTGAAAGACGTCATGAAGGCGCGGGCATCGGTCTGTCCATTGCGAAAAGCATTGTTGACGCTCATGGAGGCACTATCGAGCTTGTCAGCACACCCGGGGAGGGAAGCAAGTTCACCGTGGTTTTGCCGGACGCGATTTTCGATGAAAGCTACTCGCCGGGCGAGAACGCCCGCTTTGAAGGCCGAAGACTTGTGTGTGTTTCTGAGGATGACGGATTACTGGACAGGCTAAAGGCTCTGCTCGAGGGCTGGGGGGGACAAGTCGATCGGTTCTCCGGCGGGCACGAAGCCGTTCGCTCTTGCCGGGAAACGGTACCAGACCTCGTGATCATTGATGAAAACACCGACGATATAACTGGTTCGGCATTCGTCACGGTATTGCGAAAAGCGTTGGACGCCGACACGGTGCCGGTCCTGCTTATGAAGGGCCGCAATGCGCCTCTCGAGGAGGGTTTTGTCGACCTGAGCGGTCGTGTTGAAACCATCGAGAAACCCTTCCGTGCCCACGAGCTCTTCTGGAAGGTCCATCGGATGCTTGGGAATCTCCATTTGATTTCTCCACTCTTGGAAACAGAGATGCTTCCGCCTGCCGAGCCGGCGGCGGAGATCGTGCATGCCGTGGTGGAGCCGGACAGCGACTTGCTGGAATGGCTTCAGATAGCCCTGTCAATCCGCGGCATAGAGGCATCCTATTTCGTTGATCCGGAAGATGCCCTTGCGCGCATCGAGGCACACGGCGCGCGGACCCTTCTATTGGATACGGACGGGTTGTCTCCCCAACAGTTGATGCGTTTGAAAGAACACGCCAGAGAAGCTCACATTCTGATATGCGCCATGACAGGGTCGCAACCAGACGAGCAACCGGCAGATGGTTTCGATGCTTTACTGACAAAACCATTCAGCATCGACGATGTCGTTGACACAATTGCTGAATTCGATTCGAAGGTTCCCGCCGCGAAGAGTGCGGCGGATGATGTCAATACAAACGGTGAAGGGAATGTCGCAAAGTGAAATTCTGGCTCGGATGCTTATTTGTGCTGCTAGCGGCGCCATCGGCTGTCTGCTCCGATTTTGAAACGGCGCTCCAGAAAGATTGCTCCAGCGCCATCTGCATTCTCGCGGATTCTGGCTTGACGATATGCGAGCACAACGCCGAGGAACTTCGCCCGCCGGCAAGCATGATCAAGCTCATGCAGATTCTGATGGTCATGGAGGGTATCGAAGCGGGGCAGTGGTCCCTTGACACAATTATTAATGTGACAGAGCATGCAGAACGCATGGGAGGATCGCAGGTTTATCTGGGCAAAGACGAAGAATGGAAACTCAGCGACCTGATTGGCGCGGTGTGCGTGGTTTCGGCAAATGACGCTGCCATGGCCATTGCGGAAGGACTGTGGGGGAGCGAGGAGGAGTACTTGAAGGCCATGAACGTGCGCGCGAAAGAGCTCGGGATGACTCTTTCGGAATTCCACAGTGTGCATGGGCTTCCTCCCGACAAGGGCGAGCAGGTGGACAAAACCTGTGCCCGGGACATGGCCATTCTGGCGCGCCACTGTGTGCAATACCCCCTCCTTATGGAATGGGTGGGGCAAAAGGAGTTGACATTGCGCGAGGGGGATCCCGTTCAATATAACACGAACAAGCTCCTCTGGCGGATGGAAGAGTGCGACGGTCTCAAGACGGGATACACGAATGCCGCGGGATGGTGTCTCACCTCCACGGCGGAGAGAGACGGGATCCGTTTGATTGTGGTGGTGATGGGCTGCAAGACTTCCGGGAGCCGGTTTACACTGACAGAGGCGATCTTCCAGGAGGGGTTCCAGGAGTCTGAACGCTTTCGCGTACTGGCAAAGGGCGACCTGGTGGACCCCGAGATATCTGTTCAGAACTGCGAGAAGGCCGTCACCCGCCTGGCAGCATCGGAAGACGTATGGGTAACCGTTCCAAAACGTTCCAAGGCCGGTTTGAAGCTTATGACAGAGACGCCGGCGGAGTTGCGCCCACCCCTCGAACCGGGGGAGACGGTTGGACAGCTGCAGGTGGCCTTCGGCGACCAGATACTTGCCAGGACACCGTTGCTGCTCGCAGAACCCCTGCGCCCTGCGCCCCTTCGCTGGAAGTTGGTTCGGACGGTTCTGAACCGGTAACCCGTCACACCCTGAGACTCTCGATGGCCTCGAGGTAGCTGTCGCTTCGGAAGATGTATGAACCGGCCACGAGAACATTCGCGCCCGCGCTGATGACCTGCGGGGCCGTGTGCTGGTCAATGCCGCCATCGACCTCGAGATCGCGTTCCTCACCAAGCATAGCGCGCACCAATTCAATTTTCCGCAGCATTCCGGGGATGAACTTCTGTCCCCCGAAGCCGGGATTGACGGTCATGATCAGCACCATGTCGACGCCGTCCGCCAGGAACTCGATGTCGTCTGGGGGGGTGCCGGGATTCAACACAACGCCCGCCTTGCATCCGAGGTCGCGTATCCGGGTCAATAGCCGGTGTGGATGGCGCGAGGCTTCGGCATGGAAGGTGATGATATCGGCGCCGGCGTTCGCAAAATCATCCACGTACTCCTCGGGGTTGGACAGCATCAGGTGAACGTCCATGGGAACGGTCGAGTGGTGCCGGAGCGCGCTTACGACGGGAGGTCCAATGGTTATGTTGGGCGTGAAATGCCCATCCATGATATCCAGATGAATCCAGTCGGCTCCGGCCTGAATGACCGCACGGATCTCTTCCCCCAACCTGCTGAAGTCGCTGGAAAGAAGAGATGGCGCAATCTTGAGTTTAGGCAACGTCTTTCTCCTCGCCTTCTTCAGGCAAATAGTCTGTAATGACCGGCGGAGCGTCTCCTTCGTAATAGTAGACCCTGGCCCGCTCCCCATCCACAAAGACCTCTACCGTAAGTTCCTCCGAGAAGGACAGGGGAAGATTGATAATGCTTCCCGGCTGATACTTCGGCCTTTCGCCCGCCTGGTACTGGCCCTCGGTGGGCAGGATAGTCTGCCGGTTCCTGTTGCGGTCAATCACGTCAATCCTGATTTCTCGAGGGAACCAGGAACCCGGAACCGTGTACGCGATCTTGACAGTGCGGCGCGAATTGGGCAACTCAAGTTTGGCGGAAGCGCGCACGTCATAGCTTACGGCGCCGCCCTTTTGAAGCATCGTTCCGGGGAGAGGGTTCTGGGCAAGCACGCGGTCATATGGGGCATCGGGGTTGTCGACACGGTTGGCGACCACGCTTACTTCCATGGGCGCCAATAGCGCGATTGCATCGGATACGGCAAGCCCAACAATGTTCGGCATGGTGAGAATGTTGCCTGTGGGGCCTTTGCTCAGCAAGAGGTGAACTTCCTGGCCCGCCCTCAGAGGTTGTCCTGCCGGGGGGTCCTGCGCGATGATCTGGTCGCGGGGCGCGCTGTGCTGGATCCATGCCTTGCTGCCAAGGCGAACACCCCTGGCGGCGCCGCCTTCGAGTTGACTCAGTGACTTGCCCACGACGGCCGGGGTGCCCTGGGCCTCTCCTCCTTGACTCACGGTCGGGAAGACTTCGCGGCCTGCCCGGACCACCGCTCCGGGCTCGGGGCGTTGCGAGATCACGTGGTACGCGGGCACCTGGTCGCTGAACATCGGGGTCTGCTTGCCCATCTCGAGGCCGACCTTCCCTAACTCGAACGATGCCTGGGTGACGGACAGCTGCGTGATGTTGGGAACTGTCACGTATTCTCCCCCGGTGACAGCGGTGTTGAAGACATAAAGCCCCGCGGCAGCCATCACCAACAGGAAGAACGCGGTTGCGAGGGTCCATCGCACGGACCATCCCAGGAAGCGAAAAACAAAGAAGGTCAGATTCAGGATTGCTTCCGCAGCCTTGTCAAGAAGAACCCGTCCAACCCGTCCTGAACCGGATTCGTTCGATATGTTCCCTTGCTTTTTCTCCATGCGCTCATCCAAATTGGCCCATCTTCGAGGGTGACGGGCTCTGTTGCCAATACAGCCGCGACCACATGCTCTGTCTCCTCGGGGGTGGATGTACACACCGAGTAGACGATAACCCCCTGATTCTCGCAAAGAACGATTGCCGACCTCAACAATTGCTGCTGCAGCAGGGCCAACTCGCGAATATCCGCTTCGGAAAGACGGTATTTCAAGTCCGGATGCCGGCGCAAAGTACCCAGTCCTGAACAAGGGGCATCGACCAGGACACGGTCGAATCTCCCCACGAACGGAGCGTTCCGGCCATCTGCCGCAACCAGATGAACGCCCGGGGCGTTCAAGCGCGTCATATTCTCGCGGATCTGGCGAATCCTCCCGAGGCGGATATCGCACGCCGTGAGCCGTGCGCGTCCTTCAGCGAGCGCCGCGATGTGGGTGGTCTTGTTTCCCGGCGCGGCGCACATATCTAATATCCGCTCCCCGGGTTGCGGTTCCAGAAGATGCGCAGGCAGCATAGACGCAGGATCCTGCACCGTGAAGTCTCCAGCCTGAAACCGCTTGCTGCGCGCGAGCGCCGGGGCCCGGAAGAAGGTTATTTCTTCAGGAACAACCGTACGCTTCTCCGCGCGGATATCGCCTTTCTGGAGCGCCTTCAGCAGAGAATCCGTGTTGATCTGCAGGGTATTTACCCGGGCTGAGATTGGCGCTTCCTCCGTCAATGCACGGCAAAGGGCCTCGGTCTCGTTTGGGCCCAAGTCGTCGAGCCAGCGTTTAACAAGCCACTCGGGCATTGAATACTGGATGTGAAGGCGCTCGAGCGGCTCCTCGGGAAAGGTGACCTCTGAAAGCTCGTGCGGGGCGCGCCGCAGCACCGCGTTCGTCAAGCGGGCCAGACCGGCGTGGCCGCGTTTCCTGGCCAAGTCGACCGATGTGTGCACGAGGGCTGGGGGTGTCACCTGGCTACAGAATAGCGACTGAAATATGCCCATGCGCAGAAGGGCACGGATAGGAGCGGGCAGCTCTTCGAGCGGCTGACGCAGGATTCCTCGAAGAACATAATCGCACAGAATCCTGTGCCGCACGGTCCCGTAAACGAGGTGCGTCAGGAAACGCCGGCCTCTCTCGTGCAGTTCTTTGCGGCGAAGGGTCCGGTCGAGAGACACGTCGAGGAATACTCCCTGCTCGAACACGCGAAGGAGCACGTCGATGGCGGCGTTACGCACGGGGTCGATGGGCACGGTCTACAAATCCTCAAAACGTTCGCCAACCTGAATGGAATGGCCCCGTAGATATTCCTCCATGGACATCGCGCGTTTCCCGGGGGCTTGAAATGCCAGAATGGCCAGGAGCTCTTCGCCCGCAGCCACGAGGACGCGGTCTTTCTCCACGGCAACCACGGTGCCGGGGCGCGCATCATGCGTGCCTTGCACAACCTGAGAGGCGTGTATCCGGCAGATTTCGCCTTTGTAGAGGCAATGTGCCACGGGCCAGGAGACAGCGGCCCGCACCAGATTGTGAATCTCGCGCGCGGGGCGTCCCCAGCGGAGCTGCCCGTCGGACTTCTCGAACATGCGGCAATAGACAGCTTTCGAATGGTCCTGCGGCCTGAAACAGGCCGTCCCCGCGGCAATTGCATTGACGCCGGCAACCAGAAGTCCCGCGCCCTTCACCGCGAGCCGGTTGGAAAGCGAAACCCAGTTATCTTCCGGAAGAACCGGCTCTTCTTCCTGGAAAAGAATGTCGCCGGCATCCATCTCGAGCGTAAGGCGCATGATGGTAACGCCAGTAACCTCGTCGCCGTTCAATAGGGCCGTGCGGATGGGGGAGGGCCCGCGATATTTGGGCAGCAGGCTCGGGTGCATGTTGAGATAGCCGTAGGGCGGGATATCGAGGATGGGTTGCTTGAGGATTCGCCCGTACGCGGCGATCAAACAGATGTCGGGGGCTTGTTGGCGCAACCACGCCTCGAAGGCGCCATCGTTGAGCTTCTCGGGCTGTGCGACGGGAATGCCGTTGGCTTGAGCCCAGACCTTCGCGGGCGGCGGCTCGAGCTTCTTGCCCCGTCCCTTGGGGCGGTCCGGCTGGCACACCAAGGCAACGACTTCGTGCGCTTCCGCTACCGCCGCAAGACAAGGAACCGTCAGTTCCGGCGTTCCAAAGAAGACCGCGCGCACTCAGGTCAACCCCGGTATTTCGATGCCGCCCGTGAGCTCCGTCATCTTTGCTTTGACCAGTTCCTGCACTTGGCGGATGCCATCGTTGACCGCTGCGGTGACCAGCGTTTCCAACATCTCGATGTCATTCGAGTCAACCACTTCAGGCTCGATCTTGACTGACTGCAGCTCGAATCTGCCGTTCATCTCGACCTTGACCATACCGCCGCCCGCGGATGCCTCGATCCGTTCGCTGGCCAGGCTTTCCTTGAGTTCTTCCATCTTGCCCTTCATCTCCAAAGCGTGTTTGATCATGTTGGAGAAATTGCCAAGATTGCCTAATCCTTTGGGTAGCACGTTGCCTCCTATCCGTCGAGCGCATGAGCACTTGTTACTTGTATCGAGGTAGACCGCCGCCAAGTATACCCGCATGTCCGATATGGTGTCCAAACGGCGGCAGTGTCGGCTCGAACCATAGCGCGAAAATGGCATGGTTCAAAGGTTCGAGGCCCGGAAAGCCGCCAAATGACGTTCTTGCTGCACGTACATCTGTTCTATCAGCCTTCCCCAATTGCGGCTGAGCAGGCATATTGGCAGCGTATGGGTCCTGCAGGGGGTATCAACCCATGACATTGCACCGGGTCCGACGCTCTTGGACTTCCGTCCTTCGCCATGGGAAGCGTCACTTTTCAATACAGCGACAGTATCGCCGCGGGCATCGTAATCAGCCAGGACCCTGAGGTAGCAGGGGGGGACGACCCCGAGAACCTCCGCTCGGCGAGGAAGAGCACGGACTCTTCGATGGCGGCCAATCTCTACTACGCCGGTTTCCGCATCTCCAGATGAACAAAACAGCGAAAGTTGCAGTGATGTTTGGGTTTCGCAATCGACGACGGGGATAGGTCCGCGGTAATCGCCGTTCGCCGTCACTGCTGCCTTCCTTTGCCTCTCGCGATTCCCGCCGTCTACGGCTGCCCAGGCAGCTCGTGGAGGCGGAGGTTCTTCGCGCGCGCCTCACGCATGCGGTGTTCTTCGCTGGCGCGAGCGGCATAGCGCTGGTCGCGCAAGGCGTCCGTCTGAGCCGGCTCATACCCGGGCATATCCGCCCGGGGCGTCTCAGCCAGCATCTGGGTACCCGCCTGGATGATGGAAAGGGCTTCACGAAAGCGGGGTCCGTCGGGTCCGTCCAGCGCCTTCAGGCAAGGGCTCAATTCGGGCCTGTCGAAACTCACCAGCGGGCCGCGGTTCGTTCGGCAGTCAGCCAATTGCCCGAAGGGAATGCCGGTCAATTCTTCAAGGCGCTTGAGCTGGCCGTCATCAAGGGGGCTGCGCCCAGCGAGATTGTTCGGGTATGCGCTCGAATACACGGGATAATACGGCCCGTTCACGTCAATCCAGGTCACGAGGCGCTCGAAGCTCTCGGGGTTCATTTCGATCTTGTGGTGTCCTTCGAGAATGGTCTTGACCAGCGGGCTGGCATGCGCTCCCCAGGAATACGCTTGCTGGATCTCCGCGGGGCCCGCGCCAATGGCCTTGATGTACCCTTTCCGCCACAACTCCTTATACGAGGTATTGAAGATGAGAGTCTTGTCGCCGCATAACAGCAGCTTCTCTCCGGGCTTCTTGCCGTAGTCGTGGCATTCGACACAGTAGCGGTCGAACACGGGCTGAACGTCTCGAAGATAGTTGAAGAACTGTGGGGCGCCGTGCCAGCCGGTGAGGATACTGGGCTCGCGGCGCAAGGCACGGGGAACGGGGGAAAGGGCCGCGTGCGAAGCTGGGGCCTTCCTGCGATCTTCATGACATCCCATGCATCCCGTGCATTCGCCGCTTTGCACCATGGTCCCGCTCCGCATGGACTGCACCATCATGCCGCGCTCGTCAAGCAGCTGAAAATACACGAAGGCTCCGGGGGGAATTTCGAAGTAAGCCGAGCCGTCCGGTTCAACCGGAACCGTCCCCAGGATCCGTTTGTTGTTGAAATCGTGCCAGTTCATGGCTGGCGCTTCCTGGCCTTGGCCGTTCCAGGGCGGGGTGGTCCAGTACCGCTTTTCGGGCGACTCGACCACCCGCAGGTACTTGACCGCTCCGCGCCCGACGCCGGCCATGTGCGTGCCTTCGTACACGTCCATCACATACAGCGCGCCGGGGTCGTCTTCGAATGTCCTGCGCGACGGAATGGCGGGCGGCCGCAGGCGCGGCGCCAGGGGCATGGGATCGAAACAACCGGGCTCTTCGGCGTGCACCAGGAGCTCGTTTCCAAAAATGTCTATGAGGAATATCCCCATGAGCTCGCCGGAGCCTGTCATACGGGAGCACAGGAAGAAGGTGTCATCAAGCGGATAGGGATCTTCATACTTTGGATTCACCTGCGTGTACAGGTCAAAGCCATAATTATCCGGTTTGTTGGGATCGCCGGGGCCCGCAAGGTCTATCGCCCGGGGCGGCCACGTCTGAATCACTGGCGGGCGGTTGTCCATGCCGAGGCGGCGGTCGATGATGGCTAGAGCTCCCCACGGGCGGTCATGGCACGAGCCGAAGATGCAGATGGCTCGCTGCGTGCCGGGAATCGGCCGTGCGTCAATTACGGCCCCCGGAGACCATGTGTTATTCCCCCAGTACAGGGCGTGATTCGTGCCGTCCGGATTGACGGTCCACAGCCCCTGAGCGTCTCCGAAATTGCGGTCCACGTACTCCCACCGGTCATAGAGGATGCGTCCGTCCGGGGTGAGGGCGCCATGGCCCTCGAACAGAGTATTCTTGCCGATCTGGCAGATGTTGGCGCCGTCCGGTTCCATGCGGAAAAGGTTTGCCATGATGTGGCGGTTGCACATGCAGTACTTGGGCTCGCGCGTTGACGAGAACGCAATGGAATCATCGGGCAGGTATAACGGGTCGATATCGGAGACCGGCTGCGCGTACGTGAGTTGTTTGAGACCCGAGCCATCAGCGTTTATCTCGTAGATGTGGTAGCCATCCGCCTTGTCCTTGCGCATCGAGAAGACGATGCGCGTGCCGTCGAAATGCACCTCGGGATCGCGAATGATGCCCTCGGGCGCTTCAAGAAGGGCCGTTACCTGTCCTGCCTCCGCAAAATCAATGCTCTTGAGCGCCCCGCCGCCTTCAAAGCTGCTCTCGTTAATTTCGTTGACCTGAAACATTGTCTCAGTATTGTGATGGTCGGGGCGGTACTGTTTTCTCTCGACGAACAGAATGGGATGCGAACAGAGGAGGGGATTCGCGAGCAGCAACGCTTGGCGCCTGAGTTCTTCCACGGCTCCGCGCACTTCTCGGGCCTGCTGGAGCGCTTCCTCGCTCGCCGCGCCGGCCCGGATACGGTCGATTCTTCCGGCAAGAGCAGCGGCTTCGCGAACGAATCTGCCTCCCCCGGAATAGGCATCGCCGTAACGTTCCATCAGGGTATCAATGGCCGCTTTTACGGGCGGCAGCGGGCATGCGTCGAGTTCGCCCGCAATGGATTCTTGCAGAAGAGCGGACTCAATATTGGCAAACCGTTGCGCCGTCGTCTCGAGATCGATTATGCCTTGCGCGGCGAAATTGTCGAACGTAATATGTCCCCACCCGCCTTGGTTCTGATCGACGATGCGGAGAAAGCACTTCTTCCCGACCAATTCCGGCGTGTCCCACGACCGGACCGCCATGACCTCGCTGCTGTTGCCCGAGGCCTTCACATGTTCGTGACCGTCGACGGTGCACAGTGCCACATACGTGTCCGGGTGGTTGCCCCCGCCCGCCAGGAACGTCATCTCAGGCCCCGTCAACTCAAAAACGGGCGATTCGATAGTCCCCGTGAAACTGTCGTTTGGCCGATAGTCCCTTTGCTCGAGGGTCGAGAGAAAGTACTGGCCCTGCTTATTGTAAGGGTCAGAAGTGTTGTGAAATTCCTTGCGGTCGCAGACGAGAAGCTCGAACGAACCCTTTATGACCCGCCACCCTTCCAGGTCGCCGCTTTCAAAATCGAAGCAGAAAGACGAAGAAACCTCCACGATGCCGGCCCCGGTCGAATGAATCGCCATGCACCCAAAGACAACGAACCACAGGGATTTCGTAATCGGGAGGAATCTGCCATTCATAATATGTTGTTCCAGGCGTCCTGTTTTGAACGCGTGTGAAATCCGGACTGAGGGATCATTCCGATAGCCTTGAAACCAGAATATCCCACCCTCCGTATGTTGTCGTGAGGGAGCGAGAAGATGAAGAGTCTATCCCGATAATCATCGGGTCATCGTACGTGCCGGCCGCGACGAAATCGTCTTCGGCTTCGAGGTAGTCTTCCCCGGATGCGCTGACGACCCCGAGAATCATCTCATCCCCGTCCCCGCCGCCGTGACAGACCGTGATCACGCTGCCGTCCTCGGCGAACTTCGCCACGAACAGGTCCTGCCCCGCGACAGCCTCGACCTCGTTCTCGGCCGTCTCGTCCGGTCCAAAAACAGTTCGTTTTGTGAAATACCCTCCGGCAACGAACGTTCCGTCATCGTACGCGCTGACCGTGTAAGGCAGCACCTCCCCCTGGATGTTCTGGGCCTGCTTTACCCAGACGAGGTCGCCGTCGGAGGCGAACCGGGCGAAGAAAGCGTCCATGGTGTTTCCGGCGGAAAGGGTGGTTTGAGTGGGTTCGCCGTTGCCGAACGTCACCGTCCCCGTGAAGGCGCCAACCACGATGCAGTCTCCTCCTGGCAGGGCGGCTACGTCCAGTGCCACGGTGTCTCCCGAGCCGCCAATCTCGCGGACCCAGGACCGGTCGCCCAGGCCGTCGTATCGCACAATATAGGCATCACGGGCAAGTGCCTTAGACGGCGCCGCGCCGCCGTCACCCTTGAACTGGCCGTTGATGTAACCGGCAGCGACGCAAGACGCATCCGAATAGACGGCTATCCCCATGCCCATATCCGTATCCGGGCCGCCTGCGCGTTTCACCCAGGCGAGGGACCCGTCGTCGTTATATCGCGCGACGAACAGGTCCTCCGCGCCATTGGCTATCAACACCGTTTCGTTCGTTTCCCGAACGCCGAACGCGGCTTGGTCACTGAAATACCCGGTGACAAAGGCCGAACCGTTGTCCAGGGCGGCGAGATCGTTGGCCTCGTCATTGCTGATGCCGCCTGCCCGGGTGGCAAACTGGAACAAGCCATGGTTGCTGTAGTAGGCGAGGAAAATGTCCAGCAAACCCGCGGAAGGCAAGACTTGCTGAATTGGATCCCGTACGCCGAACGATGCGTACAAGCTGTAGCAACCGGTTACATAGAAGGAACCGTCGGCAAGGACGGCGATCCCGTGCCCCTCGTCCGTTCCCGAACCGCCCGCAGCCGTCACCCACGACAGTTCGCCGTCCGATGTGTACTTCGCGATGAAGACGTCGTTGTCTCCGGAGGATGCCCATGCGGACTCCAGCTGCGTCGAGGAAGAAAACACGGCTGTTGAACTGAAGTACCCGGTTACGATGGAGGCGCCCTCCGATGTCAGGTCGAGGGCATATGCCACATCGCTCGTGGGCCCGCCAGCGTGTCTGGCCCACACCGCGCTTGCCCGCCCGGGCTCACCAGGGGTGTCATCTCCGTCGTCCGGGACGTAATGACCATTCGGACACCCCAGAGCCAGCGTCAGAGCGCACGCAAACACGATCGTCATCAGTGTCTTAAGGGCGTTTCGCATAGCTTTTTCTCCGTGCAGGCCGATACCCAGCCTTGCCTCAACCTGCGCATGGTTTTACCTTATAGCAAGAGGCACGAATTAGGCAAATACTTCCGCCAAAAGGATGTAAGGCGCTTGCTGAATATGGTATATTCGATTCTCTTTTTGGGGTGGTTTTTGCGAATAATCCTGGCAGTGGAGGCCCCTATCAGATGCCAAGTGGTAAGTACAACCATCAGGAAATCGAGAAGAAGTGGCAGAAATACTGGCTGGACAACAAGACTTTCAAATCGGAGGTCGACGCGTCTAAACCCAAGTATTACGTATTGGATATGTTCCCGTACCCCAGCGGCGACGGCCTGCACGTCGGCCATCCCGAGGGCTATACGGCAACCGATATCATAGCCCGTTATAAGCGAATGCGCGGGTTCAACGTGCTCCATCCCATGGGCTGGGACGCCTTCGGCCTGCCCGCCGAGCGCCATGCCGTCCGCACCGGCGAACATCCCGCCGTGGTCACAAATAAGAACTGTGACAATTTCAAACGGCAAATCCAGTCCCTGGGCCTTTCCTACGACTGGGACCGCGAAATCAACACAACCGACCCCAAATACTACAAATGGACACAGTGGATCTTCCAAGTCCTTTTCGAAAGAGGACTTGCATATCAAGCCGAGGCCCCGGTCAATTGGTGTCCGGCCTTGGGTACCGTCTTGGCCAACGAAGAGGTTAAGGATGGCAGGTACGTCGAAACCGGCGACCCAGTAGAGCGCCGTATGATGAAACAGTGGATGCTCAGGATTACCGCATACGCGGAACGCTTGCTCAATGACCTCGATGAGCTTGATTGGCCCGAAGGCATCAAGATCATGCAGCGCGAATGGATCGGGCGCAGCGAAGGCGCGGACGTCGTTTTCAAAGTGGATGGTTCCGGAGAGCAGTTTACCGTATTCACCACACGGCCGGACACGCTTTTCGGCGCGACCTATTGCGTGCTGGCCCCTGAACACCCCTTGACCCGCCGTATCGCGACCGCCGGACAGCGCGCAGCCGTCGACGCCTATATCGAGGCGGCCGCCAAGCGAAGCGCTCAGGACCGGATGAAAGAAGACCGCGAAAAAACCGGCGTCTTCACGGGCGCGTACGCCGTCAACCCGGTCAACGGGGCATTAGCGCCGATCTGGACCGCCGACTACGTCCTTGCCGAATACGGATATGGCGCGATCATGGCGGTTCCCGCCCACGATACCCGCGACCACGAATTCGCACGCACCTTCGGGCTGCCCATCATCGAGGTCATTCACTGCGACGGCGTGGACGTCCAGGAAGAAGCCTGGGTGGGTGATGGCACGCTGGTGAACTCCGGGTTCGCCTCGGCAGCCGAGATTCCGGATGTGCAGCGCGCCCGACTGACGGGTTTCTGGAAAGAGCCCGCCACAGCACCCAGCATCAATGGATTGGGAGTCCCCGAGGCCAAGCGAACCATCTCGGCGTGGCTCGAAGTGCAGGGTCTCGGCAAGAAAACCGTCAACTACCGCCTCCGCGATTGGCTCTTCTCGCGCCAGCGGTACTGGGGCGAACCGTTCCCCCTAATCACGCTGGAAGACGGCACCGTCAAGGCGGTCCCCGTGAAGGATCTGCCGGTGGTGCTTCCTGACCTGGATGAATACAAGCCGACGGCTGACGGTCAACCGCCCCTGGCGCGTGCTGTCAATTGGGTCGAGACGACCGACCCTGAAACCGGCAAAGCGGCAAAACGCGAAACCAACACCATGCCCCAATGGGCGGGGTCGTGTTGGTATTACCTGCGGTTCTGCGATGCCCGAAACGACTGCCAGGCGTGGTCTGAAGCCGCCGAGTCGTATTGGATGCCCGTCGACCTGTACGTCGGCGGGGCCGAGCACGCGGTGCTCCATCTGCTTTACGCGAGGTTCTGGCACAAGGTGCTCTATGACGCGGGGTACGTCTCCACCAAAGAGCCGTTTACCAAGCTGTTCAATCAGGGAATGATCCTTGCCTACTCATATCAGGATGCCGCGGGAAAGTATTACTACCCGAATCAGGTGGAACAGCGGGGAAACGAATGGGTCGTCAAGAAAACGGGTGCGCCCGTTTTCACCCAGATCGAGAAAATGAGCAAGTCGCGCTACAACGTGGTTAACCCCGACGACGTGGTGCGCGAGCTGGGCGCCGATTCCATGCGGCTCTACGAGATGTTCATGGGACCCCTGGACCGCGACAAACCGTGGACGGATGAGGGAGTCCAGGGAGTTCACCGGTTTCTGCGCCGCGCATGGTCCGTTTTCGTGGCCGAAAACGGGTCGCTGAACCCGAAAATCGTTGAGACCGGCGGCGAACTCTCGGCGAAAAAAGTCCTCCATAATGCGATCAAGGCTGTGACGGCCGACATCGAGGAGATGTCCTTCAATACGGCCATCTCTCGCATGATGGAATTCGTCAACGAGGCGACCAAGGCGGCGAGAATAGACCGGGAGGACGCCGAAACGTTCGTCTTGGTCCTGGCGCCATTCGCGCCGCACATAACCGAGGAACTCTGGGAACGCCTGGGTCACACGACTACCCTGGCCTATGAACCCTGGCCCAAGTATGACGAAAGTCTCCTGACCGAAGACACTGTCGATATCGCGGTGCAGGTGCTAGGCAAATTGCGGGGCATAGTGAAGGTCCCCGTGGATGCGTCCAAGGACCAGATTCTGGCGGCTGCCAAATCCGAACCAAACGTCCAGCGCCATCTCGAAGGCAAAAACATCGTCAAGGAAATCTACGTGCCGGGGAAACTGGTGAATCTGGTCGTGAAATAGCCCGCTGAGAACAAAAACAATCACTGAGATTTCAAGGAGTCTGCTGTGCAATACCGTCCGTTTGGCAAGACAGGGTTTGATGTTTCGGCGCTTGGGTTCGGCACGATGCGTTTGCCGGTAACAGGAGGCGATCCCGCGAATATTGACCGGCGCGAAACCATCCGCATGATCCGCCACGCCATTGACAACGGCGTCAACTATGTCGATAGCGCTTACGCGTACCACAACGGGCAAAGCGAGGTCGTGTTGGGCGAGGCCCTCCGTGACGGATACCGCGGCCGCGTCAAGATCGCCACCAAGCTGCCTACATGGCTTGTCCAGGAAGAAGAAGACGTCGAAAAGCTGCTCGACACGCAACTCGAACGCCTTCAGCAGGACCGCATCGATTTCTATCTCGTTCATAACCTCAACAACGCGTTATGGCCCATCGCCCGCGACCGCGGCGTGCTCCCCGCCCTCGAGCGAGCACGCGACAAAGGCAAGATCGGACACATCGGATTCTCTTTTCACGATTCGTTCGAGCTGTTCAAAGAGATTATCGATGCCTACGACGGATGGGAGTTTGTCCAGATCCAGTACAACTACGTCAACGAGACGGTACAGGCGGGCACCAAGGGCCTCGAGTACGCCGCATCCCAAGGTTTGCCAGTCGTGGTAATGGAACCGCTTCTTGGAGGATGCCTCGTCAACCCGCCGGAACCTATTCGCGAGATCTTCCAGAACTCGCCGTATCCCGAACGCTCTCCTGTTGACTGGGCCCTTCAATGGCTGTGGAACCACCCGGAAATCGCCACGGTTCTCAGCGGCATGGGCGCCATGAGCCAGGTCGAAGAAAACCTGGCATGCGCCGGGCGTTCCGGCATCGGCGCCCTCTCGGACGAGGAGATGGAGACCATCTCCGACGCCGCCTATGCTTTCCGGCAGTTAACCCCCGTCCCTTGCACCAAATGCGGGTATTGCATGCCCTGTCCCAACGGCGTGGATATCCCCCGGAACCTCGACATGTATAACAACGTCCATATCTTCAAAGGCAACCAGGATTCCCTGAACCGCATCATTTACATCAATTTCATGGCAAAAGAAGCTCGTGCCGACAAATGCACTGTCTGCAACGAATGCCTCCCCAAATGCCCACAACACATCAAGATCCCCGAGCTGCTGCCCAAAGTCCACGAAACGCTTTCCCGGCCGCTGTCCTAATTTTGGGGACACAATACTGAATTCGGATTTGGCGCAGGTTACCTGCGATGAGTGTCTTGCGCATCCATGGTCATAAGTGAGTATTGTGCCGCCAAAACCATCTTGCTAAGCTTACGGCAGTCGATCTTCGGGGGATGGGGCTGTCTGTGGGCCTCATGATGCTCACGAAAGGCGATACATCATGACAACGAAAATCAACCGGAGGCGATTCCTTGGCACGGCCGCCGCGATCATCGGGGGACCAGCCATCGTTACGGGATGCGTCACAAAGAGCGCAGGACGCCCCGCGCCCAGCGAGCGGGTGGTCATGGGGGCGATTGGCCTCGGCTGGCAAGGACCCGGCAACCTGAAGAACTTCCTGTCCAACAAAGACGTCCAGGTCGTGGCCCTGTGCGATGTTGACCAGAACCATCTCATGCAGACAAAGAAAATGGTCGACGATGCGTACGGCAACAAAGACTGCGCGACGTACACGCGGTTTGAGGACCTCTATGCTCGCGGCGACCTTGATGCGGTCAGCATCGCCCTCCCTGACCACTGGCATGCGATACCTGCCATTGCCGCGGCCGAGGCCGGACTCGATATTTATGGCGAGAAGCCGCTCGCCCATACCTTTGGTGAAGGCCGGGCCATTTGCGATGCGGTCAGACACAACAAACGCATCTGGCAAACCGGAAGCTGGCAGCGCAGCGTCGAGAATTTCCACCGCGCCGCCGAATTGGTCCGCAACGGCCGCATCGGCAAGGTGAAATACATCGAAGTGGGTCTTGGCCAGGGCCACACCGACTATGCGGAGACCGCCGGCCAGACCGCGTTCGCCCCGCCGCCTCCCGAACTGGACTACGACCGCTGGCTGGGACCCGCGCCCGATGCGCCATACTGCCCCGCCCGGGTGCACAAAAATTGGCGCTGGATCATGGCGTACGGCGGCGGCACCGTTATGGACTGGGTGGGCCACCACCTCGACATCGCCCACTGGGCCATGGGGCTGGACAATTCCGGTCCCGAAACCGTCGAAGGAACCGGGGTCATCCCGGGTCAAGGCCTCTGGGATTCCCCCACGGATTACGATTGCACCTGCACCTATGCAGACGGGTTAGTCATCAAGATCAACAGCGCCTATCCCATGGGCACCAAATGGGTCGGCGAACACGGCTGGCTCTTCGTAACGCGCGGCAGGACCGAGGCAGAACCGCAAAACGTGCTCAACGAAGTCATCGGCGAGAACGAAATCCGCCTCTATCACAGCCGCGACCACTGCGGCAACTTCATCGAATGCGTCAGGAGCCGGAAAGAGACCATCACGCCCTGCGAAGTGGCGCACCGTTCCGCGACCGTCGGCCATCTCTGCGACATCGCGATCTATACCGGACGCAAGATCCGGTGGAATCCCAAAACAGAAGAGATCATTCACGACCCCGGCGCATCCGAGATGCTCTCGCCGCAGTACCGCGCACCCTGGAAACTGAAAGCCTGAAGTTGACTTCGATCTTTTTTGCGTGCTATAGTTTGCGCGCTCTTGAGCGGGGTTCCCCGAACAAAAGCGGGGGCGTAGTTCAGCTGGTTAGAACGTCGGCCTGTCACGCCGAAGGTCGCGAGTTCGAGTCTCGTCGCTCCCGCCAGCTAAGCCAAGCAGGCTCAGGGATTTACAAAGTAAAGGCCCTGAGCCTCTTTTATTGCCTATTGATGCTTATATGCTTTATATGCGTCACTTGACCCGCATTCTTTCCGGCGACTTCCTTGAAGGTGATTGGCGAGAGAACTCGTTCCATAAAGAAGGCTTGGTTACAGAACACGGCCGGTCCCATAAGAAGCCCGGTCATTCTGGAGCATGAGTTTGCGGACAAGGGGAGTCAGGGCGGCGGGGTGAGCTTCGCGGGGACGCGCTTCAGAAAAAGGCGAGTTTCTCGGTACGCCCGTGCACGCGGCGGTAATCGGATTGTACGGCGAGGGAGGCGGTTTCAGGGGAGACGCCGCACGTGCCAATGAGGTGCCGGTAGATAGCCTCGCAGAGGCGTGCAAGGTTGATGCCGTGGGTTCGCCCCAGGCTGGCCCAGAGGCGGTCCGAAAACGCCATGAACGCGTCGAAAGGCGATGGCGGGGTCTTCAGGAGCGCATCGAGAGAGGCTGGAAAGTTGCCCGAATTGTAGTAGAGTTCGAAGTACCGCGCGAAGCGTTTCAGGCGCTGCATGTGCTCAAAATCAAGGGTTGCGGTCTGGATGACCTCGTAGGGCGCGAGGGATGAAAACACCATCTTGTGCGGCTCGGCATGCCGGGCAATCGGGGCGCCTTTGAGCCGTTTGAGAATCCCCACCTGAATCTCCTGCGGGCGCACGGCAAGCAGGCGGTCGAACCCGTCCCGGATGCTGTCCCAGGTCTCGCAGGGCATTCCGAGGACCAGGTCGGCATGCAGACGCGCCCCCGTCTGCTCACGCAGGAAACGCAGCGTGGCAATGGTCTCGTCCATGTCCTGGACCCGCGATATGGCCTCCTGGGTTTGGGGATTGAAGGTCTGGACGCCCACCTCGAGGCGCAACACCCCGGCCGGAAAGTCCGCCATGCGCGTGAGGGTGCGTGGGGACAGGCGGTCGGGCACGAGCTCAAAGTGAATCCGCATGCCCTCCCGAAGCCGCGCATGAAAGAAGTCCAGAATGGCGAGAACACGCTCTTCGCGCAGATTGAAGGTTCGGTCGACGAACTTGAACTGCCGGGCGCCGCGCGCCATCAGCGCTTCTACCGCGCCGAAGAACGGCGCTAGGGGGAACTCGCGCACGCATGGCTCAAGGGACGACAGGCAGAACTCGCATTTGAACGGGCACCCCCGCGAGGTCTCGACGTAGAGTGTCCGGTGGGCAATGTCGGCATCGGTATACGCGGAATAGGGGAGGGCCAGTTCGGACAGTTCCGGCGGGTTCCCCTCGATGACCTTTTCGCCGGGGACGCGTCCTGCCAGAAGGGCGGACGCGAGTTCGCGGAACGCCACCTCGCCTTCGCCGCGAACGAGGTAGTCGGCGCGCTGGAACAGCTCGCTCTCCTCATATTCGTGGCTGATTTCGGGTCCTCCAAGCACAACTATGGATTCAGGTGCGACGCTCTTGAGGACCTCGACCACACGCGTGACGGCGTCGACGTTCCAGATATAGACGCCAATACCGATGATGCGCGGCCGTTCGAGCAAGAGGGCTTCCACAATCTCGAGGGGCTCTTGACCGATGATGAATTCCCGCATGACCGCCCGTTGCTGCAAAGGGCCAAGATTTGCCCACAGGTACCGGAGACCAAACGCGGTATGGCTGTAACGGGCATTCAACGTGGTGAGAATGATGTCTATCATGTGACTTTCGTGCGATGCGTGGTTCCCGCGCGTCCGCGTGCGTCATTGCCCAATATACCAATTGGAGTTTTGAGGGCACAACACTCACTTGTGACATACCCATGCGACAAAGCATGCGATTGGCCTATTTGTATGTTATGCTCGTGTCGCTCGAATGAGTAAGGCGGAATCGGCGGCGAAGGAACTGCCAGGTTAATCATGAAAACAACCAGCATGGGGCGAATAGGGTGCGTGCTGCAGGTGTTGCGCCCCCACCAGTGGACAAAGAATGCCTTGGTCTTCCTGCCCGTTGTGCTTGCCCAGCGCTTGAACGAATGGAACGTGTGGGTATTGGGAATCCTGGCGTTCGCCGTCTTTTGTCTGGCTGCTTCGGGCGTCTATGTCGTTAATGACATACTCGATATCGAGGCCGACCGCCAGCATCCCTCGAAGAAGAATCGCCCATTTGCTGCCGGGGCGCTGTCCCCGCGGTCCGGTATTATTCTCGCCGTTTCTCTTCTGCTTGCCGCGCTCGCCTTAGCCGCGGCTGCGCTTCCTTCGGGAGCGGTGCTTCTTGTGGCCTTCTATGCGCTGTTGTCGAGCTCTTACTCGCTTTGGCTGAAGCGTTTTGTCATGGTTGACGTGCTGGTGCTTTCCGGTCTGTATTCGCTGCGGATCCTCGGGGGCGGCTTGGCGACGGATACCGCTGTTTCCCGATGGCTCCTTGCTTTCTCGGGTTTTTTCTTTCTGTCGCTTGCTTTCGCGAAACGCTATACGGAATTGCACCTGCTTTCCTTTACGAATGGCCCTGGTCAGCAAGCAGCAGGACGCGGTTACCGGGTGCAGGATTTGAGCCTTCTGGAAACGCTCGGGCCCACCTCCGGCTACATGGCCGTGCTTGTGTTCGCGCTCTATATCAACAGCGAGCAAATGGCCCGGTACTACGCCAACCCCTGGGCCTTGTGGCTGATCTGCCCCGTGCTTGTATACTGGATTTCACGCGTATGGTTCGTTGCGAAACGGGGAGAACTTCATGATGACCCCGTCGTCTTTGCCTTGAGCGACGCGTCGAGCTGGTTGGCGGGGCTGCTGGTGCTAGTCCTGGCACTGCTGGCTGTTTTCTTCCCGCGAGTTCCCTTTGCGGGGACGAACTGACGCGTCATTGCGGCACACGTTGCGCGGCTTGCCTTCTCAGCACGCGTGGAAAGCCGGGCATGCCTTATGTTGCATTTGGCGCTTCCGCGGCCTGGATACTCCTGACGATGCTCCGAAGCACCAATACAAACGCCGCCAGCACGAACAAGACGCAGAAGCTGAACACGAATGCAACAGCCGCGTAGAGGAGAAACTGCGCGCCGGGAGGCTCTTCAGGATACGTCGGCGGCGAGACAATCTGGAACTCGTCGATTGTATTGGCCAAGGCCAATTCCGCCTGCAGGTGGCTTTCGGCCAGGCTCTTGAAGATGTCCTCGGCGGTCTTGAAATCACGCCCCAATGCCTCTTCCATCGTCTTGCGTTCGCGCGAAAGCTGATCCACCTTCATTTCAGTGACACGCTGCTCCCGCATTAAGCCATACATCCGCTCCCTGTTTACCTTGTTCAGGTCGGCTTCTTTGGCGCGATCCAGCATGAGCAACGCTTTGCGCCTGGCGAGATAGTCCGCTTGAAGGGATTCAAGGTCCTTCTGCAAGGTTGCGATATCTTGCTCGACTCTGGTCAACTCCAACGGGGCGGAGGCCAGAACAATGCGGGCTTCCGAAAGCTCCTTCTGAAGCAGAACCGCTACGGGATTACCTCCGGAAGACTCTACACGAAAAGCCTCTATACGCCTGCGCACTTCAGGGGATAACGTAGGGGGAGTCCTGAGTTGTGTCTCCTCGGGACTTCCCCCCGGCGTCAGGCTGGGGCTTTGGGGGGTCTCAAGTGCGTCTTGGAGCTTCTCTTCTTGTTTCTCCTGCACGGCGCGGTGAGGCAGCTTTGTATAGGATTGAACTACATCCTCGATTTTCCGCTCTTCTTTCTCCCGCAAAGTGCGATGGGAGAATTCAGTATAAGATTTCACAAGTTCCGTGAGCTTTTCGCGGCGCTCTTTTTCAGCCGCCAGGGTTTGTGAAGCGCGTTCTTTCATCTCTTGTTCACGCAAGGCATCGGTTTCGCTGGGTGCAACACGGACAGGCTCGATTTCTTCTTTCCCCTCCGATACTCCGATCTCCCACGAGATCCGGTCAACGCCTTCAATCCCTGTGAGAGCTTCCGGCGCTTCGAGTTGCGCGGCCAGTTCGGCCAACGTTGCCCTGGCCTGCTCCAGCTCGCGCGATTTCCGCGCTTTGGCCAGTTCCAGTCCTCCCAGAATGCTCTTCTTGGCGTCAATGTTCGCCTCGGCCAACGGGAGAGCGAATTCGGCTTCAGCAGCAGCTATACGAGTGTCCCACGCATCCGCCGTATCCTGCAGAATCTTGATTGTCTCCGTCTCGTACCCCTGTTCGACCGCCAAGCGCTCGGCCTTCAAAGATTCCAGAAGCTGATTGCCTTCATCCGTGGTGCTATTGAGTTTGCCAGCCAATTGTTCCAGAGACGCACGCTGCTCCCCGGTCTCATTCTTAAGATACCGGGCGGTTTCCTCTTTGGCGGAAAAGGTGACGGTTTTTGCCCAGTCGCGCGCGGCTTCGACCCAGAGAGTGGCCAAATTGTATGCCTTGTCGGCATCCTGTGCCGAGACCCGCATCTCGATTGTGGGATAGTATTCGACGGTGTACGGCGTCTTGATCTCCAAGCGCGACATAGGACTCAGCATTCGCCGCAACTGGGCCACGGTAAGAAGATTCTCCGAACCTTGAACATGGTACGTGTTATAGGCTTGAGCAACCAGCGACAGCATTCCCTCAGATTGAAGAAAGAGCACATAGTCTGTTACATCGAGCGGTTGAGGCAGAAGATTTTTATTGGGTTCTACCCGCTGTTCAGCGCCTTCCTTTGCCGTTCCCACCAGTATCTGCTGCGGCCGCACGATGGCGATGGTCTCACTTACAAAGGAAGGTTCGTATGTGAGCGCAACGTATGCCCCCACAATGAGCGCGAGGACTGTCGAGACGAGGGCGATCCACCTCAGATTCGGGCGCAACCGAACGAACAGACGCGCAAAATCCGCCAATTGACCCCACTCGTTGTTCACGTTCACCTCCATCGGCCTTCCCGCCCCCCCAGGCGTGCCGCGTCATGAGGCAGGTTCTCCGGCCATTGACGCACTCTCTTCAACTCTTCATCCGCAACGAGGAACACCCTGCAATCGGAACAAAGGCCCGCGCCCCCGGCGCCAGACCATTCCGTTCGTAGTACTCGCGATTCAATCGTTCCACCACAAGCTCGCGGGCGTTCGACTCAGCCAGCACCATCATGCAACCGCCCAAACCGGCCCCCGAGAGCTGGGCGCCAAGCACTCCGGGCGTAGCCGAAGCGATGTCCGCCATCTGATCGATCTGAGGAATGCTGCAGGCGTACGAACCGGGCTGTGCATACAGCTGTGCCGCAAACACGCGCTGCGGATCTTCACTCTGCAGGTCGCTGATGCGGCCGGTCAAGTAGCTGTCATCCAGGGGAGCGACAAATGGCGCGCCGTCTTTGCCGCTGACGCGGTCCCCGTCATGTGAGACGTTCATGAGCCATCCGACCCGTTCCATATCCTTCTCCAGAAGAAGACGGTGCAACAAGTTACTTCGCTCGCATTCTGAAATCCCGAACAGCAGACGTGCACGCAGAGGATAGTGCTCCCGGGCGCTATGCATCGCCGTAATTCGGTCGAACACGTCCTTCCCGATGGTTTGTTTCAAGGCATCGGCATTTACGACCTCGGGGACATCCAGCAGTATCCGGTAGATGTCCGCTAACCGCACCCCAAGCCCGTGCGGGGAGATGTCGCGCAGATGATTCATAAGAGGAGCATAGTTCGGGAACAGCTTTCGTACCCAGTGAACAGCGAGCTCGTACGAGGCTACGCGTTCGTTGAAGGCATCGCGTGCGCCTGCCGCCTTCCGCGCCTGAACCCGGGAATCCGCGATAATGAGCGAGTACCCATCCGGAAACGGGACATATCCCCGGATGGCAAACGGGAAAAAGCCCACCGTCACAACCTGTCCGAATTGACTGAGTTTCACCGCGGCATGATCCGCGCTGCCGCCGCGCGTCCCCACAAACCATTCGCCTTCCCCGCACAAATACACGAGATCGTTCGGGGTGACGTCCAATCCGTTTGTAAGTACCAGCGCTTCCCCCATCGCGACAACGAGTGCCGACGACGAACTCAAACCCGCCGCCATGGGAATGTCGCCGCTGACGACGCAGTCCACGCCATGGATGCGCCGGTCCCTGAATTTCTCCTGCAACCGGAGCATGGGGGCCTTGAGGTAGTTGCCCCAGTTCCCCTGCAGGTCGCTGACCATCTTGAGCACCTCTTCACTGTTGACGAAGTCACGCCACTGGTCCAAACGAACCTGCCGAAGAAGGTCGTCCGCCGAGAATTCGAGGTCTTCGAAAGTGTCCGCGTCAAAATTGTGAGCCCGCACCAACGCGTCCTTTCGAGGGCGGGCCACCAGGATGTGTTCGCGGTCGATTGCCGTCAGGTTGACGCACCCGCCACGATGGTCAACATGCCGCCCCATCAGATTGATGCGCCCGGGAGCGCGAATTACCGCGACATCCCCGTCCGTGCCATACCGCTGGATAAAAAGCTCCACCGTCCGTAGAAGTTGGGAGCGTTTCTCCTCACACAGGCTCTGATTACCGCCGTATATGGCCTTCAACATGCCTGTCAAGGCGCCATCGGGAGTCGAAAGGATCCGTGCCCAGGTTTCGGGCGGCTTAAACAGCTCCGGGTCGAGAACAACGCGCTCCGCGGTATCAAGTCCCAGTTTGGCCCGGAAATGCTCCTCGATTTCGAGCAATTCGGGCGGACTGTTGAATCCTAAAACGTCTTCGGGCTTGTCGACCGGAACCGGGATGACCTGCTTTCCCTTGGAAACGAGATAGTCGATCGTGTCCGTCAGATACTCCTCTTTCTGGACGTTGTCACGCCGCAGATGGGCAAGCGCCTCGTACAGGGCCGGTCCGCGAAAGAGATACACTGCCTGGTTTACCCACTTGACGGAATCCTCGACTTCTTTGGCGGTTCGGTCTTCGCCTCCGATGGGGAACGTCCAACCCTCCTGTTCCGCCTTCTTCAGGTCGGCCTTCTCGATGATCTTCAGAAGATGGCCTTTCTCGTCCGTAACGATTCTGCCCGCGTTGGGCCAGCGGTGCTTCGGGGCCACGACCAGGGCCATGTCGGGTTTGTCCCGTTCAAAAGTGGCAAGGACTTTTTCCAGCGTTCGGGGTTCGATGAGTTTGTCGCCGGCCACCACCAGTACGGGGCCCTCATACCCCAGACGTGACAAGACATTGGCCCCTTGCCGCGCGGCGTGCCCCGTACCCAGGAGTTCCGCTTGAAATGCGAAAAGCGCATTGGGAAACCTGGGCCCTACTTCCTCGACAACGGTTCCCGCCAAATGGCCGACCACCAAAACATTTGGGGCGCTGCCCAGCGACTCGAGCGATTCCATAAGGTGGCAAACGGCGGGCTTCCCAGCAACCGGGAAACACACTTTCGGCGTCTTGGGAGACTGCATTCGCCGTCCCTTGCCCGCACATAAGATGATGGAAGCTAACCTTCCTGGTTTACCGCGTTGTGGCACAAGAACCCTCCCCTTGCCGCACCATCAGCGTTTCAGTAGTACGCGATGTCTTTTCCGCTCATGTCAGAGAGTATACGAAATCTGAAGCAGCATATACTAACCTCTACCCTCGTACATTATGCCAGGAACTCTGTAAGTTCAGGCACATAAGTTTAGGCGCCGCCTTGATTTGTCGCGTTTTCACGGATACTATTAGGCCTGATGTCTCAAGAAGACCACACAATAGGCAGGAAGGGGGATGCTGTTGCGGGGGCGGCTGCGGGACCCAGCCAACGCCCCTTGGTAGCTGTCCTTATCCTCAACTGGGAAATCTGGCCCAACACCCTCGAATGCCTCCGTTCCCTGGAGGGCATTACCTACCCAAAACAAAACGTGGGCATTTTCGTAATAGACAACGGTTCACAAAATGATTCGGTGTCCGTACTGCGCAACCAACTCAACGCCATGCGAACTCAAGGATGGCGCGACCTAGCCTTGGTGGAAAACTCCGAAAACATCGGATTCGCACGCGGGAACAATGCCGGGTACACACGGATCCCGCCCGAGTATGAGCTTGTCTATCTCTCGAATGATGACATCGTATTCTTTGA
>Ga0116185_1001117_pt1 | contig 27938 bp, 19 predicted proteins | sample AD_JPNNA7_MetaG_FD_89754 | JGI IMG/M metagenome (GOLD analysis project Ga0116185, IMG submission 89754) | Active sludge microbial communities of municipal wastewater-treating anaerobic digesters from Japan - AD_JPNNA7_MetaG | ecosystem: Engineered > Bioreactor > Anaerobic > Digestate | place...
GAAGCCCAATTGTGATGTGCGCCCGCGTGGTCCGGGTCCGGCTTGAAACGCCAGTCCGCAACCAGATCGATGCGGCTTATCTCGCTTACACCTCCCAACAGGCACAAACAGACGACAGCAATTGCAGTACTCATGACACACCCCCTCCACACGGAGCTCAATTGTGACTGCTGCCCAGAACGGCGTCAGAAGTCTGGACATCATAGTATCCCAACCGGAACTTGATTCTAATACGCGGCGGCCAAGTTTTGATCGGGTTCCATGCAATCTGCTCTAATCTGTCACTCTGCGGTCATTTGCATCCATGGCAATGATGCTCATACGGAGTGACTTGAAGATGCGTTCATGCGTTCTGATCCTTGCTGCCGTGTCTCTCGCATATGCGGCGTTTGCCAACGGGGACTGGCCGGAGTGGCGCGGCCCGAAGGCAAACGGGCACACCGTCTCGACGGGACTCCCGCTTCGTTGGTCGGAGACCGAGAACATGGCCTGGAAGACGGCCATACATGATTCCGGTCATTCGACGCCCGTGGTGTGGGGCGGCCAGATCTGGCTCACCACGGCGACAGAAGACGGGACGGTGCTCTACGCGGTCGGCGTCGATGCGAATTCGGGGGAGGTCATTCACGACATCGAGGTGTTCCGCGTAGAACAACCCCAGCGGATCAATCCCCTTAATACGTACGCCACGCCGTCGCCTTGTATCGAGCCGGGGCGTGTTTACGTCCACTTCGGCACCTTTGGTACCGCATGCATCGACACGATTTCGGGCGAAATCCTGTGGCGGCGGTCCGATCTGAACTGCGATCACATGCAGGGCCCCGCATCTTCGCCCATTGTCTTCCAGGACCTCGTGATCGTCGATCTTGAGGGCACGGACAACCAGTTCATCGCCGCGTTGGACAAGAACACCGGAGATACGGCCTGGTTGTACCATCGTCCGGATGAGTTGTACACGGAGGACATCAGTCCGGTCTATCTCAAATCCTATCAGACGCCCGTAATCGTCGAGGTGGAGGGCAAACCGCAACTGGTAAGCAACGGCGCTCTCCTGGTAACGGGCCATGAACCGCGGACAGGTCAGGAGATCTGGCGGGTTCGATACCGCGATGATAGTTCCATTTCGCGCATTGTCAGCGGTCAGGGGCTGCTGTTCGTAAACACGGGCGGTCCTCCCGGCGGGAGCCAGTTGTGGGCGATCCGCCAGGGCGCCCTGGGCGATGTGACCGATACGCACGTGGTCTGGACGATGACCGAAGATGCTCCGCACCAATCGTCGCCCGTGCTCGTCGGCGACCTGCTATACACCGTGAGTGACCGGGGCGTGTTGATATGCATGGAAGCAACAACCGGCAAACAGGTGTGGTCGAAACACCTGAGAGGGCGCTTTGGGGCGTCGCTTCTGGCGGCGGCCGATCGAATCTATGTCTCGAACACGGACGGTACGACAACCGTGCTCGCTTCCGGACGCGAATACCGCGAATTAGCGGTCAACCGGCTCGAAGGCGAATTATGGGCCTCGCCGGCAGTCACGGGAGATGCCCTGCTGCTTCGTACCAAGACCCATCTCTATCGCATCGAGCAGACGAAGTAACAGGAAGCGACCTTGCCGTCTCGCCCCGGCAGTGACGTTGACGAACAATCCCGGGCCGCGCACCTCCCATGCATGTATCGCCCCGCGGGCTCCGGACAAGGCCTGCCGTAACCCCCGCGCCCAGGTCCACGGTCCAGGGCTCTCTCGGCGTCTTCTCATACGGAGTTGCAATCATAGAGTTACTAATGTATACTTTCTTCCCGAACGAGGAGGGAAGAAAGCATGCGTCCAGCACGACCAATGCCGAGAAGGGCTGAGAAGGAACTGAGAGGGCTTTTGGCCGCTGCCAAGAGCCGGGCTCAGTATCAACGGGTCCAATGTGTGTGGTTGCGGGCGACGTTGGGGTTGTCCTCGGAGGAGGTGGCCCGTGCCATTGGTTGGCACCCGGCATCGGTGCGGCGGGTGCAGGCGGCCTATTTGCGCGAGGGAATACGTGCCCTGTCCACGCAGGGACGGGGGGGCCGGCGGCACGAGAATCTGAGTCTGGAAGAAGAGAACGCCTTGCTCGACGCGTTCACGCCTCTGGCGGAGCAAGGGGGGATTCTTGAGGTGAGCGCCGTCAAGGCGGCCTACGAGGTCCGCCTTGGACATCGGGTTCCCAAATCGACCGTATACCGGATGCTCAAGCGGCACGGATGGCGCAAGATTGCGCCTCGTCCCAAGCACCCTCAAAGCGAGCCCGCCCGGCAGCAGGCGTTCAAAAAAAACTCCGCCTCACGCTTAAAGCGGAAGTAACCCGGCACTCCAAACGGGGGCGTCGCGTACGGCTGATGTTTCAGGACGAGGCGCGGTTTGGCCGGATCACCGAGCCCTCACACTGCTGGGCACCCCGTGGCATGCGTCCGCGGGTTCCCGCTCAGTTTGTCCGAGAGTACACCCACGCCTATGCCGCGGTTTGTCCCCATGATGGCATCCTCGACTCGCTGGTGTTACCGGAGGTGGACGCCCGTACCATGTCGTTGTTTCTTGAAGAATTGGTCCGGCGTCATCCACGCGAGTTCATTCTGTTGGTCCTGGACGGGGCGGGTTGGCACACCGCCAAGGCGCTCAAGGTGCCCGAAACGATTCGCCTTCTTCGCTTGCCGCCGTACTCCCCCGAGCTCAATCCCGTGGAGCATCTCTGGGACGAAATTCGTGAGAAGAAGTTTCAGAATGCCGTCTTCCAAAGCATGGAGGCCGTAGAAGACCGGCTGGTCGAAGCACTCGCAGAGCTCGAACAGGACCCCCGCCGCGTACGAAACCTCACGGCTTTTCCGTGGATAGTTTGTAACTCTATGAATGCTACTTAGTATCAGTCCCCAAAACGAGAGTGGGGCGCGAGCCTGGATTGTCTTCACTCGATTCGAACGCGCTCGGTTGCTGAGAAGCCTACTCAAGAATGTCGGGCAACTGCCCCACTTGTCCTGTCCCCCGAAAACTGTACCTGTTGGGGTGAGAGAAATCGACGGCTATTGAGCTCGCAACAAGCCCGTTTCACTTCATACATGGAAAGGGCGGCCTCTAAGACATGACCCCTCCCTTGTGTTTTGGTATACTTGGGCCGGTCAACGGCAATGAGGATCGAAAGAATGGATTTGCCCATACAGTTCGAGAGAGAGCAGCTCGCCGCCTTCTGCCGCAAGCACCATCTCACCAAGCTGGCGCTGTTCGGCTCCGTGTTGACCGACCGGTTCGGGCCGGACAGCGATGTGGACGTGCTGTTCGAATACGATCCCGAACACGTGCCCAGCCTGTTTGACGTTGCGGGAATGGAGGAGGAACTGAGCGAGATCCTCGGGCGCAAGGCCGACATGCGCACGCCCCGTGACCTGAGCCGCTACTTCCGGGACGAGGTCGTGCGAACCGCGCGGGTCGAGTATGCTGCCTGACCCGGACCGAAACCGCATTCAGCACATGCTGGACGCGGCCGAGCAGGCGGTATCCTTCATCGAGGGGCGCGAACGAAACGATCTCGAAACCGACCCGCAGTTGCGCCTGGCGTTGCTGCGCGCCCTCGAGATTCTGGGAGAAGCCGCAAGCCGGGTCACTGCTGGAACGCGCGGCGCCTACCCTCGCATTCCATGGCGGCGCATGGCAAACACACGCAATCGCCTTATCCACGCCTACTTCGATATCGACCTCGACATCGTGTGGACAACCGCCACGCAGTCCGTGCCGAGACTCGTCTTGATGCTCAGGGAGATCCTCGGTTCTCAGGGCATTCCCTAGACTATGAATGCCTGCGTGTCCATGTTGGCCACGCGGTCTTGGCGCACCCGTGGTTGCCGATAAGCAGCAACGGGTCCTGTGAAACGCTACAGGCGTTTTCGCACAGGCCGACAGATAGGGCTCGCACAAGCGAACGTATCGAAAGGCCGAGTGTTTGCACTCTTCCGTGAGGAGGGGGCCATAACGAGGTTCTCGTCCGTTTCCTTACAGCCAACGATGCCGGGGTGAGAAGTAATCATGGTCTGATCCTCCGTTTCTCCGTGGAAGCCGGCATCATGCAGGCTTGCGCTCTCTTTTTTCTTTGGGCAGCAGGAAAGGAAAAACCCGGTTCATGGAAATCTTAAGCTAGACTAGTTCGTGCTAAGATGGCTCCCGGAAGCATGCTTGATCCTGCGGGGACTGCTGCCTTTATCCGACTGAGGGCGCCCATACCGCGGTGTTGCGGCCCAAAGACGACATGAGGAAACTGCTTAGCCGTCTTTCGGAATGGAGAGCAAGGATGAGAAGAGCTACACAGGCCGCGATCTTGTTCATCTGTACGGCGGCAGCGGTCCTGGTCTCGTGCGTCTGCGCAAGAAACGGCCTTCCGGCCAATTCCAAAGGGGGAGAGGGGATAGAAACCATGCTCGATTTTTACCGGACCCAGAGTGCGTGGACAGACCCGGGAGAACATCTTTCCATGTATGAGGGGATTCCGGACGGAATCGGAGAGGTCGTGGAGGTGGTCCAGAATGTGCTTGTGCACGGAGGACTACTGTGGCTTTATGAGCTGACCCCGACCGAACAGCAGGGCGGCGGCATGAACATCCGGAAGACAGCGGAAATGCTCGAGCGAATCGCGCAACTCAAATCGGGGAGTATCACCATTCCCCGTGCGGCAGACCAGCGGCTCGTGGTCAACTGCCGGCAGTTCGCGGTCCTCACTTGCTCCATTCTGCGGTCCAAGGGCGTGCCCGCGCGCGTTCGGGCAGGCTACGCGCTCTACACATGGCGTCAAGGCAAATACGAAAACCATTGGATTTGCGAGTATTGGCATCCGGCTGAGCGGCGGTGGGTCCAGGTTGACGCCCAGATTGATGCCGCGCAGAGAAAGTTGATGCAGATCGACTTCGACACGCTGGACATGCCTCAAGGGCGCTTCGTTGTGGCGGGCGAAGGTTGGCAACGATACCGCCAAGGCGAGGTCGGCGAGGAGGCCTTCGGGCTGGGCGGAAGAGATGGCTGGAACGCCATGGGGTGGCGCATGGTCATGCCGAACGTCGTCTGCGACACCATGGCTTTGAACAAGGATGAATTGCTGCCTTGGGACGTGCCACCCTACTGGTCGAAAGAGCAGGCCGAGATGTCCGCCGCCGACACCGAACTGATCGACCGGTTGGCGGCAGCGCATTGGAGCGAGAGCCGGTCACTGTATGACAGCCATCCGGCCTTACACATGCCGAAAGACTTCGAGAAGCAGAAGCAGAAATGAGCGCCGAACCAAGTCATGGTGCTACGCTGCTTTCCGTCGCGCTGACAGGTAAACCGTCAGGTGATGTAGCAGACACCGTTCTTCGTCTTTTGCCACAGCGCAGCCATCGGCTCTGTCCTCCATCACGATAGACACCCTGGCAACTCAAGCGTAATTCCTTCGCGCAACCGTTTGCCCGCGCTGCAGGAAATGGCCCGCCAGAATTCCGGCCCAGCGACTCCGAACCCTCGGCCACACGCGCGTGCATGTTGTGGAGTCAACCCGTGCCACCCCGCAGAGATTTGGCCCCCTACCCCTGCACCCCACGGCCCCCGCCCCCTGCACTGCGGGGTTCACTTCATACACGGCACTTGTGCGGCCGCCTTTGGCGCTTATCGGTTGTGGTTCCTGGCGCACATAGTTGCGTTCGGCCAGCACGTCTAATGCTGCAAAGGCTGCCTGAGCGTTTGCGCAAGAAAGAAAGGGCTTACGCTCGGTTGCGTAAGTCCTTGATTTTATTGGTGAACGGGGCGGGACTCGAACCCGCGGCCACCGGATTAAAAGTCCGATGCTCTACCGCCTGAGCTACCCGTCCACGCGGAAATGGGGGTCGAGAAACAGAAACGGGCCTATGGCAGCCCGCCGTTACCAAGACAAATTCTACCGAAAAACCGCCAGGGAATCAAGGCGAGTACGGCGCAGGCAGCCATCGAAATCAATATCGGAGGTTCGTCTGCTGGGCCGCGAATGGTCAGTAGGGATTCGCGGGCATCATGTCCCAGGCGGTGACGGTAGTGAATGTCGCGGGTCCGCCGGTTGCGAAGAGCGCCACGCCGACGCTGTCTTCACGGGTGGGGTAGATGCGCCGCATGACTCCCTGACGGTCGTTGGCGAAGGTTTCCACCACGGACTTGTCGAGGAACACCCGCAGCTTGACGGGTTCGTCCGGTTTCATCGCAAGCGGGCCGGCTTCGACCACTTTGGGTCCTTGGCCAAGGCTGGCGTGCGTGGTGTCGATTTTGAGGGCCTGGTCGGCGGCGTCGTAATACACGAGGGTCTGTTCTTCGCCGCCGGGTGAACGGCGCACCTTTACGCCGAACTGGGTCGCGCCGCCGGGTACAATTTCAAGCGCGAGTTCGAGACAGCCGCCCTGGATGCCCTCGAGCGGCACTTCGGTGTCCGCGGCGACCTGTACGCCGGTCTGCCGGCGCGGATTGAGGCGCAGCCGCTCAAGTTCTTCAGCGGGCTTCATGCGCAGGGTTTTGTCATCACCCAGCCACAGCACGCGGGGAAGACTCATGGTACCGGACCAGCCGCTGGCGTTCCGTACGTCCTGGTCGCGCTGGTCGAAGATCCAGGCCCACATGATGCGGCGGCCTTGGGCGTCCTGAACGCTTTCGGGCGCGAAGAATGCGTTGTCGACCCAGGTCATGCGCCCGTGGGTTTCGGGATAGAACCGGTCGTCGCGGTACTGGCCGAGGTAATACTGGCATCCGAGATTGTGGCTGATGAACAAGAGCATGTGGCGAGCGCCCAGGGGGAAGAAGTCGGGGCACATGTTGTCTTCGTCGGTCCGGGTCCATTCGCGTTTCGAGGTATAGAACGGGTGGAGGTATTGCCATGTGAGCAGGTCATCCGAGGCGAACAGGAAGGTGGTATCGCCCAGGAATTCCTCTCGCTGCCGTTCTTTGCCGAATTTGTTGAGGACCAGCAGATTCCCGGTCATGAGGTAGTAGCGGCCGTCTTTGAGCCAGACCGCCGAGGGGTCCGCCGCGCCGTAGATCACTTCCTGGGGCGTGCCCTCGTTGTGGATAGCGTATCCCCAGTCCGATTCCGCGATGACCGGATTCTCGGGGAGTTTGGTCCAGTGTTCGAGGAGTTCGTCGTTGCTGGTGGCGATGCAGATGCCGCGTTTGCCTCCGCCAAGCCCCCAGTACGTGATGATCGCCCTGCCGTCCTTGTCGATGAACGCGCCGCCGCTGAAGATGCCTTCGTCGCCGGCGCCGGGACCCAGGGCGGGCGGATGATGACGCCAGTGCAGGAGGTTGGCCGACGACGCATGCCCCCAGTAATGCTGGCCCGCGTCCTGGTAGATGTAGAAGAGATGGTAGCGGCCTTTCCAGAACAACGCGCCGTTGGGGTCGAAGGGCATGCATATGCCTTCCGGCGCGACAAAGTGGTATGTCGCGCGGTGGGGGTCGGCGAGGAGCTGGAGGCGCAACTGCCGCGCGGCGCTCACGCGGTCTTCGACATACGGGGCGTTGGCCATGACGCTGAACGCGTCGATCGGACCACGATCTTTGGCGGCGAGCATGGTGCCCGTCATGCCATCGAGCACGAGCCGGCCTCTGAGCAGCGCGGCGCCTCCCGTCAGGAAGACTTCGGGATACCTGCCCGTCCGGTCGGCGAGCTGCCCGTCTTCAAACGTCCACCACGCCCAGGGCTCGGGTCCGGACGCGGCGTCGGGTTCGAGGGAGGCGAGCGCGGCGGCATCGAGCGGCCGGTTGAAGATCCGCGCGTCCTCGATGCTTCCCGCGAAATGGGCCGTGTCTCTGGCGTCAAGATGGCGCTTGCCGAACATCACGGCGGTGTTGGGGCCGAACGCCTGCGGCTGGTCCGGCATGGTGTATTGCGCGTAGGGCTCGCCGTTGCGGAGGATCGTGATTTCCTTGCCGCGGTATACGATGGCCATCTGCACGAGAGTATTGGCATCGGCGGTTTCCTCGGGGTATGTTCCCTGTTCGCGCTGGGTGCGCAAATAGAAATTGCTGCCGGCCATCCACCGTTTGGGGGAGATTTCGCCAAAGACGATGCCGTCGAAACTCCCGTCGAGGTTGTCGATGGTCAGGGCTGTGCCGCCTCGCTGGGAGAGGTCCGCGGGGGCAACCCACACCACGAGGGTCTTGTCGACAAGAGGCGTTTCGTCCTGTTCCGCTGCCTCGGCGGTGATGCCGCCCAAGGCCCCGGCAAGCCCAGCCAGTGCCAGAGCCGCAACCAGTACGTGCAATCCGACCGGTATTTCCCACATGGCCAGCCCTTTCCGATGTTTTGAATCATAATCTCAAAAAACGCGTTCAGATTGCGTGCCGGCTCTTGTGGCGCGGGGTTCCAGCCTGCTTCAGAAAGCAGGCAAGATGCCTGCACTACAATACAGCCCGATCATTCCTGAAAGTACCACGTGTCACGATTCTGTTTGACCGGTCCTGTGTCGCGAAAGAAACCGTCACCATTTCTCGGCGACGCGGCTCTCGTCGTTGACGGCATCCTCGTAATAGTAGTGGGCGCACGGGATGAAGATGTTCTTGGGGACTTCTTCCCCGTTCAGATACTTGATAAACGCGTCGACGGTGCCCACGGCCATTTGCCGGGGGAACTGCTGCGGCGAGTCGTACAGTTTCTTCTCGAATACGGCCTGTTTGCCCGCGGGAGAGGCGTCAAACGCGATGATGTGGATCTGTTCGGCTTTGCCCGCCTTGGCGACCGCGGCGTAGGCGCCGAGACCGGAAGGGTCGTTGATGGCGAAGATGCCCACGATGCCGGGGTGGGCCTGGAGGATGTCCGTCGCGACGGCATACGCGTCATTACGGTTGCCTTTGCCGCTCAAATCGGTGACGATCTGGAGTTTGCTGTTGTTTTCGTTGAGGTAGTCTCTGAATCCTTTTATGCGGTATATGCAGGAGGTGGCTTCGGGATAGTTGATGATGGCGATCTTTCCCTGGTCGCCGGTGACTTTCATCATGCTCTCGCCGGCAAGCCGTCCGCCCTGGTAGTTGTCGCTGCCGATATGGGAAACGATGAAGGGGCGCGCTTCCTCGTCGGTCACGTCCACGTCGTAGGTGAACACGGGGACGCCCGCCGCGCCCGCTTTTTTGACACCTTCGCCGGCGGATTGGGAGTCGACGGGGTTGAGAAAGATGGCGTCAAACCCCTGGGCGACGAAATCGGCCAGTTGGCTGTTCTGCTTCGCGGGGTCCATCTCGCCGCTCAACACGACGGCCTCGTAGCCGTACTTTGCCGCTTCTTCCTGTATGACGTTGCCGATAAGCTTGAAGAACGGGTTGGTGAGGTCCATGCAGGTGACGCCGATCTTGCCTTTGACCTCTTTTGGCGCGGGGCCCTGGGCTTCCTGCTGTTTTGGACCGCAGGAGGCCGCCGATGCGACGAGGACGGCCGCCAGCGCCAGGTGCGCGGCCAGGCCAGTTTTTTTCATGCTTCTTTCTCCTTCCTGTCTGCTTCGCCGGGAGCGCTGCGCAGCTGTTTTCGCATGAACGCGCCCACGCCGCCGCCTCCGCGCGCCTTATCGAGCAATACCGCCCCGAGAATGACGGCGCCCAGCACCACCTGTTGCGTGTAGCTCTCGAGACCCACGAGGTTCATGCCGTTTTGAATGACCGAGATGACAAATGCGCCGATCAACGTGCCGAGGATGTGGCCCGAGCCCCCGGACAGACTTGTGCCCCCCACAACCACTGCCGCGATGACGTAGAGTTCGTACATCGTGCCCATGTTGGGGGTGCCGGTGTCTATCTGCGAGGCCTGAATACAGCCGCCCAGACCCGCGGTGAGCGCGCTTACAACATATACGAAAACGATGACGCGTCCAACCGGCACGCCCGATAGCCGCGCGGCTTCCTCGTTGCCGCCAACGGCGTAGATATGGCGCCCCAGCCGCGTGTGCGACATGAACATGTGGGCCGTGGAATACAGCACAACCAGGAGGATGACCGTGTTCGGTATGCCCAGGGTACGGCCCTGTCCGAGCCAGGGCAGCGCCTTGGGCACCTGGTAAATCGAGAATCCGCCCGTGAGCATGAAAGCCAGGCCCCGCGCCATCATCATCACGCCCAGCGTGGTGATGAACGGCGGCACCTTGAACCGCGCCACGATCATCCCGCCGGCGCCGCCGACCACGCCACAACTCAGCGAACCCGCCAGAAACCCAGTAAGCACCGCCCAAGCGGGGGCTTCCTCGCCGCCGAGGCGCTTCATGACCAGTGCGCCGATCACCCCCGACAACGCGATCAGGCTTCCTACCGACAGGTCGATCCCCGCCGTCAAGATCACCATGGTCATGCCGATTGCGAGCACCGCAATCACGACGATCCGGTCGACAATCGCCAGGAGATTGCCGCGTTTCAGGAAATCCGGCCAGGTGCGCGGCGACGGGGTAAGCAGGCGGAATTCCGCAAAGGCGGGGTGCTGCTCGCGGATCAATTCGAGGACGCTCCATTTGGTGACGTCGCCCGTGGCCGCGATGGCCGCCAATACGCCCCCTTCCGCTTGAACCGCGTCGGCGGCCAAGCGCAGATCGCGCGGCGTTCCCACAACCACGCGCGCGTTCGTGAATCCCGCATCGTGCAGGCGGCTGCCGAGCGTTTCAGCAAACGGGGCGGAAGCAGTGTTAACCGCCCCCGCCACCAGGATGATTGCCGAGGCGTCGAATTCCGCGCTGATCGTCGCCATCAACTCGGCCACGGCCTCGTCGCCGGTTGGAGACTGGACTTTCAGCGTGAGGACGCTGAACAACACGCACAGCGCGAGCAGCACGAGGAGCATCCCGTAATCGCTGAGCAGTCTTCTCATCATGGACGCGATATTCCTCTTCGGCCCCGAGTGCCAGGGGGAACGGGTCCGGCTCGTCCGCGAGCAACGGGCTCATTTGGGACAATCCCCAGTACAGCATACCCGCCCGGGTGCCGCGTTTTCATCACGGAACGTGCCGGGCCGTGGCTCCCTGCGGCGTCGCGACTCTCCCGGCCGCGTAGTAGGCGCTCAACCTGTCGGGAGCGAGGGCCTGTTCAGGCAGCTGGTTTGTGCCGCCGGGCGCGCACGCCGCAACCACGTCGACGGGCTCGAGGTCAAAGGCCACGGCGCCGTGGACCAGCCCCCGCGCGGGGTCCAGGAAGAACGCCGCGGGCGCGCCGTTCACAGTCACCTGCGCAATCCCCTTGCCGCCCGTAGCGATGATTACCTGGTCATCCAGGGTCGCGGGCCCGTGCAGTTTCAGCTGCAGGGTTCCGGCCGCGGCGTCCCACTGCTCGGAAAGCCGCTTGCCTCCCCACTGGTGGCAGGGGGCATTTTCGGGCACTTCCCGTACATAGAACAGCCGCGTCTGGGTCGGGGCCAACGAAATATCCGCGAGGTGAGCGAGGGCGGCTTTGCCCCGCGCAACCGCCGAGATCCGCTCATGCACGTCGTAGATGGCGAGCAGCCGGTCCCCTGCCAACGGAGGAAGTATCGGCTCGGTAAAGGCCACCGATGTTACAGCCGGCGCGGCGCCCAAGTTTGATACGGCGAGAAGGGCTTCGTTCCAGACGCGGTTGTGATAGAGCGTGGCGTAGGTCTCGGGTGCTGTCGCGGCAAATCGCGCCTGCGACGTGGCGAAGTAGTAGGGGTTGGACTCGTACATGCCGAAGTAATGCTGCGCGGCATTGAAGGTTTCGACGAACAGCAGTTCATCGGCGCTGACGCCCGATGCGTAGGGGAACTTCTCCGGCCAGAGCCGCCAATCGAGGTAGCTGTACTGTCCGCCGCCCGTCAGGAGGTCGTAAGCATAAGCGAGTTCCGCGCCGCAGCGAGTCTTTTCCGTGTCGCCTGCCCAGAGGCAGCCCTGGGCCGGCAGATTGTGGTACGACCCGTATGTCACCCAGTAGGACTCAACGGAGGGGAACGTATACCCTTCGCCGAAAAGGTGGCAGTCAAAGGCCGAGATCGTGGGCAAGATGAATCCGTGGCTCGAATGGTCGATCAGCACCGCGTGCGGGACCTTGGTCAGCAGTACTTGGCGGCGGCGCCAATTGACATCATGGAGCTCGATGAGACAGTCGTAGATCTTCTCGGGGTGGCCGTGCTCTTTCCAGAGCGAGCAGTTCGCGTAGGGAAGGTTATCGTCGATATACATGCCATCGACGGGATATTTCTCAAGCATGGCGGCGAGCGTGGCCATTCGGTAATCGGCGAGGCCGTTGGGCGACGCCAGACAGGTGGACATCAAGTCGCAGTAGGGGTCCATCTTGGCTGTGTACCGCCCGCCATAGTTGAAACCCTGCCAGAGCGCCCATTTGCCCGCGGCGGTGAGCTCCTGCACGCCCGGCGCGTTGGCGTACATGAGGTCCGCGTTGGCTGTCCAGATGAACAACATGCCCGAGTCGTGCACGGTCTTTAATACGCGGTCAAGTTCTTCCGCGGGCGGACGCGGCTGGCCGGGAGTGCCCAGCCGGTGCATCTGGAACAGCGTGTATCCAAGCCGTGCAGCGGCGCGGATCTCGTCATCGGACGGGTAGGGGTTTTGGGCATCGCCAATCCAAATGAACATGCGCAGATCGCGCCACCGCGGATGGGGCAGCCGGTTGGGGGCTACCGCCAGGCCGAACCGGAACGTGAACGCTTCTCCCGCCCGCACTACAAAAGCCTTGCCGCCCGGCTCAACACGCACGATATGCTGTGTGAGTGTTACCGACGCGTTGCCCTCTGACGATTCGCTTACGGCGAGCACGGCGAGCGGGGCGTCGGCGGGTTGCCGGAACGTGCCGCCGCGATCCGTGAATATCGCCAGAGCGGCTTCGTGGCCGAACACTTCGAGACACGATGTGAGCGTGGCTAGTTCGACGGTCTCCCCGGCCGCGGGCAGGGCCCCCTGAAAACAGTCGATGCCATCCGTGTCCCGCCGCTTGTGGAGGTAGTGGCTGAACCGTCCCGAAGCGCTGGCCTCGAAACGGAGCCCCTCGCTGAGCGAAAAATCCTGGGCAGGGCGCAGCGTCATCTCAGACACCATGACGCCGTCGTTGTAGAACGCCGTTTGCAGGGTGTAGGGGACGTTTTCCCGGAGCGTGCCTTCCGTCTTCAAGATTACCTTATCCGTTCCCTGTGCGAGGATTTCGGTTGTGCCGCTGGCGGATGCGGACAGGCGCACGCCGTCGAACCACAGCTCGGCAGGCTGCCGGAGCCGCACGACCGGTTGACCTTCGCGCGCCGTGTCGAGCGCTGTGATCGCCCCCGCCGTTCTGTCGACGGTGTAGCGGAACACCGGTCCCTGAACCACGACCGCCCTTTCGTCAGCCGTGCATGACAGCTCTTCGGAAGGCAACGGTTCTCGAATGACTTCCGTGACCGTTCTGCTGACCGGCGGCGCGCCCCATGCCGCTCCGAGACTCACAGAAAGAGCGGCGAAGACGATGACTGCAAACCGCAATGATCCTGGCATCGCGCGGGACCTCCCCCGTCTTCGTGCATTGCCGCCCTGCGAGAGACGCTCGCTGCGGCGTTTCACGAGGATGATTTCGGGAATGTGACCTGAGTTTTTTCGCCTTTGCCGGCTTCGTCCCCGGCCACGAGCCAGGTCCGGGGCGAGCGCTGCATGATATCGACCGGCTGCGCCACCTGATGTTTGATCGCGGCAATCTGAGGCACGAGTTCGCGATGGGGCAACCCCAGCAACTCGATGGGACCGCCGAAGAACGCCATCACCGTGCACACGTCCGGGCTCAAGCTGCGGACGCCCGACGTGTCGAAGCGCACAGGGCCCGCCGCAATCTGGTATTCCCAGAGCCTGCTTGTGCATCCCGCCGCCTCCAGCCAGTCTTCGAGACCGTCTTTCAGGGCGGTCGCGGACGACGGAAACACCGGCAGGTTTCCCGCAGCTTCGGCCACGACCTCGTGGGCGAGGGCGTCGGCCTGGGCACGGGTCATGTTGAAGGCCCGGAGCACCTCATCGGGGATGGGGGATTTCTGAACCACAAAGAACTTGAATCCCCATCCGGCGACCTGGCGCATGTTGGCGACGGCCTGGGCCCGCCCTTCCGGATGCGACAGGTTCAGCCATGTCTGCCCGGCCATCGCGGCCGAAAAGGCCTCGCCGCCCTTGGTCGCGGCCAAAGGCTCGACCGTGATACCCGGGGCCATCTCCATCGCGCCCAGCGCGGCGGCCACGGTCTGCATCGTCTTCGGATATCGGGGCCGGGCCCCTTCCAGCGAGCCCGGGCGCGATTCCCACGCGGCGGGCACCAACGCATAACGCACTCCCGCTTCGGCCCACTTCGCGGCTGCGGCGTAGAGGGCGTCCGCGCCCGAGTCTTCCTCTACGGTGCACCAGCAGCGGGGAGCGTCCGGTTGCGTGCTCGGTCGCGGGAGATTGCTCCGGGTCCACGTGAAATACGTTTCGACTTCTTCTGGTTTAGGAACCGAAAACGTCACAAACACCGGATCGGCGCTCAGACTCTTGCCGGGCTCCAATTTGACGGGCGGCTCGAATACCGAGGCGATATCGCCCTGCCATGACCCGCCATAGGGTTCGAGATTGATGCCCGACCGGGCGATATTCAGCGGCAACACTCCGAGGCCGATAGTCTTTTCCTTCGCGGGGTCGTGAAACAGCGCCAGAGACGACTTGGCGCCGCGATCAAAGACAGCGTAGCCCGCGCGCATATCGATCCGGCGAATCGCCGCCTGCATCTGGCCGCTTACGTTCTTTATGCAGTCCGGCCCGAAGATGGCTGGACTCATCTTGGCGATTTCGATGGGTGCCTGGCCGGTATTGGTGACTTCCATGCGGATGATCAGGAAGGGGTACTCATTATGAACGGAAACCATGTGGCGGACCTTGATGCCATTGCGCTCGGGCAGGTCGGCGCAAAAGTGGTTGCCGGAACCCATGGGCGTATCGAAATGCTCGCGGTCCGCCTCGCCTTTATCGAAATCAACCAGTCTTGTCTCAGCGCCGTCGGCAAAGGTGATCGAGGCCCTGGCCTTGTCTATGAATGTTCCGATCCCCTCGAATTCGATGCTCCACTCGGCGTTGTCCGACCCGTACAGGAACCGGGCATTGGCTTGATCGAACGAAAAGATGTAATGCTCGCGCAGGTCCCACGGTTTTGCCGAGAAATCTTCTTTTTCCGCCGCCGCAAACGCGGACAGGGCGACAAGAACCACCAGCACAACGGACAAGGCACACGCGGGAACAAGTCTTGACAGGGGTCGAAAGCTCATCATAGACAGTCTCCAAGAGGTTGCAAGCGCATGAGGTTTGCTGTATGCGTACTCTGTTACCGGTTTTTCAAGGCAGGATTATACACGATACGAATTCAAAACCCGACAAGAGCCCCCCGACCCCAATCGCCAGATAGGAAAGCCCTTGCTGGAGGGATCTTATTGTCTCCATAAGAGACAAGAACGAACTCACACGGAGACACAGGGAACACGAAGATCGAATCCTCCGAAACAGAATGAGATAGGAAGCGTCATTGTGGCTTGCGCGGTGGCGCTTCATCGAGAGACGGGTCCCGGGCTGTTGGAAACAGTGTGCGAAGCGGTTCTTGCACGCGATTCGGAGGTCCGGGGTCTGCGCGTGGCACGGCAAGTTCCCATCCCCATCGAGCTTCGCAGGCGCCATTTCTCTCGTGTCTTTGTGTGAGTTTCCCCAATCGCGGGGTTATCCGGATTTGGGTTCGGGACAATACCCTCCCGACTTCCTGGCTACAGTGCCTCCTCGACTGCAATACGGAACACGAGTACTTCGCCGCCGCGCTGGACCGCCACATCCAGAAAGGCCCCCGGTTTGCCCGTCAGCGCGCGTTGCACGTAGTCGAACGACTGCCCCGCCATATCGAGACCGTTGACCGACACCAGCAGGTCTTCGGGCAGGATCTCCGCCATCTGCGCCGGGGAATCTTCCGCGACGAAAAAGCTCCACAGCCCGTCTACGCACTCTGCTGGGGCCAGCCCGGCGCTGCATACGGGCGGGTCGGACCACGGCACGGGCACAAGCGGCCGAAGATAGAGCATCTTCACCTCGCGGTCCAACGCAACTTCGAAACGCGACAGAAACCGCATGCCCAGCCGGGCTCCGGGTTCCTCCGAAAGTGAGCAAAGCGGCCCATTCACCGTAATATCGCCCACCGCGCACTGCGTAAGCCGAATCTGGGTAGCGCCTTGGACCGCTCCCCCGTTCGCCGTCCGGAGCCGGGGCGTGCTCTCCGAAAACAGGCCCCACTGCTCGAGAAGTGCTTGCGGTATGGCCAGAGTCCCGCTGAATGCCGTGTCCACGGCGGCGTCGACGGTATGTTCCTTGTCAATCGTGACAGTGACGCGCAGTACTCCGTCGTCCGTTTTCATGGGAACGGCAAACCACTCGGGCCCGGTTTCCGGCGGGAAGCGCCCAATCGTTTGTTGCTCGCAATTGAACAGGAAGCGGTCGGGGAGACCCGGAAGCCCGAGAATGCCCGCCACCCGCAGACCGTATGCCGCTTCCATCGGGCTCAGGTCGGCAGCATAGGCGTTGCAGGCAATCGCGGGGCGCCCCGCAACCTCGAGAGACTGGATCCGGACCGGCTGCGCGGAAAAATCCCCCAGTTGTTCCGGCTCGCCCGTCTCCGGCAAGGCCAGAGTCGCCGCAATGGGGGCGTCGAGCGCAACATACGGCGCGGCGGTGTCAATGAGAAACGGATACGGGCCGACGCCGTTGAGCCAGACCGGCACGAAGGCGCGTCCGCGTGCAAGCGTCAGGCCGCGCGCCTCGGGGGGTGCGGAAAGCGGCTGACCGACGAACACAGCCGCCGCAAGTATGATACGCATCGTGGAAACCATGGCATCCTCTCCCCGAGTATACCAGCCGGGCGGGGTATTGCCATCATCGCATCCGCGGAATACCATGGAGAGGAGCTGTTGCGCTGTGTGGAACTCCACGCGAAGATGCCGGCATTAAATGCATGTGAATTGAATCCTGGCAAGGGCGGTTGATTCCTATTGTCTTCTGGTTGTTGTGGTGTGGACACTCTGCCTGCTTTCCGGGGCGGGCCTGGAGCGCGCGGGGCGTCCGGGAGAGAGGGCGGGTATGTCGCAACGGCGCCATTTCGCGTATGTGGCCGCAGGGGTGGTCGCCGCGATCGCGCTGGTGGCTGGTTTGCGCATATGGTGGCGCATGGAAATCCCCGTGCCCGGGGCCGCGCCGCCGGTCGAGACCGCCGAGCCCGAAACCGCCGCACCCACCGTTGAAATTGCCCCTCCGGCCGGCGAAACCCCTTCGCCTCGTGTAGAATCGGCTCCGCGGGCCGAAACGTCCCCGGCTCTGGCGATATCGGGTTGCGTGCGCGATACGTTTGGCAATCCCATTCCCGGCGCCGTTGTGGCGTGCGCAGGGGAAGACGGCATGGAATCCCGCTCCGATCGCGAAGGCCGCTACCGCATCGAGGTCCTGCCCAGCCGCATTTTCGCCGACCGCGACGCACCCCGCCTATTTCCCCGAACAGAAGGCCCCGGTGCCGGCCGGAACGGAGCACGCCGATTTCGCCCTGCCGCTGCGGGCCCGGCTTGAAATCCAAGTCGTGCGCAGCGATACCCAGGGGCCGCTGGTGTGTTACTTCATCAACTTTCGTCACACCACGGAGGTGCGGCACTCAACAGCGCGGGGGGATGGACGAGGCGGCGGGTTCGGCGCCAAGGTCGAGGACCCTGCGGGAAAGGCCGCGATTCCCGATCTCGAGCCGGTCGCGGGCGTGTTGCGGATCTGGCAGGAAGGCTACGTGGAACAGGAGATCGCGGTGTCGGCCGAGGAGCTGGCCAACACGCCCCACAGCGTTGCTATAGCTCTTGAGCCTTCCCTGGACGGGCTTGAAGGAATCGTCGTGGACACTCGCGGCCAACCCATCCCGGGCGCGTATATTCTCGAAAACCGCATGTCCTGGGCGGGGGACGTGCCTCAAAAGGCGGAAACATATACGGGGCCTGACGGCCGGTTTCGAATCGGTCCCACGAGGGAACCAAAACAGGACATCATAGCCTGGCATCCAGAGTATGCGCCGGGCTATGCCACCATCTACCCTGGCACGCCGCCTCATCAACTGCTCCGCATTGTGCTGCAGGGCATGGCGGCCGTGCGCGGCCGGGTAACTCTCGACGGCGAACCCCTCGAAAAATGCCAGGTGGTCGCTTTCTACAAGGGCGAGCGGGCGCTGGATGAGAACGGGAAACACACCGACGCCGACGGCACATACGAGTTGACGGGTCTCCCGCCGGGGCTTGCCCAGATCCAGGCACGGGTCGATGCGAGCGCCTGGGGCGGCAGTGGCGTCGATATCGCCCGGACGGCCGAGCTCGTGGCGGGTGAAGTCACACTGGTGGATTTCGAGTTGCAGCGGCCCACAGGCATGCTCGAAGGGCGGATAGTGATGGCGTCCGGGGCCGTCGAAGATGCGGGGGTGCGGCTCGAACTCGAAACCGAGCAGGGCAGCGTGCGGTACGAGGCGAGTGTTGAAGACGCCGAAGACGGCGATGGCGGAGTCGCATTCTACCGGATTGAGAATGTGTTGGCCGGCAAAGGTATTCTGTATGTCGCGGCAGGCGATGAATCCGAACTTTTCTTTCGGATCACACGCCATGAGGTGACCATGCCTCCCGGCGGGCATGTGGTCCGCGACATCACGCTCAGCGCGAATTGCGGGGTAACGGGGCGCGTTACCAACCGGGAATCGTGCGATATCGTGGGGGTCGTCGTGCTCGAAGGCGAGTCCTCCCTGACAGCCTACGACGTCGTGTCCGGATTCATGGAAGAGGAAGACTTGGAGTCGGTCCCGATCGCGGCGTTAACCATTGTTTCGGGCGGCATTTTCGGCAGCGGAAAAGAGAACCCCACGGGCGAGTATGCGGTGCAAACCTTGGACCCCGGCCGCCACACCGTTCTCGCCATCGGTATCGAAAAGGACACGTTCACTTCCGACCGCGCCTTCGTCACTCTGCGCACCGGTGAAACGGAAACCGTGGATTTGGCCCTGCGTGAGTGAACGGATGGGCCTGCGTCAAAGCCCGGTCACTGCATCGAAGCCTTGAATACCTTGGGTTTTGCCAGCCGCTCGAAATCCCTGTAGGGGAGTCGAATCACCTCGGTGTGCGAGCCCGCGTTGAAAGCGATGCGGCTGCCTTCGGTCAAACCTTCCTCGATGTAGACGTCCATCCCGTAGAGGTTGCCGAAAGGCGGCATCGCGCCGGGCTCGCAGTCGGGGAAGAGCCCTTTGAATTCCTCCTCGGTCGCGAGGGCGGCGTTTTTCGCGCCAAGCCCGCGCGCGAGGAAGTCGAAATCGACCTTGTGGTTCGCGGGCAACACCACCATGGCCATTGCCCCATCAAGCTTGACTATGACTGTTTTTGCCATTTCTTTGCCCGATATGTGGGCCGAAGCCGCGACCTCCTGGGCGGTATAGGCCTTCGAATGGCTGATCGTCACATACTTGATGCCCTCATTATCGAGGAACTCCTTCAGTTTGCGCACCGGCATGACGCCCTCCCTTCCCTTACCTGAGCGCAGCCCCAGGGATACAAAGGTTTCCTGAACCGCATGCCCGAACAGCGCCAGTTTACCACGAAACAGCCCGAAATCGGGACTGATCCGAGGCCTCCCGAAGCCGCGTGGGCCGTCTGGCGCAAGGCCGGACGCCAGATCCGGAATACCCGCGCCTATCGTCTTTGGCGGGGGGGAGTTACGGCGCGGGTTACTGCTCGAACGATGCGCTGTACGAGGAGCGCGCCCACATGCCGACGCCGCGCGACTCGATCGCGCCGCCTGCCGTGTAATTCGTGTACGACCCGTACAACAGGTCGCCGCACCGGCGCAGGTGCCATATGGTGTCTCCGAACAAATCGGCCCCTCGCCACTGCCAGACGATATCGCCGGACGCGACCTCGCCGGTCACGTTGAAGAGGCGGCGGCGGGACTCGCCCGCGAACCGCAACGCGCCAAACCCGCTGAATGGGGCATTAACCGACGCTTGGTTGGAAACGGTAATGACCGCCAACTGGGATTGTTCCGGTTCCACTGCGCCAAACGTGTCTACGTAGGCGGACGCCCACGTGCCCCGTAACGTGCCCGCCGAGGTCATGATGCGAAATTCGGCGTGGCCCGTGCTGATGGGCCGGTCCTGGCTGCCAATGAAACGCTGGTACGAGCCCACGAGCAGGCCCTGAGCGAGACGGAGGTCCCAGAAAAACGAGCCCGTGAGTCGGCTCATGGAAAGCTGCACCTGGGTCCCGATCATGCTGCCGCTTTCGATGTTGTACCGCAGGAACGACGGCTGGTCGTCGGCTTCATCCCGAATCAGGGCGTATCCGGACACGGCGCCCCCCGTCTCCGCGCTAAGATTCAGTATCGCGACGAAATCCTCAGGCTGGTTGGGGGACTCGATTGTCCGGTCGCAGAACGAGCCGGCCCATGCCCCGCTTATCGCGGTGAAAGCTTGTTCCGGCGCGAGCACCCAGGTGGTATGGCCAAAGCGAATCATCGAGTCCGACGCGTCAAACTGGGCGTAGGCGGTTTCCATGATGCTTCCGCCAAAGAAGCCGAACCAATCCACCTCATTTTCGAGCAGGTCCAGCCCGCCAAAGGTCAGGCCGACCTCCGTTCCCGAAATACCGCCGCGCGTAATGTCGAAATTCACGCCCGGCGGCACTCTTCCGTGTTCATAAAATGTGCCGGCGCCGGACAAGCCGGCTTCGGTTATGACCGGGGTGACTGACGCGGTCCGGGAGTACTGGGGAAACCCCGAGTACCCGAATTCGTCCGTGTACGCCGCCGCCCAGGGGGTACTATCTGGTACACCGGTGGACGCCTTGCGCCATACGGCGTGACCGGACCGCGCGAGCGTCCCCGTGCCATCGACCGCCACGTACATCCCGGCCAGGCGGCTCCCAGCCAGGCGCACGTACCAGGTCTGGTCCCGGTCGAGGCCGCCGCTGCCCGAGCGCAGTGTGAAGATGGCATCGTCGCCCGACGCCGTACCGGTCATTTGCACACTGATGCGGTTCGACGCGGTCGGACCTTCCCGGAATACGCGAAACAGGATCCCGCTGCCCGAGATGCTGGTGTCGTTCTGCTGAATCTTGAGACTGGCCGCGTATTGAATCTGGCCGTACTGCGCGCTCGACGTCGTACGGTCATCGCTGAAACTCGCAATCCAGTTTCCAGCGAACCGCGCGCTTGACGTGCCGCCGCCGCCCGCACCTCCGTTGGTGTCGCCGCCGGTATCCCCGCCGCCGCCACCGCCGCCGCCCCCGTCAGTATCGCCACCGGGCTGATCCCCGGAATCCGGCAATGCAACCTTGATGTCGAGGCCGCCACCCTCGCATCCCGCGCCCAATACCAGCACGAGTATGAGGGGGATTATGAAAACGCTGTGGCAAAGCGCTGTCCGCACAGATCTCTCCTTTCCAAGCCCACGCAGCAGATAGTATAGGCGCATACGCCTCTCGGGGCAACTGCAACAAATCGCGCACCGGTTTGTTTGGGAATATCTTCGTTTGTTAAGGTCTTTGTGTGCATTGCCGGCCGGTGAGCTGCATCGGGGGGATGAGGAAAGAGCCATGGTTAATCGCGCGATTATGTTGACATTCACGGCGGCGGCCCTTCTTGCGACGGGTCTGGCATGGGCCGCGGTCAACCAGGACACGCTGGACCGCGTCGCCGCGGGTGAACTGACCGAGGCGAAGGCGTCGTGGTGGGGTTTTGACCCGGAGGATGCCACCGACGTGTTGCAGGCAGCCATCGACTCGGGCGTTGCCAGGCTCACGGTGGACCACGTGGGCCAGCCGTGGGTGGTGCGCCCCCTCCGCTTGGCAAGCAACCAGGAAATCCTGTTCGAGAAGGGCGTCGAGGTGGTTGCCAAACGGGGCGAGTTCAAGGGAGGCAGCGACTGCCTGTTTACGGCGTCCAACAAGCAGAACATCGCCCTTATCGGCTACGGGGCCACGTTCCGCATGCACCGGTCCGACTATGACAACCCCGAGTTGTACAAGAAGGCCGAATGGCGGCATACGCTCAGCATCTGCAGCAGCACGAACATCAAGGTCTACGGTTTGACTCTCGCCGAAAGCGGAGGCGATGGCATTTATCTCGGCACATCCACCCAGTGGGTCACCAATAAGGATATTCACATCAAGGACGTGGTTTGCGAAAGTCACTATCGCCAAGGCATCAGCGTGATCACCGCCGAGAATCTGCTTATTGAGAACACGGTCATGCGCAATACCAGGGGCACTCCCCCGCAGGCGGGCATTGACTTCGAACCCAACCATCCCGAAGAACGGCTGGTGAACGTGGTTATGCGCAATTGCCTGACCGAAAACAACAACGGCGCCGGGTACGTGCTCTACCTGCGGCCGTTGCGGGCGCATTCCGAGCCCCTCTCGGTAAGGTTCGAGAATTGCCGCGCGCTCAACGACCACAACGTCAGCGCGGGTGTCTACAACAACAACGCTGCCGGCGCGGCCGTGACCGGCAGCGTCGTGTTCGCCAACTGCGTTCTCGAGGGCAGCGGCCGCGCGGGCATCTCGATAGGCGACAATCCGCCGTCGGGCCTTGCCATCCGCTTCGAGGACGTCACCCTGATCAATCCGGCCGCGGAAGCGCGCGCGACTTCCCCGGTTCAGTTGAGCAGCCATAATGACGCCGAGCAGCCGGTGGGCGGCATCGAGTTTGTCAACGTGCGCATTCAGGACAACATCGAGCGCACCCCCATGACGTATCTTGACGGAACCGGCGGGCTGCCCCTCGAGCAGATCAGCGGCGCCCTTGTCATCGTGCGAGGAGAGGCTGAGGAGACCGTGCCGCTCAGCCGCGAGATGCTCGACAAATGGATGCCGGTCACTCCCGTCAAGCGCATTCCGCGCGTAAGCCTTGAAGGGTGCGCGTTGAGGCCGCTGACGGACACGCCGCCGAGCGCGGGGTACGGCTTTGGATACGCGCAATTGCGCGGAGGCGCGCGGTTCGCACTTTACGCCTCCGAGGGCGACGAAGTGCGCTTCGCGCTGAGCTATCAGAAAGTTGGCGGGTATGGCGGCAATACGAGCCCGGTCCTCGTCCAAGGGCCTTCCGGAGAAGAGGCTCACCGTGCCGAAGCCGCGTTCGAGGCCGAGACCGAAATCGCGTTCAACGTGCCCGCCACGGGCCTCTACCGCATCACCGCCGACGCCGGCCAGAACCGCATTGCGCTGACACGCAGCTCTCACCCCGTGAATCTGCTTGGCGAGGGCCGCCGCATCGACCTCATTCATGCGCCCGGCGATTACGTCTTCTGGGTGCCCGCTGGAACCACCGAGTTCGCCGTGCACGTTGCCGGCGAAGGCTCGGGCGAAGCCATCCGCGCTGCGCTGATCGATCCCGAGGGCAAGGCTGTCCAGGACGCCGACAACGTGGTGGCAATGCATCCGTTGGAAGTCGAACTCCCCGAACCCAGCCCGGGCGCCGCATGGACCTTGCGCCTGGCCAAGCCGTCGGTTCAATCATGGGAAGATCATTCCGTGGACCTGCGGGGCATCCCCCCGCTGTTGGCTCCTGTGCGCGAGGCCCTGCTCGTGCCCGCGAACTGAGCCACCAACCCCGCCGAGTCAAAGGAATCGCGTACTTGGCCTCACCGGGTGTCGGCACTGCGATTCGCGGCGGCTGCGCCGCGCTCAAACCCGAAGGTCCATGCGTCCCATGAACGAATTCATGCCAACGTCTTGAACAATCGCGGCTTTTGATGCGGTGCCCGCAGCGCGAATGAGAGTTCTGCGGCCCACAGCTCGCACAGGTCTCATGAATCCCATTCTGAACGTGAGGCACCCGCGCAGGCTTGCCTCTCTAACGAGTCGTGCCGGAAATCCTCTTGCGGTACTCAATCGTTCTTCTGTATGCGCAAATCGACTTGAGGCAGGAGACGTTCGACTTCTTTCTGGTATGCGTCGTCCAGCATGCGCTCGTATATCGCCTCGCGCTGCCGGGCGCCTTCGCTGCCTGCCAGGCGGCTGGCGTCTACGCTGCTGCCCGCTCCGCTGAGGGCCAGCGCGCTCTGTTGCAGACTGGACTGCATTTCCCGCAACCGGGCCGTCACGGTGTTGATGCCGGTCTGGGCGGCCCGCTTCTCGACCACGAACTCCGTCGTGACGCCGCGATACAGTTCAAGCGCGGTGCGCAACTGGGTAATGGCTTCGGCATACTGTTTTGTCGATGCCTTCACTTCGGCAAGCTCTTCGAGTTCTTTTGCCTTGCCGATGGCGTCCCGCGCCGCGGCCAACCGGGCATCCCGCTCCCGAATCAGCTTCTCCGCCGTCAGGCGCTTGGCTTCCGCGAAGGGATGCAGGGGGTCCACCTCAAGCGCCCGGGCGTAATAATCGCGAGCCGTCTCGAGGCGTTCCTGCTTCAATTCCTCATCCGCAAGGTCGATGTAATAGTCGGCAATCCGTCGAACCACGTCCTTGCGCTCCGGCTCCTTTTCCAAGACCGCAAGGTACTCTGTCACGGCGCGCTCACGCATACCGGCTTCATACATCATATCGCCGATCTCTTTCATGACGTCGCCGGTATATACGTCCAGCACCCCGAACCGTTTATGGGCAGCATCGACTTCGCCCGGGTTGCCGCGGTCAATGTAAAAGGCCATGGCGCGAAGCACGTAGCTGCGCTTCTGTTCTTGCGATACGCCTGCCGCGACGCCACGCCGCTGAAGCACGGTGTACCAGACGTCGCCCACGGCATTGATGGAGCGGCTGATGTCTTTGCCATAGGTTGATTTCGCTACGCCGTCGAACCCCAGCCCCGACTTGTAATCGCGCTCGAGCATGGTCCGGCGCGCCTCGAGCTCCGTCGCGAGCCTCGCAAAGTACTCCGCTGAATCCACCATTACCCGCGTCTGGAGGTCCAGAGCCGTCTCTGTAATGTTCTGATCCACATCGTCGTAATACATCTTGCTGTAAACGGGACCGGCGGCCTGCATCGGCGCGGTCACATTCGCGGCCACCTTCCCCACCGCGCCCAGCCGGAAGGCAAAATAAGGGTCCACCCCCGCCTCGCGCACTGTTTGAAGCAGTTGAACCTGGGTGAGGATGGACCGCACCGGCTCGGTGTCCGCGGAAGGGATGATACGTTCGAGTTCCCCAGAGGTGAGGGAAGCTCCTTGACGGATTTCCTTTTCCAGCTTCGATAGTGGCGCCACGCCCTCTTTGGACAACATGCGTCCCGCTGTAGTTACAATCGCGATTTGCGACTGGGGCCCCCACGCGCCTGCGGGCAGGGAAGCCCACAACAGCCCCATCACCGCCAAGCCTAACGCACTTTTCCGCATCGGCACTTTCCTCGCGGTTTATGTAGCACCTTCCGTTGCTTTGAGCGATTCCTTGAGCTGAGTCAACAACGTTCGCACCTCCTCGGCGCGCGTATCTTTGGACGCAGGATCGGTGAGTTCCAGATAACGCTCGAACCTGCCCACGGCCTCGGCAGGGTTGCCCGTTTCCAGAAAATACAACCCAAATTCGAGATGCGCCGGGGCATACTTCGTATCCGCCTGAATGGCCTTGCGAAACGCATCGCGCGCGGCGACATCTTCCCCAGCCCGCGCATACGCGCGCGCTTGAAGGGTGTACAGCGCCGCATCGGATGCGCCCAACTGGACCGCCTGCGTCAGGCTTTGCGTGGCTCGGGCGGGGTCGTCCATCGCCAGATACGTCCGCCCCAACTCTACCGCAGCTTGGGCCGCCAGAGGCCCCGACGCCTTCACCAGCGGGTCCAGTTCCTGTATCGCCTCTTCATACAACCCTTGTTCGCGCTGGCAGACCGCGAGAAAAAGCCGTGCCCGCGGGTTGGACTCGTTGATGGCCTGCGCCCGCGCCAGGTAGTCCCGGGCATCGCTGAATTGCCCTTGGGAAACCAGCAGTATCCCCAGCAGCGTCAACGCATCTTCGTCGAATCCGGTTCCATTGTTCACCGCCGACCGCAAGTACTCGGTTGCGCCGGCCATATCGCCCTGTTCAGAAGCCAGAATGCCCGCCGTAGCCAGAACGCCGCCATCGTTGGGGGCTTCCTGCAACACTTGCTGGATCGTCTGCCGGGCCGCCTCCACATAACCCTGCCTGGCCGTACCCACGGACAGCAGCTGGCGTGCCGCCAGCGCCGTGGGTCCTCCTCCCAGCGCCACTTCGCGCAACGCCTCGACCTGCCCAGCTATGTTGCCCTGTTTGCCCCGGAGCAGCGCCAAGAGAAACCACGCATCCCGGTCGGCCGGAAACTCCTTTACCATGTTTTCCAGGGCGGCGATGGCCCGCTGCCGCCCCTCGTCGCTGCCGGCCTTTGCCCAACTCAGAGCCAAGCCCATATGAGCATCCCGGCGGGCCGGGTCCAGACGCACCACGCTGGCCAGCTCGCGGGCCGCGTCGGCATAATTCGCGTTCTCCCAGTGCATCCACGCCAAGGCCTGGTGCGCGTCAACCGAATCTGGAACGGATTCGAGATAATCGTTCAAGATCTTGATCGCTTGCGCCGCGTTCCCCTTATTGTATTCATCGAGGGCGGCTTGCTTCGGGTCGCGCTTCAGGATTAACAGCAACACAAAAAGGAGGATTACCGCAATCAGGAAACCCAGCGTGGCAATCGCAACCCATTTAAGACTCACCGACGGCAGCGCAAACGACCGTTTTGCAGCCTTCTTGGCCGGGGCGGGCTGTTCTTCGGTGATCCGCTGGCCTGTCAGCAGGTTCGTTCCGCATGCCACGCAAATGATGTCCCCGCCCTGCACCAACGCGCCGCATGTCGGACAGGTCTCTTTTTCCCCGCTGCTGCGCCGCTGGCCCGGACTCGCCTTCTTGCGCAGGAAACCTCCGCAGTGCACGCAATTGTCCAGGCGCGGGTCGGTCAGTTTTCCGCAGTAGGGGCAATTCATCATCGATGATGCCACGATACTCCTCCTTGCACCGGTGGATGCGCCGTTTTCCAGGACCCCGGGCCCTACGGCCGGTCGTCCGGCAACGGAGCCTCACAGGCTCTGCATTTTCGGGCTTCCAGAAAATTCCGCGTGCCGCACGCGCGGCATTTTCTAAAAAACAGAGGCGGCACACTCACCAGCGTGCACACGGCGATGATAGCCAACATGATTGTTACATACATCGTGGCCGACATCTGCCTGGAAGCCTCCGTCTGGTCTCCCTTTATCGAGCATTCAGAGGAAGGCGCTTCCTGTCTTCTGGGCTCATTCTAGACCCAGGGTAATCTCTTGTCAACGGAAGTCCTTACGCCAAATGCCCTTATTTGAAGCCGTCTTAACACAGGGACCGGGGACGGCCCCCGCCGCGCGGCCCCGTGTGCCTTCTACACGTGCAGTATGGCCTTCACACTCGAGATTCAGGCCCTTGGCAAGCAGTCCGGCTTCTTCGGCCCGTATTCCGAGGGCCGACACCTCCTCACGGGCCGCCTCTGCATCCTCCCAATCAGGCCGGCGCGCCACGCCACGGCCACCCAGAGCCTTGAACACCTCTCTGTTCCGCTTCGCAAAGCAGCATAGCACCCGTCAGGAGGGGTTACAAGCCGACAGTGCCCAAGCCCTTCATTGCCGGCGCGCCGGTCAAATGGTAGACTACGAACAGGCCTGGATTGAAACCGTTGAGGCACTCCGTTACCGCAGGGAAGAAGGCGGCCCCGCGAGTGCCCGGCTAGGACCTTGCGGTCCTGTTCAGAGAGTGACGAGCGTCCCGATGACCGAAACCAGCGCACACCCGAAGATATCTTGGCTTCGCCGCCATAAGTGGTTGACAGCCTTGGCGATCCTCGCCGTTGCGATCCTCGCCGCGGTTCAGGTCGTCGAGTATTTCGTGAACGTGGACCGCTACCGCGAGCAGGCAGAGAGCTTCGTCGAAGACCGCACGGGAATGCCGGTCTCGATAGACCGCCTTGAACTCACGCTC
>Ga0116185_1001119_pt1 | contig 27907 bp, 27 predicted proteins | sample AD_JPNNA7_MetaG_FD_89754 | JGI IMG/M metagenome (GOLD analysis project Ga0116185, IMG submission 89754) | Active sludge microbial communities of municipal wastewater-treating anaerobic digesters from Japan - AD_JPNNA7_MetaG | ecosystem: Engineered > Bioreactor > Anaerobic > Digestate | place...
AGCGGATCCGACATGATTCCCGACTCGGTGCCCCATGGCCTGAGCATCCTCTACTGCGCCCTCGGGAAAGGGGAGATCTCCGGCCTCTCGTTCGGCCGGGGAGAACATGGGATGACGGTTGTCTTCACCTACACGACGGAGCATGGCGACTGCCGGGTTTCCATGTCCCTCATCCAGGAAAAGGTGCAGCCGAGAACCTTCTCTTTCGGATTCAACAACCTGCTCGTCCAGAGGACTATCGATATGACCTCGTATGACATCTCCCTCGCATCCGGTGAGAAACGAATACGTATCCCCGATCCCCTCGAGCTTTCCGTGAGGGATTTCATCGATGCGCATGCATCAGGCCGCGAACCTGCCGTCGGGGAAGAGCATATCAGAGAGACAACCCTTCTGCTCAAGCAGATCTATGATGCATACAATCAGCTATAGAGAGAGGTGCCGATGGAAAAATTAAGGGAGAGAGAGCACGACTTCAGTGCAAAATTACGGCAGAAGTCCGTCATCGAGAGCCTGAGACGGTATATCACCTGGCAGAGAGAACTGAGGAGCTCGGTGTTATCTTCTCCCCTTCCCTCTTTCGGTCCGATATCGATCAATCTGGATCTCACCTCTGCATGCAATTTCAGATGCCCCCACTGCGTCGATTCAGGCATCATAAATACAGGGGAATCTCTCGATCTCGATACGATCAAGCAGAGCATAGACGTGCTCAAGGGCAAAGGGCTCCTCTCCGTGATCCTCATAGGAGGAGGCGAGCCTACCCTTCACAGGGATTTCGAGGAGATCGTCCGGTTTTCCAAAGGAAGGGGTCTTCAGGTAGGCATAGCTACGAACGGATCGAGATTGGAGCGGGTAGAGAAGGTAGCCTTGCTCCTCGAGGAAGGAGACTGGCTCCGCCTCTCTCTCGATACGGCACGGGAGGAGACATTCAGAAAATCTCATCTCCCGGCAAGCACTGTGACTCTCCGGAAAATTCTCGAGGATGCGGCACGAATCAAGAAAGGCAACCCGAGAATCTCGCTCGGCTACTCCTTTGTCATCGTGTGGGAAGGCATCTCGTATAACGGTCATGAACTCACCCCGAACATGAACGAGATACCCGAGGCTGTGAGCCTGGCCCGTGAGTATTCCTTTGACTACGTTTCCTTCAAGCCCTGTCTCCTTCGGCTCGAAGGCTCTGGAAAGGAATCCCTGTTCGACCCGCCCGATCCCGAACGGGAAGCCGAGGTTATCCATGACATCCGATTGAAAATCCATGAGGCGGAAAACCTGCAAGGTCCGACCCTGAAGATATTAAAGAGCGTCAACCTCCTGGCCATGCTCGATGGGACGCTCCACGAGCTGAAGGTTCAGCCCGGGGTGTGCCATTCGCAGTTCTTCCGGACCGTCCTTGCCCCTTCCGGTATCTTCCATTGCCCGGCGCTGCGCGGCGTACCCCTCGGGAGGATCTCGGGAAACGACGGATACAAAGATGCGGAGAGCTTCTCGGAAACGCACAGGACCCTCGACCGATCCATACAAACCTTCAATGCCGCTCAGGAATGCCGCGTGGTGGTCTGCTTTTACCATCACGTGAACTGGTGGATCGAACGCTTCATAGAATCATCAAGGGACGTATCAGAGATCGCGGAGGTGGAGGATAACAACTTTTTCCTGTAAGAAAGGCTGGTGGCCGAGATGAGGATCTGCGTCATCCACTTGAACCAGATAGGTGATCTGGTATTCTCGCTCCCTCTCTTGAAGGCACTGAGAGACCGGTATCCCGATGCGGAAATTCATTCCGTCATGAAGCCTTACTTGAAGGACCTTCTCGCGGGATCTCCCTTGGTGAACGAAACGATCGCGCGGCAGGGGGGCGTTCGCGAAACCCTCCGGCTCGCCAGGACCTTAAGGCGGAATCGGTACGATCTCCTCATCAGTCTTGCCCGATCGGAAGAGGCGTTCATCCTGACTTCGTTGAGCAGGGCCGGAACGAAGGCGGGCTTCGTCCGTTTCCCCTTCGATATGTCCCTCGATGTCAAGGAGCTCGTACTGGGGCACAACAGCTGGTACAACAACGCCCGACTTCTCGACCGGCTCGGCATTCCCCGCACAGCAGACACTTATGTGGGGCTGCTGCCCGTGGAGCCTGCCGAGTGCAACATCATCATTCCGGAGCCCTACGTCGTGATCTCTGCCGGTGCATCGCCGAGAAGACTCACGAAGGCATGGGACGAGGAAAAATTCGCGCAGCTCATCGTGTCCCTGTACGAGCGCTCCAGCCTCCGGCCCGTACTGGTCGGCGCAGGGGATACCAGGGAAAGCAATGCCCTGATCACCCTCATGGTAAAAAACGACCCGAAGGGGAAAGACATAGACGTCCTCGATCTGACGGGGAAGCTGAACCTCCGCTCGCTGACCGCCCTCCTGATGAGGGCAGGGCTGTTCGTGGGGATCGATTCCGGCGTGATGCACCTCGCATCTGCCTCGGATATTCCTGTCGTAGCCCTGTTCGGGCCTACAGACCCATATTATGTGGGCCCCCAGAATGAACGCAGCATCGTGGTCCGGTCCGACATGGAGTGCATCCCGTGCTACCTGGACAAGTCGTGCAGACACATTGAATGCATGAGGAAGCTCGGGACCGAGCAGGTGATGGATGCATGCATCCGGGTCATGGACCGGGTTTGAGACATGATCGAAACAATACAACAGGCAGCTTCGCTGCAAGGAGGAAACAGTATTTGAGAACCATCGTGGAGCACATTTCATTGAAGTATCCGGACCACCGATGGGAGCTCGTAAGCAAAAGATCAAACCGGAGTATCTACCGTCTCCTGCGAGGGGACGCCGTAGAGTATTACGTAAAGATATACGACCCCAAGAGTCCCTTAGAGAAACTGAGAAACCGCATGAAGCCGAGGACACTGCACGAGTTCCGCATGCTCCAGCAGCTTCAGCTCTCCGGCTTGCCCGTACCGGAGGTGAAAGAGCATATAAGCATCGGCAATTCGACAGCCCTCCTTACCCGTGCCGTCTTCCCCTCGAAGAGTCTCCTTGAGATGAAAAGGGAAGATCAGATCAGGATCATGCTCGAGATGAGCGTGCGCCTCATCAATCACGGCTATCACTTCACGGACATGCATGCAGGCAACATCATTCTCGATTCCCGCGGGAAGCCCTACCTCGTCGATGCCTATGAGATCATCCCCTGCAGGAAGATAACCCTGGGGCGCGCAGCCGCTCTCCTTGCCCAGGCAGGAAGCGACTTCCATCTCTCCGATGAAGAGCTCGACCCCTATCTGCTCAGGGTCGACGGGATAAAGAAGATCGGCATGCTCCGGAGAAAGATACGCTCCCTCTCCCTGGCCTTCCAGAAGGCAAGGGTCAAAAGGAGGGTCAGGAGGAGCTTCAGGGAGGGGAGCTTTTCTCTGCCCCTGAGCACTTCCTCACACAGGGCGCTGGTACACCGGAAGTATTCACCGGATCTCGACGGCATCATCGAGGCCCACTGTGCGAATGTCTCTAAGAGGAGAGATCTCTACAAGCTCCAGGAAAAAACACAATTGAGCAGGGTCGGCGGCTACTGCGTCAAGTCGTATAAAAAGGCGTGGGCACTCATGCCGCCCTATGCAAGACGCTCCTGGAAAGGGCTCCTCACCCTGCTCTTCAATGGGGTCCCGGTTGCAGACCCGGTGGCTTACGTGCTCCTGGCCGACGGGAAAAGCGTGCTCGTTACGAAGGCGCTCGACCATCCGGACCTCGATGTCTTTCTCTGGAGAGAGTACGAACAGATGACCCCGGCACGAAGGCACGATGTCGCCAGAGCCTTGGGCCTCTTCATCGGGAATCTCCACAGCCGGGACATCTACCATGCAGACCTCAAGGCCTGTAACATCAAGGTCGAGACCGATTCCCTCAAATTCTATCTCCTCGATACGGATCGCGTGGAGCAAAGGTGGGCCCTCTCGAGAGGGAAGAAATTGAGAAACCTCATGCAGATCAATACGAGCATCCCGAGAATGGTCAGCCGGTCCGTGCGCATGGCCTTCCTTGAGGCATACTGCTCGGTCACGGGCTACGATGCACGGGATCTCTACAGGCGGATATGGAGGCTTTCTTCGGCGAGCGAGATCGTCTACCGATGCGGCGCCGGAGACAGAATCGAGGAGTGGTCTTCTGCCCGGGGATGATCAGGACCTCTTGGCCTTCCGAAGCAGTCAGCGCATGATCAGATCGAGTTTTTCGATTACATCTTCCGGAAGGATCGAATCCATGCAGAGAGGATTGCTGCAGGATCTCCTGTTGCAGGGAACGCAGGGCAGAGACTTCCGGACCACGTGTCCCCGGTAGGGGCCTGTCCTTTTGGGATCTGCCGGTCCGAACAGGGCGACGACCTCCTTCCCCAGGGCAACCGCGAGGTGCATAGGCCCGGTGTCGCAGCTCACCACTGCCCGCGCTCCCGAGAGGACACCCGTAAGCTCCATAATGGTGGTTCTGCCCACGAGATCGAAGACAGGATGCTTCGCTGTCCGGATGATTCCGTCGGCCAGTGCCCTGTCCTCTCTCCCCCCGGTGAGCACGCACGGGATGTCGTAGCGATCCATGACACGGTCGGCCAGTGCCGAGAACCCTTCGGCATTCCACCTGTTGGCAGGCTTCGTTGCGCCGATGTTGAGAACAAGATATTTCTCCGGCAGCTCAGTCGAAGGGGCGTCTCCCTGCGGCACAGCCCACTGAGGCTCCTCCCTTTTGATTCCGAGGTGTTCTGCGAATTCGAGGTACTGGTTGACCATATGGCTCGACGGATCGGAGGGGGCGATGCGCTCGAACGGCAGGAGCCAGGTCATTTCCTTGCAGCGCATCCGGTCGAAGCCGATTCTGCGGCGCGAAGAGGATGCCAGGCAGATGAGGGCGGATTTTGCGATCCTCTGGAGGTCGAGGGCGATATCGAAATGCTCTCTTCTGATCCTCCGGATGAGCTCGGGCAGGGATTTTCTCAAGAGGCTTCTGTCGAAAAGGATCGCATGATCGATGAAGGCATGCCGTGAGAGGAGCGGAAAGCTCAACGGCTCCGTAATCCAGTGAATACGTGCATCGAAATGCTGCTTCAGCCTGATTGCCAGAGGCAGGGTGTTCACGACATCACCCAAGGCGCCCAATTTGATGATCAGGATGTCCATGGTATCCCTGTTATTTCATAATTCAATTTTGTGCAAGACCGGGAAGATCTCATCTTCCGTAAAGCGAGTATCACACCGGCAGGGAGAAAGATACCGAATTGCCCCGAAGATATTTTGTGAAGGCATACATCGAGCGATTTACATGGAAATAAACCTGGGGTATGTAATGGCCAGCGAGATCCTCGTATGTAAAAGGGCGTCTTTGATGCTGAGTATAATCATCGTCACTATGGGAGACAGCGACCTGCTGAAAAGCTGTGTTTCCTCGATCAGGGAATATGTCGGCCTGCCCCATGAGATCATCCTCGTGAACAACTCACCGCAGGAGCTTGAGTGGCCGGCGGAAAATGCACTCCGATGCCTGGAAAACGGAAGGAACATGGGATTTGCCCGTGCAGTGAACAGGGGTATTCGGACAGCCAAAGGCGACAAGATCCTCCTGCTCAATCCCGATGCCCGGTTTGTCTCGGATATCACGACGGAGATGGCAGCCTTTCTCGATTCTCACGAGCGCGCAGGCATCGTAGGCCCCCAGCTCGTCTTTCCGGACGGATCACTCCAGAACTCCATCGACATCATCCCCAACCTCGCAACCGAGCTCTTCAACAAATCTCTCCTCAAGATCCTGTTCCCGAAGGCATACCCCAGCAAGCGCTCGGGGTTCACAGGGCCGGTGCAGGTCCCTTCGGTCATAGGTGCCTGCATGATGATGAAGAGGGGACTGATCGATGCCATCGGGCCTCTTGACGAGGGATTCTTTCTCTATCTCGAGGAGACCGATTTCTGCAAGAGAACGAACGATGCCGGATTCGAGGTCTGGCATCTTCCCCATCTGAAGATCGTCCATCACCAGGGGGTGAGCGCGCGGCAGTTCGACATCAGAAGGAAGATAGAATACCAGCGGTCCATGTATCGATTCTTCCGCAAGCACAAAGGCGCCTACCAGGGCTTTGTCCTCTACCTCTTCAGCCTCGCCAAGCTCTTCATCGAGATGGGAGGAAGCGCGCCTTCTTCTGTCAGCGCAAAAGGTAGGCACCGTCTGAAGAAGCTATTCATGGTCCTCATCTGGCACCTCATGGGCATGCCTCCTCCCTGGGGCCTCGAAGAGATTCTCCCCTCGTACAGGACCGTGAGAAAGAACGGCTATACCTGGTTCATTCCGCACGGGGCAGATATTCCGGACCAGGCAGCCGAGCCCAAACATTTCATGGAAGTTTTCGGCAGCACCGTGCTCAACCGGTCGAGGACCACCTTCGTCAAATCGGGAAGCCTGGGGGAGAGACAGATCTTCCTCAAGCGGTACAACTTCAAGGGGCTCAAGGATACGGTCAAGAACCTTTTCCGGAAAAGCAGGGCCAGAAGGTCGTTCGAGGCGGCGCTCATGCTGGCCCAGGCCGGAATACCCACACCGCCCGTTGTATTCGCCTGCGAGAAAAGGATCTGTGGAGTCCTCCTCGAATCCTACATCGCCACGGAAAAGATCGATGCTTTGGACCTGGTCGGATACGTAGGTACGCACGGATACGATACAGGGCTGATTCTCTCGGTCGCCGGGCTCATACGCAGACTCCACGAGATGGGTTTCATCCCTGTGGACCTCAAGGGAGAGAACCTGCTGGCGGGAAACGGGACGATATCTATCATCGATCTCGACAGGTTCAGGCGCGTGGCCTTTCCCGGGATGAAAACCATGGCGAAGAACTTGAGCTACCTCAATGCATCGTTCTGCGGCGTGATTCCCCATGACGAGCGCAGCCTTTTCCTGGAGGAATATGCAAGGGGCAACCCTCTACTCTTGAGAAGGAAGGGAGAGCTCGCAGCAAGAATCAAGGATCTTACCCTCAAGAGGCTGAAAGAAAGGTATACATAATAAAGAGATATTCTCGTCTGTCCTTCGCTGTCAGTAGCTCAAGGCGTCCATATCTGCGCTCCGAGACCCTATGACCACGGAGACCCTATTCGGCAGGCACAGGATGCACTCGCCACAGCGGCTGATTTTTCCCGTATGGATGCAGAGCTTGTTCGCACATGGAGAATGCATCATGAAGACTTTTCCTGAACGTACCTCGACAATGCTCTCCCCCAGGAAACCCGGCACGGCAATCCTTGTCTCTTCATGCAGCGAAACCTCTGTGAAAAGACCCTTATCGGTGTATACCCGGACAAAGGACGGTGCTTCGATACCGGTGAAATTATACACCCAGAGGGAAAGGGCGCCCACGAGGAGCGAAACGATCAGGATCAGATCGAAAGGTTTTATCCCCATGCTTGTTCTCATGGCACCCTTATAGCCCTTTCTTCATATGATTGAAATATCCTCAATCGGACGGCTTCTGCCCGGCATCTCGAAGACAGGAAGGGATGAGGTGTTGACCAGGGACAGAGGTTGGGCGTATATCCCTCGCTGTATGGACAAAGATGCATTCCTCTCTCTCGGCATCAAAGTGACAGAGGTGAACGAGAAGATATTCATCATCCACGGGAACAACCGCAGCCGCTCCCCTTTCTCGAATGCCGTGTGCATTCTGGACAGGCGCCGGGTCATCATGGATACGGGCTGCGGCCTGGATATCATAAAAAACCTGGCGAATGCCCTCGGGATCGATACCGTGATCCTCTCCCATTCGCATCCTGACCATACCGGAGGAACCTGGCTCCTCCAGGAGATCGGGCAGCCGGAAATCCTCGTCCCCCGCCAGGGATCGGAGAGCATCGCTTCTTCCGACAAACTCGCTTTAAGGTTCGTGGGTGATGATCTCGCAGAACTCTGGAAAGAAACCTACCTCCCGGTCACGGGTTTTCGCGATTTCACCTTTACCTCCGAGTATGGAGACCTGTTCGAGTACTCGACCGGGGAAAACCGTTTCATAGCCATGCATACCCCCGGCCATCTTCAGGACCACTACTGCCTGTGGGAGCCGGACAAGAAGATTCTCCTGGGCTTCGACATCGACTTGAGCCCCTTCGGCCCCTGGTACGGGAATCCGGAATCAGATATCCTGCTCTTCAGGGAGTCCATCGAACGGATCAAGAACCTTCCCGTCGAGATCTACATCTCTTCCCACGCACGGCCGGTGAAGCCGCCGCATTTCATGAAACGCCTGTCCGCATATGAATCGGTCATCGATGAGAGGAACGCGACAATCCTCGACGTTCTCCCTTCTTCCGGAGCTGTCAGCATTGAAGAGATCGTGGATACGTCCCCTATCTACGAGACGAACTATATCCTTCAACCGGACAGGATCATGAGGTACGGGGAAACGCAGATGATCGCGAAACACCTCTCCCATCTCGTTGCGTCCGGACTTGTTGCCGATGAAGGCCTGGGAAGGTTCCGCAGGCTTGACTCGACATCTTGAGAAGTGACCGGTCTGCCCATATGCGTTTTATTATGTCTTCTCTTAGCCACCGACCGATGAGCGTCGTTTCATGCGTTGCGGACAGCGGCATTCAAGAATCATTCCTCACCTTCCGATCGGCCCATTACCGTGAACATGCATGATACCTCCATGAAGGGCACTTTTCCTGCCATGATCCGCATCCCCCTCGTCATTCTCGGCGTTCCCTTTGACAATCTTACCCTCGATGAGGCGACCGAATGCATTTTCGGCCTCATAGACCGCTCGTACGGTGACGGAAAACCCCGGCTCGTCTGCATGGCGGACAGGATCTGCATCGATAATGCCTTACACGGAGATCCTCGGAAGACTTCTCCCGATCTTCTCTCGATCCTCCGGAGGGCGGATATGGTCTTGGCAGAACATATGCCCGCAGTTCGAATGAGCAGGTTTGTCGGACCCGCACTCAAGGAGTGCATCGTGAGCGGAGATCTCATATCCTGCATTGCCCGGGAAGCCCTCACGAGAAGAACATCCATCTACATCCTCGGAAGCAGGGCAGAGAGCGTGAAGCACGCGTGGTCCGTGCTCGAAGACCGTTTCCCGGGTCTGATGGTTGCAGGAGGACATTCGCTGTCCGCACACACCGATGGAGCCGAGCCGTTTGACGCATACGAGAGCGATACCGACACAGTCGACAGAATCAATGCCTCGTCTGCCGACATCCTTTTCCTCTCTCTGGGCAGCCCGAATCAGGAAATCTGGTTCGAGCGCAACAGAGACAAGCTGCACGTCCCCGTATGCATCTGCATCGGAGATATTTTCGCCTCCATCGCCGGCTCCGAGCTATGCTCTCCGGCCTGGATACGGAATGTGGGCCTGGAGGATCTGCTCAGCTCCAAGAGAGCTCGGAGACAGATGAGAAAATGCTCCCTCATCGATCTCATCACATTCTGGCTGCTCATTCTGCCCTCGATCCTCTTCCGTAAATACTCGAAGGCGGCGCTGCACAAAAGGTTCCTGAAGACGAGCATGGGGAAGATCCTCTACCGGTACTGGACCAGGGGAACCAGAGAGCTCTTTTCCCTGACTCTCCCTGGGATCATCGACTCCGAGACAGTGAAGCGATTGGGTTTCCTCATTTCGAAGAAGCCGGATTCGCATCTGGTTCTGGATTTCAGCCGAGTAAAATCTATCGATTCCGCAGGGCTTGGATTTCTTTTACATCTCATCGGCATATGGGATACAGGCACGTACGAGGTTCTGCACGTCGGACTCAGCAGGTTGACGAAAAAACTCCTCGCCTATAACCGAATGCGTGAGCTTACCCCCTCCAGGCAATTTTCAGACCAGAACGAGCTGCTCGCCTATCTGGATGAAAAGGCGGGGGAATAATCCCTCAAGCATCAGAACATGAACCTTCTCCACGAGACGTTGAGCACAAGCCCGATGCAGATCAGGTTCATGAACATGAAAGATCCGCCGTAGCTTACAAAAGGGAGAGGAACGCCTACCACCGGGAATATGCCCATTGCCATCGAGATGTTGATGAAGACGTGCAGAACGAAATACCCGGCGATCCCGAAGCAGATCATGGCGCCGAACCTGTCCTTTGCCTTGAGACCTATCTGGATGATTTTCGTGATGAGAATCATATAGAGCAGGATGAGCAGCGCCGACCCGGCGAATCCCAGCTCCTCCGCAACCACGGAAAAGATGAAATCCGTATGATGCTCCGGAAGAAAGCTCAGCTGCGTCTGCGTGCCTTCGAGAAAACCCTTTCCCCAGAGACCGCCCGATCCGACCGCTATCTTTGACTGCGTGGCATGGTAGCCGCTTCCGAGAGGGTCACGGCTGGGATCGAGAAACGTGAGGATTCTATTGCGCTGATAGTCTTTCAGAGAAAGCCAGGCAAAGGGCAGAATCGAAACGAACACGGCGCTGAGCATAACGAACGTGGGACGGTTTATGCCGAGAAGCAGAAGCATGATAACGGCGATGAGGGCGACGATTCCTGCCGTGCCGAGGTCCGGTTCAGCGAGAATGAGACCCACAGGGATGAGGATGAAGAGGGCCGGTATCATGAGTTCCTTGAGCCCGTAGCCCTCGCTTTGAACTTTCCGCTCCCCCCAGTATGCCATCCAGATGATGATGACGATCTTTGCCAGTTCCGAAGGCTGCAACCCCAGTGGGCCCAGAGAAAGCCACCTTTTCGCTCCCGAAATCTCCCTCCCGACGACGAGAACGAGCATGAGCCCGAAGACCATCAGGATGTAGAGGGGCCAGGCGGAGCGCATGTGGAAATGGTAATCAACGGCAAAGACAATGGACATTATCATGACACCCGTGAAAATCCACATGATCTGCTTGAAGAAAATCGAAATCTGCGAGACCCGCACCGCGCTGTACAGGCAGAGCAGGCCGATGATCATGATCGCACCGGCGGTTGCGAGAAGGCCCCAGTCGATATTATTGGTTATCTTGTCGTACCTGCTCATCGGTCAGCCCTTTCGAATAATAGTACCCTTTTATTACGTCCCTGACGATAGGCGCAGCAATCGATGCACCGTGGCCTCCGTGTTCCAGGATGGCGACCACGAGGATCTCCGGGTTCTCCACCGGCGAAAATCCGAAGAACCAGGCATGATCCCTCAACTTGTAGGGGATATCCGCTTCGTCGGGGAGCTTTGAAACGTAGCCCTTCGCCACCTGTGCAGTCCCGGTTTTCCCTCCGATGGAAAACATGGGGTCCATGATCACATGGGCGGTCCCCCGTTCCTCATCGACGACAGCCCGCAATCCCGCCTTGATGATATCCAGTTCCTCCTCGCCGATTTTCACGTTGCCTTCCAGATGCTCAGGCGTTGATGCGAGGATCCTCGGCGTCATGATCTTTCCGCCGTTTACGACAGAGCTCATCACCTTTGCCATCTGGAGCGGGGTTACGAGCGTAAACCCCTGCCCGATAGCCGTGATGACGCTCTCACCTTTATGCCAGGGCTGGCCGAAACGCTTGCGCTTCCATGCAACCGTGGGAACGAGCCCTGCTGACTCGTCTTTCAGTTCGATGCCCGTTTTTCTTCCCAGCCCGAGATCACGGACAAATGACGACATACGGTTGATGCCGATCCTCTCTCCCAGGTTATAGAAGTAGACGTCACAGGAAACGCACATGGCATCGATGAGGTCGACGCTCCCATGGCCTTCTTTCCGCCAGCATTTGAAGACCGTATTGCCCAGGGTGTATTTTCCGGGACAGTGGTATCTGGTCTTTGTCGTGATATACCCGTCTGTCAGGGCGAGGGCCGCCATGAGCACCTTGTACGTAGATCCGGGTGAATACACCCCCCGGATTGCCCTGTTTTCGAGGGGATGCATGGGGTTATCGATGATCTGCTTCCAGGCTTCCGATGTCATCGGGCTTAAAAATACGGTGGGATCATAACAGGGAGAGGAGGCCATTGCCAGGATCTCGCCCGTTGAGGGCGCTATGGCGACCACTGCGCCGGCCCTGTCTCCCAGGGACTGCTTGGCGATGAGCTGCAGCCTCTTGTCGATAGTGAGGACGACATCCTCACCGGAAATGGGCGACTGCTCATCGACAACCCTCATTTTCCTTCCCAGGGCATCCACCTCGAAGGCCCGCGCCCCTTTCACCCCGCGCAGCTTTTCCTCACAGATGAGCTCTATCCCGGTTTTGCCGATAAGGTCTCCCGGCGCATAATCACTATCCGGATCTGCTGCGGACAGCTCCTTGTGGGAGATCTCTCCCAGGAATCCGAGCACATGGGTGGCGAGCCCCCTGGATACATAGTCCCTCTCGTTCGAGGTATCGATCGATATGCCCGGAAGGGAGTAGAGCTGGTTTTCGATCATGGCCATCTGGGTGAAGCTGATATCCCTGGCTATGTAGACAGGTCTGAAAGGTCTCAGCTTCGCCTCTTTTATCATTTCGGCAATCTCCTTTTCGTCGCGATCCAGGATCCTGGCCAGCCGCTTCGATATCTCGGAGATATTCCTGATGTCCTCAGGTATCACCATGACATTGTATGCGGGTCTGCTGTCGGCAAGGATCTCATGATTCCTGTCGAGGATCTTGCCCCTTTGGGCAGGGATGCTCACGATCCGCATTCGATTGTTGCGGGCAAGGCCTTCATAGTAAGTGCCCTTGAATATCTGCATGCTCGTCAGCCGAAGCAGGAGAATGGCAAAGAGCAGGCATACGAAGACCGTAAGATATTTCGCCTTCGACCTGAACTCCTCTTCGACGTGCTGTCCGGGTATGTTATGATTCATAAGCCTCGTATGCTGCCTGCAGACGACCGACGACCGATGCCATTACAGGAGTGATGAGTCCGGTGAGGACCAGACCTGCAATCAGGGAGATATTCATCTCCTCAAGGAGATGGGAACCGGTGATGAGCGCTATGGCGGAAGTGATGCCCCAGAAGAAGATGATCCCCAGGAGGGCCTGGGTAAACACGTTCTCGAGATAGATCACATTCTTGAGCAGATCTACGGCCAGGAAAATGGCGATATAGATGAGGGGTATGAGCCCGAGCCGTGCACCGGAGAAAGCCTGGAGCAGGAGGGTGGCGACGACCACGAAGGAAAGCCCCTGAGAGAATTGGACAAAGATCACCTGTCCGATGATCATCCCGATAAAAAAATCCACCCTTAAGGGTGCCCAGAAAGAGGGGATGATCGTGACCTCAAGAAAAACAGCCACGAGGAATATGGCAAGGAGGCTAATTTGGAACTTCCATATTCTGATCAATGCCGAATATCCCCTCAATCTTGTCCATTTCCACGCACGGCTTCACGACGATGTCCGAAAATATCTTGTTCACGTCCCTCTTCACTTCCTGGACGTAGCCAATCTTGAGCCCTTTGGGGAACATCCCGAGGAGCCCCGATGTGACAATACAGTCCCCGATCTTTACATTCTCTGTTCGGCGTACGTATTCCAGGCTCAGGAGGTTGCCCCCCCTGCCCTTGATGATGCCTTTTACCCGCGTGGATTCTATTATGGCAGGGATAGCGCTATTGGGGTCGGTGATCAGGAGGATCTGGGAGGTATGGGGTGATACGGCCACAACCTTGCCCACGATACCTTCCGGGCTCAATATAGGCATGTCGATATGAAAGCCGCTGATTGTGCCCTTGTCGATAATGGCTGTCTTGAAGATGAGGGTGATATCCTGGGAGAGGAGGCTTGCCGGTATGAGAGAGTACTCCTGATGCGCCTCCTTGAAGTCGAGCATTGCCCTGAACCGCTTGTTCTCCGCCCTTAAATCGTTCATCGACATGCATTGGACACGGAGCTTGTCGATCTGCTTCCTGAGCTCTTCGTTCTCCCTGCTGGTATTAACCAGGCCGATGTAGGTATCCCAGAGGCGGGCGATGAAGGAAAACGGGGCTGAGACAGCCTTGTCAAAACCGTAGTATCCTTCCCTGACGTAGCTGATCGCGAGAGAAGACGAGCCGTATTGTCCGGCAGAGAGCAAGACTAGGACAAGAGCTGCTGCGCAAATGACTAGGATGACTCTCGTATTGCTTCTTCCCATCAACTAGGTATCGTTACATCTCTAAGGAGGTCAATGTCGTCCAGAAGCTTTCCCGCTCCCCTTGCCACAGTCGAGAGAGGATCTTCAGCGATGATTACGGGGAGGCCTGTCTCTTCTCTCAAGAGCTTGTCGAGGTTCTTATAGAGCGCCCCTCCGCCGGTAAGCACGATCCCTCTGTCCACGATGTCCGCTGCAAGCTCGGGAGGAGTCTGTTCCAGCGCCACCCGCACCGCATCGATGATGATCCGGACAGGCCCCTGGCAGGCTTTGCGGATCTCCTCGGAGGAGATGGTGAAGATCTTGGGAATCCCGTCCACGAGATCTCTTCCTTTGACCTCGATGGTCCTCTCAACCTCATCCGAGGCTGCCGATCCGATCATGATCTTGATGATTTCCGCCGTCCTCTCGCCGATGAGCAGGTTGTATTCCCTCTTGATATACTGCATGATTGCCTGATCTATCTTGTCCCCTGCCACGCGGACACTGTTCGTGTAGACGATCCCGGACAGGGAGATAACCGCCACCTCGGTGGTTCCTCCGCCGATGTCGACGATCATCGAGCTGATCGGCTCGGTCACCGGGAGGCCTGCCCCTATGGCGGCTGCCATAGGCTCTGCGACGATGTATACTTCCCGCGCCCCGGCTGCTTCGGCAGATTCTTTGACAGCCCTCTTTTCCACCTGGGTTATCCCTGACGGCACGCAGATGATGACCCGGGGCCTTACGCCGAGCCTGCGCTGGTGAACTTTGGTGATGAAATACTTGAGCATGGCCTCCGTTGCCTCGAAATCGGCGATCACGCCGTCTTTCATCGGACGGATGGCCTGTATGTTCTCAGGGGTTCTCCCGAGCATCTTCTTTGCTTCCGTCCCCACAGCCACGATCCTGTTCACTCCGCCATGTTCCATTTTCACTGCGACCACGGAGGGCTCCGAGAGGACGATGCCCTTGTCCCGGGCGTAGACCAGCGTATTCGCTGTACCCAGATCAATGGCAAGATCGCTGGAGAACATCCCGAAAATCCATTCAAAGACCATAGATGCCTACTCCTTTCCTTCACTCGGCTCTATTTGTTAAGCCGTCTTAACAAATCACTACCCCTTTTACAAGAGAAATGGAGGTTATCATCTCTTGCGCTCACGGCCCCTGGTGTGATAACAGTACAATGCGATGCAACCGACTTGTACCATAATACTTGCCGCAGGGAAAGGAACCAGATTAAAATCCGAGAAGCCCAAAGTGATGCACGAAATTCTCGGCCTGCCCCTGATTTTCTATCCCATCCGCCTCGCTCGAAAAATAGGCTCGGGCATCATTGTCGTAGTGGGCCACGGGAGAGAAATCGTGGAGCCTTACCTCTCCCGGTATCAGACGACCCGGGTCGTGCAGGACCCTCCCCTGGGAACCGGCCATGCAATTCTGGTGGCCCGCGAAGTGTTGAAGGGAATGCCTGTCAAGAACGTCGTCATTCTCCCCGGGGATATGCCCCTTATCGAATATTCCTCGCTTGCCTCGCTCATCGAGATTTTTGAGAGCTCAGACGCTCGCATCGGCGTGCTCACTGCCTGTCTTCCCGATCCTTTCGGGTACGGCAGGATCATCCGAGACGGTGAGAACCGTGTGAAGGCCATTGTCGAGCACAACGACGCCACGGACGAGCAAAAAAAGATCCGCGAGATCAATACCGGTGTGTATGTCATTGATAAGGAGTTCCTGCTTCGCTCTGTGGACGGACTTTCTCCCGATAATGCAAAGCAGGAGTTCTACCTCACTGACATTGTCCGAATGGCCGATTCCGCCGTCTCTTTTGTAACCCCTGACTTCAACGAGGCTCACGGCATCAACTCACGCCTCCAGCTCAGTCAGGCAGCGGCAATCATGCAGCAGCGAATCAACAGGTCCTTCATGGATGAAGGCGTTACCCTCATCGATCCGGAAAGTACCTGGATCAGCCCTCTGGCCCGTGTCGGAAATGATGTCGAGATATGGCCCCATGTTCACATCATGGGGGAAAGCATCATCGGCTCCCAGGTCAGGATCATGCCCAATGTCTGGATCAGCGGCTCGGACATAGGGACCGGGAGTATCATCGGCCACTACAGTCTGATAGAGAACTCGGTGATCGCCCCGGACACCGACCTTCCGGCATATTCCAGCATTCGGGGGAAAACCCAAGGCTGATTGACTTATCGAGCCTTGATACCTAAGTATACGCTATGGATTGGATCAAAAACATCTTTACCCGCACCAATGAAGGCAAACAGATGGCAGAAGACGAATTTCCCAGCGTGCTGCCGGTCCTCCCCCTCAAGGATGCAGTCCTGATTCCCGATGCCCTGCTTCCCTTGATCGTGACGAATCCGGCATCGATCTCCCTGGTCAAGGAGCTCTATGAATCCAATTCGCCCGTCGTGGCGGTGGGCATGAAAGAATATGGGGATTCTGAGCCGGCCACGTGGGACAACCTCTATCGCATCGGATGCATGGCAAAGATCACCAAGATATCCCAGACCAAGAACGGCGAGCTTTCGATCATGATCCGGGGAATGGCAAAGACCTCCCTCGATATGAAGATAACGAACGATCCCTATTTAAAGGTCAGGGTCTCATACCTCGCGGAGAATCTCGAGCCGGACAAGCAGATCTACGCCATGGCACATTCCACCAGGGAAATCCTGGGAAGGCTCGCTCGCCTCTCGTATCACAACCTCGATTCCGTCCTGTCGAATCTCTCCAAGCTCAAGGACCCCGTCATCCTGATGAGCACGGCAACCACGAACCTCCCCATTCCCGTGGGAAAGAAGCAGCAGATCCTGGAAGAGAGCAATTTCTATCAGAAATATTCGATCCTCTACGATACCCTGAGGGAGGAGCTCGACATCCTCGAGCTGTCTTCGAAGATTTCCGAAAGGGCAAAAGGCGAGATCAACAATGCCCAGCGTGAATATTACCTCAGGCAGCAGCTCAAGGCCATCAGAAAGGAGCTCGGGGAAGGCCAGGGAGATGTCGAAGAAGAGATGGAGGAGCTCAAGAAGGAGATCGAGGCCAAGGGTCTGCCCGCCGAGGTGAAGCAGGAGGTCGACAAGGACTTGAAGCGCATAGCCCGCATGCAGCCCGGATCTTCAGAGTATGTCACCATCCGCACGTACCTCGACTGGATCATCGACCTCCCCTGGAAGGAAAAGACGGAAGACAACCTCGACATCCAGACCGTCGAGAATATCCTCAACGAGGACCACTTCAATCTGAAGAAGCCGAAGAAGCGGATCATCGAATACCTCTCCGTAAAGAAGCTGAAAAACGATCTGAAGGGACCGATCCTCTGCTTCGCGGGCCCCCCGGGCGTCGGAAAGACTTCGCTGGGGAAATCGATCGCCAGGGCCATGGGAAGGAAGTTCATCAGGATCTCTCTTGGAGGAGTCCGTGACGAGGCCGAGATACGTGGCCACAGGAGAACCTACATCGGCGCCATGCCCGGAAGGATCATCAACGGAATCAAGCTCGCCCAGAGCACCAATCCCGTCTTCATGCTCGACGAGATCGACAAGCTTGCCCACGATATTCACGGGGACCCGGCATCTGCCCTGCTCGAAGCACTCGATCCGGAGCAGAACACCCACTTCGTGGACCACTATCTGAATGTCCCCTTCGACCTGTCCCAGGTGTTCTTCATCACCACGGCAAATGTGACGGATACGATACCTCCGGCATTGAGGGACCGCATGGAGATCGTCGAGATTGAAGGCTATACCCATGAGGACAAGGTCCAGATCGCACGGCATTTCCTCATCCCTCAGGAGATCGAGGCAAACGGGCTCACTCACCAGAAGATCGAGATCAAGGATGAGGCCATCGATCATATCATCCGGTCCTATACCCGGGAATCGGGGGTGAGGAGCCTGAAGCGGGAGATCGCCTCGAACCTGCGGCTCATCGCGTCGAGGGTGGCGAAGAATGGAGAAGAAAGCTTCGTCGTCGATCGGGCCTTTGTGGAAGAGGTCCTCGGTCCCGTACGCTACATACCTGAGGTCAAACAGCGCGGCGGGATACCGGGAATCGCAACAGGGCTTGCATGGACGCCTTTCGGAGGCGAGATCCTCTTCGTGGAGTCGGCCCTCGTGGACGGCAAGGACGAGATGATCCTCACCGGCCAGATGGGGGATGTCATGAAGGAGTCTGCCAGGATCGCCCTGAGCATCGTCAAGGGTGCATCCTATTCCATAGAGCAGGGCAAGGGGGTCCACATCCATGTGCCGGCAGGTGCGATCCCCAAAGACGGGCCTTCCGCAGGGGTTACCATCGTTACTTCCCTCCTGTCCCTCATCACCGGCAAGGCGGTGCGGGAAGATCTTGCCATGACGGGTGAAATAACCCTGCGCGGCGTGGTGCTCCCGGTCGGCGGGATCAAGGAAAAGGTTCTGGCCGCACGAAGGGCCGGCATCACGGAGATCATCATGCCCAGGTTGAACGAGAAGGATTTAAGAGACGTCGAACCCCACGTCCTGAAGGACCTTACCATCCATTACGTGGACAATATCGGCGAGGTCATCGAGCTCGCATTCCCCGAGGCAAGGGAAGAGGTCATGCCCTTCGTCCACCACTTCGATCTCTCCGAAAGCGAGCCTGTCAAACCCGGCCTGAGAGCATAGACACGGCTTCCCGGACCGACTCGGTTGCCCTGTCGAGGACGTCCCCGGTGTGGGCGGTGCTGATGAACAGAGCTTCATACGGGGAGGGTGCCAGATAGACTCCCCGATCGAGCATGAGGTGGAAGAACCGCGCATACCTCCGGGCATCCGACGCCATGACATCATCGAAGGTTTCCACAGGACCCTCGTTGAAGAAGACCCCTGCCATGCTCCCCTGCTGATTGACGGTCAGCGGCAGTCCTGCCGAACCGGCAGCCTCTCTCATCACATCCAGCAGGGTGCTCATGCCCCGGGTGAGTTCTCCATAAGGGTTATCCCGCTTGAGGATCTTCAATGTGGAAATGCCTGCAGCCATGGCCATGGGATTTCCCGATAATGTCCCTGCTTGATACACCGGTCCTTCGGGGGCGAGCATGGACATGATGTCCGACCTGCCGCCGAACGCCCCGACCGGCATCCCACCGCCGATTATCTTGCCGAGGCAGGTGAGGTCGGGACGGACTCCGATGAGATCCTGGTATCCGCCATAGGTGAGCCTGAAGCCCGTAATCACCTCGTCGAAGACCAGGAGCGCGCCATGGTCTGAGGTAAGCTTCCGGAGGCTCTCGAGGAATCCCTTTCTCGGGAGAACCACGCCCATATTGCCGGCAATGGGCTCCACGATCACGGCTGCGACCTTCGGGCCGTGATCTCCCATGAACGATGCAAAGGCATCGACATCATTGAACGGCAAGACCGCAGTCGTCGAGGCGGTCTCCTTCGGCACGCCGGATGTATCCGGAACGCCGAATGTCAGGGCGCCCGATCCTGCCTTGACGAGAAGGCTGTCTCCATGGCCATGGTAGCATCCTTCGAATTTGACGATAACATCCCGTCCGGTATGGGCCCTGGCCAGCCTGATGGCGCTCATGGCTGCCTCTGTCCCGGAGCTGACGAGCCTGACCTTTTCGATAGAAGGGATCGCGTCGCAGATGGCTTCTGCCATGAGGATCTCGAGTTCGGTGGGGGCACCGAAGCTCATCCCCCTGCCTGCCTGTTCGACTACGGCTTCCACCACCTCGGGATGAGCATGTCCGAGGATCATCGGGCCCCACGAGAGCACATGATCGATATACCTGCTCCCTTCGCAGTCATAGAGATAAGGCCCTTTTGCCTCCCGGATGAACCGGGGAGTCCCCCCCACCTTTCTGAAGGCTCTCACCGGAGAATTCACCCCTGACGGTATGTGCATCTTTGCCCGTTCGAACAGATCGGCGTTCTTCACCCGGCCTCCTCCCTTACATATTCCATGGACGATTTCTTCAGTTCTCTGGCGCTCCAGTAAACCTTGTATGCAGTGATCTGAAGCGACGAGGCGATCTCATGTATGGCGGCCTCGACCTCGGTGTCGGTCCTCCCGTGAATCATGGAGAAAATAGCATACTCTCCGAAGCCCTGCCTCTCATAGCAATGAGAGACCGCATCCCTTCGGGCGATTTCGTTACCCGCCTCCTCGATCTTTTGGTCCGGAACCGACCAGACGACCATGGCATTGGAAGGAAAGCCGGCGGTTTTATGGCGCAGGATTGCCTTCATTTCTCTCATGATCCCCCGGCTCTTGAGGAAATTCAGCCTTTCGATAAATTCATGGCCTTCCATTCCGAGCTCATGTGCCCAGGCATCGAAAGGTCTGTTTTCCAGAAGGATATCCCCCTGGATGCGGGCAAGGATCTTCTTGTCGATATCATCGAGCTGTTTCATGAAAGAAATCTACACATATTTCCCCGCCGGGTTCAACAGAAAAGCCGGGGGATGTCATCGGGATTATGAGGAAGAAGCGGTCAGGAGACCGATCCCTGTCTGATCTCGCTTGAGCTCGTAGCTGTCATAGGTTTGAAGATTACAGCGCTCGATCGTATTCACTACCTTATTAACATATTTGTATCCCATCTCCGAGTAGGTGTTCAGCCCCTGGGCAAGCTCTATAGGATTATAAGGGGAGCATCCCCGGGTGCGGATCTTGCGAAGATGCTCATACTCCGGATGACTGTTGATATTCCAGAGGTGGAATCTGATGCACGACTGGAGAGTATCGAAGGTCGAGAGGGCAAACGAGCATTCAGGACCCCTTTCCCTGGGTATCATACCGGAACCCCTTGAATTGCGGATGCCAAAGATATTGTTGCCCTCGATGGCAAAGCGTGACGTTCCCCATCCGGACTCAATAGCAGCCTGAGCGAGCACAAGAGACGCCGGCAAGACGTCCACCCGAGTAATGAGCTCATCGAGCATGGTGCGGTAATCACCCCTTTTTACCTTGTAATGCCCTGCAAGGTCCTCGATGAATCTCATTTCCTTCGTGGTCAGGTAAAACGAGGTCTTCTTGATCCTCAGGAGTTCTGCACGCAGAGATTTGATTTCTTCATTCTCCTTGAGAACGAGAGGGAGAAGGGTATCGATCAGGACCCTCTTGCGCTGATCGAGGTCCTGTATTTCCCTAAATTCCTTTGGCAATGAGGTGCACTGAGTAAAGTCAACTGTTTTATCCACATTCTCCTCGATCTGATACGGAGATCTCGAGGGAACGGCCACAAGGGCTGCGATGATAAGCATAGAGATAAGGATCTTCAGTGATGCAATCTCCGGTGACATTATGCCCTTCCAGATGTTGTAATATTTGTACTTACTCAAAATTACTCCCATTTCTTTACAAAAGGTTGTAGTTAACAAAATAAATTAATTAAATCAACCCTTAATAATATTCATCAATGATTTTATTTAGTTAAATACACCATTATGAAGTTGCCCTTAAAGTTCCCTATAAAAAAACCTACTTGCAATATGAATGACTATTCAGTAATATGTCATCTGCAATGGAGGATCAGGTGCATGGGAACAGAGGACAAGGAAAAGAAAAAGATTTATCTTACAGTTGCAGACCTGAGTACCATGGGAATCGCTATGGTGCTCTGCATCGTTCTCGGACTGTTTGCAGGCTTCTTCCTTGATAAATGGTTAGGCACTGATCCCATTTTCACGCTCATATTCATCTTCGGCGGGATCCTTGCAGGTTTCAGAATTATGTACAAGGCATACATGAGATTCTTCAGTGAAGGCAAATCCGATGGAACCGATACCTAAAGAGCCGGCACAAAAGCGCATCGAGATCATCTCCCTTTCTTTATGGGTTATCATGTGTGCGCTGAGCTATCTTCTCATGGGGTCGCAATTTGCCTTAGGTGTCGTCGCCGGAGGCATTCTCTGTCTCATCAATTTCCAGTGGCTCTACCGGCATGCAAAGGCTGCCGTATCCCTGACGACGAGTAAGGGAAAGGCGTTCATGGCAAAGCGATACATCCTCAGACTGGCTATCATGGCGGTTATCCTCTATGGACTGATAGCCTATGTAAAGGTGGATGTCATAGGGCTTCTGCTCGGGCTTTCCGTCGTTATTCTAGGAATTACGACATACGCATGCTTCATCTACATATTCGCAGGAGGAGAGTAACATGGAACATGGATTTATGGTCTTGGGCTTTATCAATCATCATATTTATGAATTTTTACATGAGACTTTCGGTCTCAATGACGGGAATCATTTCCTGCAGGTCACCTACACATGGCTCTACATGCTCGTATTGATTCTCGTCTCTTTCTTGGTGGCACGGAGCATCAAGCTGGTGCCCGGAAGAATGCAGAACTTCCTTGAGGTGGTCGTCGGCGGATTAAAAGGCCTGCTCGTGGATACCATGGGCGAAAAGGGGCTGATCTTTTTCCCGTTGATGGCAACGATCTTCCTGTTCATCCTGACGTGCAACATGGGAGGCATCATTCCCGGCTTCTACTCGCCTACGGCAAACCTGAATACCAACTGCTCCATGGCATTGACGGTATTTCTCCTCACTCATATCGTGGGGGTAAAAATTCACGGGATCAAATACATCAAACAGTTCATGGGACCCGTGTGGTGGATGGCTCCGATCATGATCCCGGTGGAGCTCATCGGCCATATCGCACGGCCCCTTTCGCTGACCATGCGGCTCTTCGGGAACATCTTCGGAGAGGATCTGGTTCTCGTCGTTCTCCTTCTCCTGGTTCCTTTCCTGATGCCGATCCCGATGCTTATACTCATGATCTTTACATCGCTTCTCCAGGCGTTCGTTTTCACGCTCCTTGCCATGATGTACATCAGCGGGGCAATGGAAGAGGCTCATCATTAAAATAGTGGATATTTTATCGTGAATTATTTACATTCGATTTTACATCCTTGAGATAATGTGAACATAAAAGCTGGTGAGATGGCGGAGCATCTTCACCAGCTTTTTAGTACCAAGCTGAAAATTAAATACATAGGAGGATTCAATGAAAAAGTTTTATTATTCGCTAGGGGTTTCAACATTCTTCTTACTGGTCTGTGCGACCAGCGCCTTCGCCGCTGCAAGCCCTGAGGCTATCAGTTTCTTCTCCTGGGTTGCCGTGGCCACAGGTATCGGCATGGGTGTGGCAGCAGTGGGTACAGGTATTGGTCAGGGACATGGCGTCCAGGGCGCATGCGATGGGATCGCGCGCAATCCCGAGGCATCCGGCAAAATATTGACGGCCCTCATCCTCGGTCTGGCCATGATTGAATCCTTGGCCATCTATGCACTCGTTATCCAGCTCATTCTTCTCTACGCAAACCCCTTCCTCAAGTATATCGTCGGGTAGCAAACGCGCTTATAACAGGGCAATCCTGCACAGAGCAGGCTTCATCCTTTCGTGCATGGATGCCCTGTTCCGTTCCATACAATTCAGTCTCTGTATCAACGTCTTTTAGAAGGAATTTGTCTTTCTGGATAGAATGAGGGTAGTACCTTTTTGCCTTGTCGGTATCAAGTGGCTGTTCCGGTTTATATTCTGTTGAGGAGTATCCCCTTCTCCTGGATACCCGTAAGGTTCTCTGAATCAAGTCCTCTGGGTATCCATTTCCTGCAGGTTACACCACGCGGCTATTCTCCTGCCCCTTTTCAACCACCCCCGGATGGAAATATCTCAAAGAACCCGCGGTCGTACCAATGGCGCCATGGAATTACATGCCTACGAACGCTTTGATCTTGTTCCTCTTTTCTTCATCAGAGAAGAGGAAAACGATAACCCCGCCAGCGACGGCGGCAATAGAGAGAGGCTTGAAGAGTATTTTTATTATGGTTTTGATAAGCGAGAAGGTTCCACCGATTATTCCTATGACAATGATATCAGCAACGATAAATTTGATGACCTTGAACGGGGCGAGAAAAGTCCATTTAATCAGGCCGAGGATAAAACCCATGACAATACCTCCTATTCACTGTGCTTTCAAAAGTTATATGAGGGGTGGTCATAAATCAGGCAGCCCTCAGTAATGGTTTAATACCACGGCCAATATTTTGTTGATTCTCGGACTGATAAAGCAGGGCCATTTGATAGAGGAAAACGGCTCCGAGGATGATCAATTGAGTTCGGAGAAGGCCCTTCACCGGAACCTGGCCGCTCCATTCGAATATGTTTTTGAACAAGCCATTGAAGGGTTCGATAGCTTTCGTTCTCAGGAGATGGAAGATCTGGCGAACTGCAGAGCCCTGATCGAGATGAGGATACGGTCCCCTTTTGGTAGCCACAAGGAGTCGGTTGGTTCGCCCGCATACCTTCCGGAGCTCGGGGTCATTGTAGGTTGTATCGCCCAGGATATAACGAGTATCCAATGGTAACTCGTGCAAGAGCTTAGGAGCCACTTTGTTGTCTGCTTCATTGGCTGGGGTGAGATGAGCAGCCAGAGGGATCCAGACAGAGCCGATGGCTGACGCAATATGGAGCTTCCACCCGTACCACCAGCCATGATATCCGGACTTGGACCAGTGAGCTTGCGTGTCAATGGTGCTATGCGGGACGAAGCCTTTTTCCCGATCTTTCTTATGCCATACGCCCCCCTTTGCCTTCAGAGGGGTACTGTCGAAGACAGCAGCACGTCCCTGCGCTGCCCAAGGTTTCAGGATGCTGACAAGATATCGACCCATACAGCCAATAAGTCCAGGTAAGCTATCGGGTAAGCTCTTGAACCGCCTCTCCCAGGTGCGCCGGGTCGGCATGCGGCCCTTCTCCATCAGCAAGGGACGCAGCTTCTCGGTAAGCTCGGTATCCTGTTCCAGAAATGCCAGCAGACTGTATGCAGAATAAAGACGCCTGACGACCATAATGATCAATGCCTTGAGCATCAAACGATCCGAAAAGTCTCTCGGCCTTCCTCGGCCTCGCGTGCTCTTTTCCTCGGGTATGGGAATCAAATCGACCATCTTTACAAACGTGACAAGAAGTGGTTCTTTGAATCTGATAATTCTTTCCTCCGTTCGTTTCGGTTTGGCGACCTTCTACGTAACGGAGACGCCGCGCTCTTTTCAACTCTGAAAAGCGCGGCTTTTTTATTACCCTTCTGATTTATGACCACCCCTCAATTAGGTAATAAATTAGGTAACGAAGATGTATGTACGATATCGATGACCTGATTCAGCTCTCTGCCCTGCAGCACTTTGCCTTCTGCCCGCGGCAGTGCGCCCTGATCCATAACGAGCAGGTCTGGAGCGAAAGCATGCTCACGGCAGAAGGCAGACTCATGCACGAACGTGTGCACGATGAGCGCCGGGAGTCAAGGCGGGATGTCCGCATCGAGTATGGGGTGCCTCTCCGGTCTCTGAAGCTCGGGCTTATCGGCAAGGCCGATGTGGTCGAGTTTCATCGTCAGGAGGACGGCGGTTGGATACCATATCCTGTGGAATACAAGCGGGGCAAGCCGAAGCGGGATGACTCCGATAAGGTCCAGCTCTGTGCCCAGGCCCTGTGTCTCGAAGAGATGCTCGGTGTGCACATCGACGAAGGTGCTCTCTTTTACGGCAGGACGAAGCACAGGCTTGATGTCGTATTCGATGATGCTTTGCGCAGCGCAACGGAAGATATTGCAGCAAAGACCCATGAGCTCTTGGCAGCAGGCAGGACGCCGCCTCCTGCATATGCCAAGCGGTGCGATCGGTGCTCGCTCATCGAAATCTGTCTGCCCAGGACCATGCAGAAGAAGAGGACCGTCAAAGGGTATATCTCGCGAATGCTGGATGATCTATGAAAAAGCTCCTCAATACTCTCTTCGTAACCAGTCAAGGAGCTTACCTCTCCAAAGAAGGCAGACCGTCGTCGTCAGCATCGAAAGGGAGGTGAAGCTTAGGCTCCCTGTACATACCCTGGGAGGTATTGTCTGCTTCGGCAACGTTGCATGCAGCCCGTTCCTCATGGGATTCTGCGCGGAAAACGGCGTAGGCCTGAGCTTTCTCACCGAGCAGGGCAGATTCCTGGCGCGTGTTCAGGGGCCTGTATCGGGAAACGTTCTTCTCCGGAGGCAGCAGTATCGCCTTGCCGATGACCAGGCCTTCTCGGCCGGCATGGCAAGAATGTTCCTCCTGGGCAAGATCGCCAACAGCAGGACTGTGCTCCAGAGGGCCATGCGTGACCACGGCGATAAAGATCATATGGATGCAGCAAGGATCGGCAAAGCGATCCAACGGCTGACTTCGTACCTCGATACCCTTGAAAAGGACAATGATCTGGATGTCGTCCGCGGATTCGAGGGTGATGCTGCCCACATCTACTTCAGCGTGTTCGACCAGCTCATTGTTTCGCAGAAGGATGACTTTGTCTTTGCCGAGAGAAACAGGCGGCCGCCGTTAGATAATGTGAATTGCCTTCTTTCGTTCATCTACACACTGCTTGTTCATGACATTCGATCTTCACTCGAATCTGTGGGGCTGGACCCGGCAGTGGGATTTCTCCATAGGGACAGGCCCGGAAGGCCCGGCCTGGCTCTCGATATCATGGAGGAATTCAGGCCTTTCCTGGCCGACAGGCTTGCTCTCTCGCTCATCAATCTCAAGCAGGTGCAGGCGAAGGGTTTCAACAAAATGGATTCCGGTGCGGTCCTCATGAACGACGAAACGAGGAAGACTGTGCTGATATCGTACCAGGAGAGAAAAAAGGAAGAGATATATCATCCCTTTATAGATGAAAAGGTCTCGGTCGGGATGCTCTTTTATGTGCAGGCTCTTTTGCTTGCACGGTATTTCAGGGGAGATATTGATGGGTATCCGCCGTTCATATGGAAGTGAAGGAATGGAAGCCGTCGATGCAGGGGAGGGAGAGTGTTCGTACTGATCAGCTATGATGTCTCGGTGACCGACAGAGGCGGACCGGCCAGGCTCAGGAGAGTCGCTAAGGCATGCCAGGACTATGGGCAGCGAGTCCAGTTTTCGGTCTTCGAATGTATCCTTGACCCGGCTCAATGGGTAGTATTGAAACAGCGTTTGATCGACGAGATAAACCCGAAGATGGACAGTCTCAGATTTTATTACCTCGGTTCCAATTGGAAGCGGCGGGTCGAGCACATTGGGGCAAAGACGACAGTAGACCAGGAAGGCCCCTTGATCGTTTAACGAGTGCGGACCTGGAGCTTACAAACTATTTCTGAGATGTTCGCGTAGCATCCAACCTATTAAGATTAATGATAAAAAAGAAACGTTCTATGAAAAGAGAATAATGATTGATACGGAAAAGATCAGCTTCGCGGAATACAACGCATATAACCAGATAAAATAATATGATAGAGAGAAACAGTCGCCCCTCGCGCAGGGGCGTGGATTGAAACATCATTGCATACGCTGATGGCATGAAGGCGCTCGTCGCCCCTCGCGCAGGGGCGTGGATTGAAACCTATGCCAGACTGATGAACGGCCCGAGGTATCAGTCGCCCCTCGCGCAGGGGCGTGGATTGAAACGCAATCGTCTTATCCAGCGCCGAAGTGTACTGAGGTCGCCCCTCGCGCAGGGGCGTGGATTGAAACACATCTAGCGTTTCGCAAAGATCGCCCATGTGAGTCGCCCCTCGCGCAGGGGCGTGGATTGAAACTTCGATGGCTTCCGAAGGGAATATGGGGTCCACGTCGCCCCTCGCGCAGGGGCGTGGATTGAAACATGCCTGGCTTTGAGCTTGTCTTTCTCGTACTCGGTCGCCCCTCGCGCAGGGGCGTGGATTGAAACTTCTTCTGCTCGCGCTTGATGTTGTCGTAGTAGGTCGCCCCTCGCGCAGGGGCGTGGATTGAAACCTTGCGAAGATCGTCCATCATAAAGTTGGACCAAGTCGCCCCTCGCGCAGGGGC
>Ga0116185_1001123_pt1 | contig 27876 bp, 33 predicted proteins | sample AD_JPNNA7_MetaG_FD_89754 | JGI IMG/M metagenome (GOLD analysis project Ga0116185, IMG submission 89754) | Active sludge microbial communities of municipal wastewater-treating anaerobic digesters from Japan - AD_JPNNA7_MetaG | ecosystem: Engineered > Bioreactor > Anaerobic > Digestate | place...
AAATAATATATCGGCAGGGACTGTCGATTACACCGATGGAGAGGATAGAAGACCTAATCTTTTGAAAGGGCATTCCTCTGTGAAGTCGGAAGCCCACGAATCTTTAGTTCGTGGGTAGTTCACCTTTGTAGCAACCAAAAAAAATACTACTATGGCACGTTTCAATGTAGGTGAAAAGGTAAGGGTGAAAGCCACGGGCGAGGAGCTGATTGTGGCTGTATCCATATCCACGTTTGAGGGTGGAACGAATAAAATTATTTATGAACTATCCGATGGCAAGCGTGATGTTTGGGGGACATACATATCCAATGGAGTTCATTACAACGAAGCGGATATAGTGGCTGTGGATGCAAGGCGGGATGTGAAGCTAAAACTTGTTGATGAGCTTTCGAGGCTCACTCACGAACGGGTGGCTCCGTACCTTGCAGAGAGTGAAACCCTGCTCAAGAAGGAGATTAACCGAGAACTGGTAAGGCAGGGGATGTTGCCGAAATATCCTGAACAGGAGGTTGAGCAGCAGATTAAGGCAACCGAAACACCAAAGGAAGTAAGGAAACCCGCAGGGAGAAAACCCGTAAAAAGGGCAAAGAAATAACCATCCCGAAAATGGGAGTGGCGGAAAAACTGCCATCGTTAAAATAAAGTAACATGACGATAGAGCAGCTACAGGAAATAATCAACAAACCGAACACGAATGAGGCCGTTTACCTATTAACGCAGAGCGATCTCAACCTTCCATCATGGGCTAACGATTTAGAGCCTCAGTATAACGAGATGAAGCACGCCATCATGGTTGATGCACTTCGTTATCCTGTAAAGATGCAGAATGGCGTTGACCAAATAAGAAGGATACCGTTAGCCAAGCAAAAGGAGGCCGTTAATAAAATGGCACAATCGCTATTCTATACTGACGTAGTGCGAAAGTACGATATTGAGAACGATGATGAACAGGCGGAAGAAGCAAAAGAGGCATTAGAGATAAATTACAAGGTGCTTAATGCTGTGGATAGCCTGAACATGGAGAGAGGAAAGGAACTCTTCAAATCGTGCCAAGTGGCCACCGTTTGGCGTTTGGAAAAGAAACGAACAACGATAAAAGGCAAAACATCGGAGTTTGCATTAACTCACAACCTCTATTCCCCGGCGTTAGGGTACAAATTGTACCCTTATTTCAGCGATGAGAAACGGTTGTTAGGATTGAGCATTGGCTGGACGGATGCAAGGGATGCCACCATGAAGTTAATCACCTACGTTGTGGGTGCCGTGATTACCTATGAGAATACGGGTGGCGGGTGGAAGCAGTTAGATATTGAGCAGAACGATTTAGATGTATTGCCTGTTATCTACACATGGATTGATGAGCCTGTTTGGGGCGGCAAAGGCGGAACGGCACTGGTGGAGATAATGGAGGATATTCTCTCCAAGCAGATGATGTACATTGATAAAAACACCGTACCTACATATGTTATCTATAAAGGCGAAGGTGGCCGAGTGAGCAAGGTGGAGGAGAAACCCGATGATTCGAGGCGGGTGATCGTTGTCGAAAAAGGCGGTTTTATGAATGCAGTGCAATGGGAAGGGGCAAAGGATGCCGTTGAGTGGCAGTACCGAACCATTGAGGAGCAGTTCTATCAGCAAACGCAGGTGTTCAACAACTCACCGAGCGCAATGCAGAAAACTCCCTTGAGTGCAGATAACAAGGAAATACTGCTATTCGATAGCAAGGCGCGGGCAAAGGACTATGGCGGAGAGTACGTTTATATGCTCACCGAAGAATTTGATCTGGTGAAAAAGTTAATGGCCGTTCAGTTTCCCGTATGGGCTAATCAACTTGAGATGCTGAATTGTAGAAGCATTATCACGCCGTACAGTGTACGTTCGCTCAAGGATAGGGCAGAGAGCATTAAGATAGCACGGGATGCAGGGGTAATAAGTATCGAGCAGGGCGTTGAAGAGCTGGATGTGGTGGATAACGTGAGCAATGAGGTTGAGCTGATAATGAACGAGAGAAACCAAGAAATTAACAATTTGCTGTAAAAAATGGATAGGTTTGATAAAAAACAACGGGCTTTGGTAAATCGGTTGAGTGCCGAGTTACGGGCTATCTATCTATCCATCATTCAGCAAGTTGCCAACATGAGTGTTAACTACTCAAACTTGGAGTATGCCTTTGCGAACCATCCCGACCTGAACAGAAAGGTAAATGAGTTAATGCGAATGATGCACTCCGATATTAATACTTTGGTACTAACTGGCGTTCAGGATTGCTGGGAGATTGCCAATAACAAGCATGATTTGCTGTTTCAAACGGTATTTGGCAAAAAGGCGAAGTTGTTACCATCGAGGGCATTGAATCGGTATTTAGCACCCAATATCCATGCGAGGGATGCGTTTCTCAACCGTTTGGAGGGAGGGTTAAACCTTTCTCAAAGGATATGGAGAAATACGGCACAATTCAAACAGGAGTTAGAACTCGCACTGGAGTTCGCAGTAAGCAAGGGGCAATCGGCCAAGACAACAGCAATACAGATGAGTAGATACCTTAACAATCCCATTGTTTTGAGAGAGAACGTTAATAGCCGTTTTGGGGAACAGAGGTTGCTGAATGCTGTGGATGTGGCAAGGCCTGGTCGGGGGATGTACCGCTCAAGTTACAAAAATGCCATGAGGCTAACGAGAAACGAAACCAATTTTGCCTATGAATCGGCTCAGATGCTACGGAGGCAGCAGCAGGATTTCATTGTTGGCATTAATATAAGTGTTGCTCCGAACTACGATATTTCGCTGGATAAGGGCGGTATTGTTTGCGCAGATTTACAAGGCACGTATCCAAAGGATTTTGATTTCAGCCAAAAGTGGCACGTAAACTGCCGATGTGTAGCAACAAATATTCTGAAAACACGTGATGAGATTGATGAAGATACCGAGCGAATAATCAAAGGGCAAGAGGTAACTGGAGAGAGTGTAAATCGAGTAACCGAAGTAAGCAATTTGGATTACATAAAAGAAGTTGAAGAACTAACAAAAAACTGGAAACGAAGACCCGTGTGGTTAGAAACACTAAAAATGAAAACAGCATGAGCAAACCGATTACGATAAATTTAGCAACGTACCCGAAAACTCGCAGATACTGTGAGCAAGTTCTCAATTCACTCCGTGGCATTAAGTGCGATGCCGTTCGTGTTTATTTGAATGAATACACCGAGGTTCCTGATGAGTTCCCGAAGGATGAGAAATTTCATTACCATATCGGGGAAGAAAATATCATGGATTCCGGAAAGTTCTACTTCATGCGAACGGGTGAATACTACTTTACCATAGATGATGATTTTATCTATACGCAATCCTATTTCACCAAGAGCTTGCGATTTATGCAGGAAACTGGATGCGTGGCGGTAACCACATACGGTAAGGCATTGAAGCCTAAACCGCAGCACTTCATGGATGCACACACGGTAATCCCGTGGAATGAGGATGAGGAAACGCCATACATCTGCAACGTGGCCAGCACGGGGTTATCTCTATACGATACGGATAAGGTATTTATTCACTCCAACTATTTCAAGTATCACGGCATGACCGATTTGGAGGTAGCAAGGATGTTGCAGGATAAAAAGTTCCCGATTATTTGTAGGCCGCACACAACGGATGAGATTGAGTACATTGCCGGGGATTACCACGAAACGCTATGGGATAGGAGAGAGGAGTTATATGGAAAACACGCTGAAATACTGAACTCCATACCCGAGTGGAAACTTTATGAACATAAAAAAGTATTGTGGCTAACAAACTACATACATAGTTCACTAATCAATGAGGAGAAAATAACCCGAAGCGGGCAGTACCTTTGGATTCGTGCATTGGGTTCAGATGTGAAACGCTGGGCTGAAATAATCAACAAGGAAAGCATAAAGAGCTACGATATTATTCACATGAATTTGGCACCGAACGATTTGGATTTAGCACTTGAGGTAAGGGCTATTTTGGGCAAGGATTCAGAAACGAAACTCATCTGCCAAGCCGATCACTCGGTTGATATAATGAATGGAGCGTTTAACTTTCAACTGCTAAAACAGGCTTTAAATGCAGCCGATTACGTAATGGGTGTTGAGGAGTATCAAATAAAACTATTGAAGCACTTAACCGATAAGCCAGTTCTATTCGTTCACAATCCTATTGATATTGATTTCGTTCGTGGCGTGGCCAAGGCACAGCAAGAAAATAGGATAGGGGTAATTTCTCACAACTATTTGGGCAACGAGGCGTATGTTGCACAAGCGTTCTATGATAAACGGTATCCTGTAGATTTGCTGTTCTATCAGGGCGATGATGCCATTCGATTAATGAAAACCTACACGAATGTTTACGGCAGCACAGATTACCTGAAATACTTACAGTTACTAACTCAGTACAAGGTATTGGTGGATACTCACCTATCCTATTCCATTGGCCGTTCCTGCATGGATGCAGCTGCATTGGGTATTCCTATGATTTGTAGTGAAAGGAGTGAATCGGCAAAGTACCTCTATCCCGATACGCTGGTTAACCCGTATGATGTAGGTAGGATTTCAGAGCTAACGGATAGGCTGATGAGCGATATAGTTTTCTACAAGGAGGTTGCCGAAACGGCACACGAGAGGGCAAAGGAGTTTGATTTATACAGGCTAAAAGATAAACTTTTGGAAGGAATATTTAACTTAAAAAACTAAAGCGATGAAGGAAAAAATCTTTGAAACTTTGAAGGGCGCACGTGAGCAAAACTCACAGGTAAGCGACCGCACGTTGGAGGGATTGGCAGAACAATACTCCAAGCTGATAACCACCGATGAGCAGTTGGGTAATTTTGATGCAAAGGGTGTGATTGAGAATTTGCAGGGCAATATCAACTTCGTTTTGAAAACGGAAGCCGATAAGTTGCAAGCAAAGCACAATGAGGAGTTAAAAAAACTCGAAGAGGAGAGAAAAAAACTCTTAGAACGGAAACCGCCCGAAAAGCAGGATGATGAACCCAATTTGGAGGTAAAAAGCCTCAAGGAGCAACTTGAGAAATTAACAACGCAGATGCAGGATTTACAGGCGGGTGCTGTTAAAGAGGGGCGATTGGCCAAGCTACGGCAAGCCTATGCAGGGATGCCGAAGGGTCAACTCGAAGCTGAGGAAGCTCTTTACGATTCGGTGTATGGGAACATGAATACCGATACATTCAATGCGGTTATTGCACAAAGAGAGGCTGCTAACAAAGTCTTTATTGAGCAGGCCAAAGCGAATGGATTGGATTTCAGCGTTCCATCCAGAGCACGGGAGGAACATCAGGATGGGCAAACACCCGTGTTGAAGCAAGCCCGAGAATTAGTTAACAAACAAAAACAAAAATCTGAGAAATGAAACAAATCCAAACGTATGAAGATGTTTTGAGCCGAAAAAACATCATCAACAAGGACAGGGCGTGGGATATTCCGGGAGGTGTCAGCATCAAGCCTGACAACCTCATCGAAGGGAGATTCCTACCAGAAGGAACGCCCGTGGCTCCACCCAATGCTTCTGGATACCGCAGGGTATGCAAGCAGGCATTGGTGCTGGAGGGTTCATCGGCACAGTTACTTATTGTGGATAAGAAGTTTAACCACTTCAAAGAGGGCGATATTGTGATGAAGTCGAAAGGCACGTCCAATAAAGCCTATAAGATTGCAAGTGTTTTGGCAACGGCTGGCGATAAAGAGGTTTTGAAAGTTTCAACCGTTATTGCAACGGTTACAAAATCAACAAAGCCGTTCTTAATCTGTGAAGCCGCTACCGTTAGGGTTGGTACTACTACAACAGAGATTAAAACGAAGAGTACGCCCGATTGTATTACGAAGTTTGGCATGGAGGTACCAAATGCTGACCTTGTCATGCTACCGGTTGGGGTATATACAAGGGCTGATGTGTTGGAGAATACCATTGCTGATCCGTATCTTGACCAGTTGAAGCATATTAACGTTATTAAGTATTAGGAGGGATTGAGTCATGGCAAAATTACAACCGATAAATCCTACTGGCCAACTATTGACCATTGAGGATATCAGAGCGTACTACACCGAGAATCAACTCCCGACCGCAGCGATAGATGTGCATTTCCCGCTATCGCAAACGTTAGATGGTTCATGGCGTACTATCATGGGGCAAACCAATAAGCTTAACATCGCTGCTGACCCCATTGAGAGCAAATCGAGCATTCCCGTTTCGGGGCGCAGGGGCTATAAATCCGTTCAGGGTGAGTTGGCCACCTTTGGTAAGGCCTTTGAAATGGATGCCGATGATTTTGAGCGTTGGCACAAATTGCAAGAGAATTTTGCACGTATGCAGAACGCTGATACTGCTGCACAGCTGCTGGCCTTTTGGGATGATGATTTAGCCAATGTAAGGAGAGCATTGGATAACGAGCGTAGGTATCTATGCTACTCTTTAATCAGCAACGCCTGCTCGATTAGTTTCGCTGCTGCCAACAGCCCGTATTTGCGTGGCTTGGCCGCTATGGAATATCCTATTGAGAGTTGGCAGAAAGATTATCATTCTGGTAACAACTGGAACGATGCGTCGAAGGATATCATTGGCGATATTCAAACCTACTTTATCGAACCGGCAAAGACGAGGGGTTTCAAAATCCGTAGCATAAAGGTTAGTTCAACGCTGTTTAACTACATTCGCAAGAATACAGCCATCCAGAAGTATTGCGCTACGCTGGTTATGAACATATACAACACACAAGCACCTCCTACGCTTGAGGCTATTAACGCTATGCTTGTTGAATACTTTGGCGTGGATGCAATTCAGTTCGAGGTAATTGACGACCTGATTACAAGGGAGAATGCTGATGGTAGCTATACCACTGCCAATCCTTTCAATTCCGTTGTTGCAGTTGGCTCTCCCGAATCAACTGTTGGAAGGTTCCAATGGAAGCAAATCTACACTGAATCTCCACAGCGTGAAACGCAGGAATCATTCTTTATGGTGGGTTCTTACAAGGAGGAGAAGGATGTGCCTTACGGAAAGGTTTACGGCAAGGCTCATGCTTTCCCTGCTGTGGATGCATACAATCAGATGATATTCTTTAAAACCAATGCGACAGGCTGGTAGCAATGAAGGTGGGAGAAGCCATACAAGCGTTAACGAACTATCCGATACCCGGCGGAACGATTGACCTCGTTTGTGCAAAGCGTGGTTTAGTTTCCACAGCCGAGGTATCGTTTAACCGTTCGTTTAATTTGGCCAAAGCAGATATTTACCTGTGGCTTTCAAAGGCTCCTAATATCCGTGAGCAGGAGGTAACTATTTCTTTTACCGAAGCAGAGCGCAATGCTTTGAAAAGGGATGCGAATAGTATCTACGATGAATACGGAGAGGGAGGCGGAGGCAAAGTTGGCTATGTAGGTGAAAATTTCAATTCGATATAATCATGGTTGAACTGGGTGAAATATCATTCTATACGGGTACAAGCACAACGGGAACGGATAGGTGGGGACATCCCCTACCTTCCCGACCCAGTTGGAGCGTGTATTATCCCTGCAATATCAAAGCTCAAAAACGTGAGCTAACAGTTTACGAAGGTGGGCAGTATCGTAGGGCTAACTATGTAATCCTTGTAGATGAGAAACACTTGGGGACAGCCGATTATTCGGATTGCAAAAAGGTAAGGTTGAAGGATAGCGATTGCAAGTGCATAGGCACTCATCAGGTTATCGCTAACAGCTATCAGAGATTAACGAAACAAAGGCAGATCATAGTATGATTAAGTTTGGCATGAAAAGAGGGGCAATAGATGCAGCGAGGCGTGAGATTCGTGCTTACAGCAAGCGGGTTGAGAATGCTATACTGATGCGTCTGGAGTTCGTTTTAGAAGAGCTGAAAAATCATGCTAAAACCCATGCCGGGTATAATTTTCACACGGGCAACCTCAACAGCAGTATCGGTGGAGGCGTTTACAAAAACGGTGCACTAGTAAGCTGGAGAGGCTTCGAGGTGGAGCAGGGCGGTGATGATGGTGCAAGGATTGGCATTGAGTATTTGAACAATGTAATCCTGAAAGGTAGAAGTACCTACTCCGTTGTTATCGTGGCCGGCATGGAGTATGCTTCATTTGTCGAGAACTATTACAATAAGAACGTTTTGGCGCAAACGGAAATGATTGCGGGTGAGGCGGTTGAATGGGCTTTTAGAACGATGAAATGAAAACGGCGAATATCATAAAGGCAGATATCAAAGGATTATTGGATAACAGCCCTTTGGCTCATTATGTTGCCCACGGGGGCGGAGCCGTTTATGTGGATACAAGGCCAACCGATTCAACCAAGCCTGATTGCGTGATTTCTCTCCTGATGGGCGAAACGGGGCAGGTTTCTGTTAAGGGCTTGCTGCTTGTAAAAGTGTTCTACGCTGATAAGCTGTTGGGCGATACGTGGTATGAGAATATGAGCATGGGTGACGTGTTACAAGAGCTGCTATATGGGTTTAGCGAATCGCTAATGGGCAACCTGAAATACAACTTTAGCCGATACGGGCGACAGGTATTTTCTGAACAGCCGAAAGAGTTGGAGGCTTCACACCAGCGTTACGCTATTTTGAGAATGAATTTTAACATTAATAACCATTTGAAATGAAGAATTTTTCAGTAAACATAAAGAAGATTTGGTACTCCGTAACCGATGGTCAGGGTAGGCCAACGGATTGGATTCCGATGATTGATGATGTGAAGGAGGGGACACTGGCAATAACGCAGGGTACTCCTTCCGTTACGCCGCTAAAGAATGAGTTAGGCCAAACCAAGGCGAGTAAAATCGAGGCGAGCCAAAAGGAGATTGCGCTTGAGATTATTGGCCTTGACCCTAACCTCATTCAGAAGTTTGCCGGGGGTACATCAACGAATAGTGGTGATACCCATGAGTTCAAGGCAACGTTGGCACCGAACTCACTGCAAAGGCTTGGCATTATGGCTCTATCAGATAATAACGTTCTGTATGAGTTGCCATACGTTGAGTTCAGTGCTGCACCGCAAATTGATAATACCGCAGATGGACAGAGGTTCGTAGTGAATGGTGCTGCTCTCTATCCTTTGGATGGAACTACGAGTGATTTCTACTTCACCATTCTGAATGAAACGGCAGCGAAGAAGGCAGCAATAACAGCTTTTACCTTTGCTAATATCGTAGGCAACGCTACGATTAACTCAACGGCTAAAACCGTTACGGCAACCGTATCAAGTGCTGGCAGTGCTACATCAATCACCCCTCACATCACCGTGAGCAAGGGTGCTTACGTAAGTTCACCGTATAGCGGAGAAACGAAGAACCTTGCAACCACTACGGATTACGTTGTTGAGGCAGCCGATGGCACTAAGGAAACTTGGAAGGTTAAAGTAAATCAAGGCTAATGGGCGCAACCGTTAGGGAGTTGGCTAATCTGGCTTCGGGGCGACCCGAGGGCAAGATGTATGTTCGGTTTATGGGGGTGAAAATCCCCATAGACCTGACATATCTCAAAGTTAAGGTAGTAATTCAGTTGGCTGGATTTAGCGAAAAGATGAGTTTCCCCGAGGAGGATGGAAAATTATACATCAACTTTGCAAAGAACTATCCCGTGCTGATTGATTATGTGGCAACAGGATTGGCCAACGGGCGGAGATTGGCAAAGTATCCAATTCGCAGGGCATTACGGCAGATGAACAACAAGCAGCTTCATTACCTTTTCGATATGGTTGAACGGCTGAAGGATGAAGAGAGGTTTTTTTTTGCCTATCAGCTCATAAAAAGAGGGAAGTATCTGATTATAAGCAAATCAGAGGGGAAACCATCTTTGGAAGGATAGCGAAGTATCAGAGTATCGTAAAGGGTGAAAGTGATAGCGAAGTGAGCGAAATGCCTTACGTAAAGATGTTGCTAAAGTTGGCCGATTTTCCCGATACGGAAAAAATAAAAGATAAGGATAAGAAAGAAAAATTTGAAAGCGCACAGGCCGAGTTTGAGGCAGCGCAAAAACTCTTTGGATAATGGGCGGACTGCATTTTGAAACCGATATAGATAAGAAGAAATTCGATGTCAAGGCTGCTGAATTAGAAAAGCAGATGCAGCAGTTCGGTAAGGTTGCCGAGCAGCAGGGTGGCGTTATCGAAAAGGGTATGCAATCAGCCGTAAGGGGTGTGGCAGGGTTGGCAGCAGCCTACATTTCACTGAACGCAGCCGTAAGAGCCGGGAAAGAGGTTGTGGGGCACTCCATGAAGCTGGAAACGGCCATGCGAAGCGCAAGCACCATCTCCAAAGAGGTAACCGAAAACTTGGATGAATACACAAAGGCCATTGAGGATTTAAGCCGTACCAGTTCACAATCGAGCGTATCACTGGCCACAGCATTCAAAACCATTATTTCGGCATCATACGAGGCCGATGATGCACTACACTTACTTTCGATTGCCGATAAAGCCGCAGCAGCAGGGTTCGTTGATATTGAGGTAGCAGCCGATGGGGTTACTACTGTATTAAATGCGTGGGGCAAAACCGTTGAGGAGAGCGAACGGGTAAGCGATATTTTCTTTAAAACCATTGAACGAGGTAAAACCACGTTTCCCGAACTGGCAGCGAATATAGCCACGGTAGCACCGTTAGCCGCCTCATCAGGTGTTAGCTTTGAGGAGGTATCAGCAGCCATTCAAACGCTAACAAGGCAAGGAACGCCAACGGCCATAGCCATGACCCAGATAAGGGCTGCACTGGTGGCCATGAATGAAAATCTTGGCGATGGGTGGAGCAAAACCATGACCTTTCAACAGGGTGTAGAGATGATGGCTCAAAAGGCTGGTGGCTCCATGAATGCCTTGAAGGCGATGGTAGGCAGGGTTGAGGGTGTGAATGCTATACTGGCCATGACGGGGAAGAACACCAAAAGCGCAAGCGAAGATTTGCAATCGCTGGCCGATGTAGCGGGATTAACAGGCGAAGCATTTGATAAGGTAGCACAGAGTACAGAATTTCAGATAAAATCACTCAAAAACACACTACTGGCGGAACTGGCTCCCATCGCTGAATCGGCCAAAAAATCCATCGGTTACTTGGCTAACATGGTGGATAAAGGGTTGAAAAGTGGCAACTTACAAGCAGTAGTATCAGGATTGACACGTATGGCCGTTGCACTTGGAGCAATCAAAGGGGCTTCGATGGCCGTTTCGGCAGTAAGGAAAATAGGCATGAGGCTGCATGAGGAGGAGCTGGATATGCAGCGCAAGGCATTGGCACAGGCACTAACAACACAGAATGCAATCGCACTGGGATTACAGCAGGAAAAGGCATTGCGGGATGAGGCTACACAGGCCATCAGAGATAAGCTGGCAGCGCAGTTGATGGAATTAAGAGCAGCCAAAGCCGCAGCCATTGCCGATGCAGCCACGATTAAGCAGAAAATAATCAACACCAACTTGGAGATTGCCCAGCATAGAAAGAGCTTATCGATGGCCGTGGCCGAGAAGAATTTAACACAGGCGAAGTTGGCACGGGAAAGGATGCTCACAGCGCAGAAACAACGGGATATTCTGATTGATAGCAAAAAGATAGCCACACAGAAAATTGCCAATCTACAAACGAGGTTGGATAATACGCTAACCACCGTAACCATTGCAAAGAAGAAAGCCGCAGCCGTGGCCAATAACTTTTTGATTTCCTCGTTCAATAAGTTAAAGGCAGCATTGGCAACTAATCCGTTTGGATTGGTAATAATGGGTATTTCGTTGCTAATTCCGTTAATTAAAAAATTATCAAGTGCAACAAAAGAGGCTTCAGCAGCTCAAAAACAGTTAAAGAAAGATTTTGAGGATTTTCAGGATTTAGAAGATGAATACAAAAAGATTGAAAAACGGCAAGCGATAATCGAGAAATTAACACTTGAGCAGTTAGAAGAACAGAAACGGGCTATTGAAGAAAAAATAAAAAAGGAGCAAGAGTATGGCGTTGCTATACTTGAAAACCAAGAAGCAATAAAAGAGGGGAAACACGTAATTGAATATGAAGCAAGCGCAAAGGCTCAAGCAGCCGTTTTAGCACCAAAGGCCATGCCGTTGCTTGGCGGGATGTTTGTTAAATCAGCCATTAAACAGATTGGCAAAGAGATAACCGAGCAAGAAAAAGAATATTTAAAAGAGCTTGAAAAAGAGGAGGAAAAACGGCAGGAACGGCTATCTAAACTATTGGAGTTTAAAAAGAGTATCGAGGCCGAAATACTGAATCGGGGCGATGTATCAGTTGAGGCTTCTAAGCGTACTATTGAGGCAATTGATAAGGATATTGATGCACTCAAAGAGCAACAGCGCACCGTTGCCGAAACCAACGCTCAATACTTGGAGTTTCAGAAAGAGATAAACAAGCTGGAGGCCGAGAGAGAGCGAATAACGGGAGTAGAGCCAAAGGCAACGAAAACCTTTGAGGAGCAGCTAAGGGATATTAAACAGGCTTATGAAGATTACGAAAACCAAAGATACATATTACAGGCCGAGGGCGATGATGAGGGATTAGAGCACCTTGAATTTACCTTTGAGCAGCAAAAGGCCATTGCTGCTGATTACATTTCCTATTTACAAAGGCTATGGGAAGATTCCAATATCTCGGAAGAGCAACGAAAGGCCATAGCAGCCGAATTAAGGCCATATTACGAAGAAAAGGCCAAAGAGGTACTGGACAGCCAAAAGGCCGAAATGGAGGCTTTGCAACGCATTGTAGAGGAGAATCAAAAGGCATTCGACCAACGGGCGAAGCAGCATCAGAAATACCAAGATGATAGGTTAAAACTTATCAAAGAGAAAAAGAAACTTGAGGCCAAGCTACTAACCGCCAATGATGATGAAGCCGAGAAACTAAAAATACAAATACTCAACATAGCATCTGCCATTGAAGTGCTGGATACAAAGATAAAGTTTGGCACGGAGGAGGGTATTGCGCTCTATAACAAAATGTATCGGGATGTTAGCAATGCCAACAGGCGAATGATTAAAGAGCAGATCGAGGCCATAGAAGCGTATCTACAAACCATTGATAAAACTCATGACGATTGGGATGCACTCAACCAGCTGTTGGCAGCAGCCAAAAAGCGGTTAAAGGAACTACCCTATGATGAGTTGAAGACGCTTGCGGGTGCGTTCAAAGAACTGGGCGATGCCTTGAGTAGCGTAAATCCTAAGCTTGGGGTAATGGTTTCACTTTTGGGCGATTCGTTGGATATGGCAGCCGATATTTACAAGGCCATAAAGAACGATGAAAACGCATTTGAAACGGCCGTTAATGGTATGGTTCAGTTGGGCACAATGGTAATACGGCAGATAGAAAGGAATAAGAAAGCTCAGGAAGATTGGAACGCTGCTATACTACAAACAGTTCACAATATGCGAATGCTTCAGCTTGAGGCATTGGATTACGCTCAATCAAACATTTTCGGGGTTGAGAATCCGTATGCACGGGCAATGGCTGGTGCAACTCAATACGCTGAAACGATTGGTATGCTTCGTGATTCGCTCAAAGATTTGGAGCAGGGGCAAATCCAAACGGGTATGAGAAAGGTATTCTCGGGTGAAAATGTTGCCTCGGGAGCCGTGTATGGAGCAGGGGCAGGTGCTGCCATTGGAACAATGATTGCGCCGGGGATAGGTACTCTTATCGGCGGAGCCATAGGATTATTCGTAGGGGCTGGGATAGGCGCACTGGCAAGGGAAACGGTTCCGGTAATGGAGAATCTTGTGGATAAGTTTGGTTTTATTTTCGATTTTGAAAACTTTGCAATTAATCCCGAGATACTGGCTTCGTACGATTTACTGGATGAGGCCACAAAGAAACTGGTGGATAACTTCGAAGAGTTGATTGCTAAGGCAAAAGATGCACGGGATGAGATTACTCAAAATTTCAAAGATTTAGCGGGCGATGTAGGGGCGCAGCTAAGCAAGGCACTCCAAGAAGCGTTTATCAATGATGATGTTCAGGGGGCAATGGATGATTTCGAGCGGTACTTCAATAACATGATGGAGAATATCCTTGCTCAAAAGGTATTCGCTTCGGTATTTGGTGATTTATTCGATATGCTTGAGCAGGATATGCTGGCCTCGTTTGGCATCGGCCCGAACGGAGAAATTTTGGATGGAGCAGATTACGATATCACAGATGATTTAATGAGGCTATTTGAAATGATACCCGAGAGGCTGGACGCTTACATGGCAGGCATGGATGCGATAAAGCAAATGTTCGGTGGGTTGTTCGAAAGAGATAAGGAGGATGAAGCTGGTGCCTTTGAAGCGGATAGGGGTATAACGAGCCAAATAACGGCGGATCAGGCAAGCGTTCTGGTGGGTAACACGGCAAGGATAATGATTTCCAACGAGCAGATTTCGGCCAAACTTGCGGAAACCAATCAGCAAACGGGCAGGATACTGAACTTGGCCATCGAGAGAAATACCATCTTAGGAGCGATAAAACTGGATACAGCACGGTTGGCCAACATTGAGCGATATACGAAACGAACGGCCGATATTTTGGATGGCGGAACTAATAAATTTTAGGCATGGATATTCTGATTGATAATATCAACCTTTTGAGCAAGTGGGGTATAAATGTGATGAATTACACCACACTATTCGATATCGCTGAGGAGAAAACAGAATTTTTTGAATGGCAGGATAAATCGGGAGTTCAAAAAGGCGACACAAATAGTAGGTATGCACCGATTGAGATAAAGTTGGAATGCTACATCGTTAAATCTACTGAATTACTTGCTTACAAAGAGTTAGTTTCATTTACCGATTATCTTTTCTATAAAAACGTTGGCTATGGTAATGGAGTGAGCGTTCTTTCCATTGTGTACAGTACGGATAGGCTTTGCTTTCTGGTGGATAGGATGAAGCACGTTAGTACCAGCACCAATATTCAAGCGGGACGGGCAATCCTTATCTTTGAGCTGGAGCTGAGAATTGTTAATCCACGGGCAAAAACGTTCACAGTGAGCAATAGTGATGAGGCTACTATCAACTACGGGAACAGGGAGCGTTCGATGATATATTGGGGCGATGGAGCGAGTGAACTATTGGAGAGGGCCGGTACTTATTCGCACACTTACAAGGCTAAAGGAGATTATTGCGTTATCATTGATATTGATAAGCAGGATTATTTGGGTACTCTGCCCGATGCACCGATTTCTATTAGCCCAGATACTGTGAATAAGAATCGTAAAGGCGGTGAGGAGGAGTTGCTGGTAACGTGTGCCGATGATTGGCAGATAGATGATATTCCCACTTGGGCGCACTTTGAGAACTTGGCAGGGCTAACCATAACGGGTGGCATTGGTAACGAAATAATTAAGGTTTTCGTAAAAGAGAATAACTCCCATGATGATAGGAGCGCAGAGGTAAAGTTCAGAACGGTAAGCAGGGAGGCAGTATTAACGATTAATCAGAGTGGATACATAAAGCGAACAACGGGTGTTGAGGATAGAACAACGGGTGTAGAAGTAAGGATTGTAAACTAAAACATTTTGAGATATGGCAAAGAGAATAACAGATTTAACGGAATTGGGCGATGGCAACGACTTGGCCAACTATTTTGCAGAGATAGACCGTTCCGATTTGGGCGAAACAATGAAAATAGCTCTTAAAACGTTGCTAAGGGGGTTAATTGATAATGCTGGCAATGTAGTGGCCAAGGGTAACAATGGAACCGTTTTGGTTGATGAAATTAAGCGGTTAACTCCATCTGTAACGGATAAAGTTGCATTGCCAACGATTGAGGGTTGTGAAAAAATATACTTTGATGCAGCCGATTTAGGACTTAATCCTGCAACTTGCACGGTTAAGAATATTGCGCAAAAATTAGCACCTAAGCAGGCATTTATGAAAGCCGTAAGCACAAGCCAAATGGAAGGATTGGATTTACCAACACAAAAAGGTATGTTAATTATTGCATGGAGAGTGTGTGATTATGGTACTTTTTGGGATATTAGATTTATAGAACAGCAACGAGATACAACATCAAACTCTTTAAAAGGTTTTGCTTGTGAGTATTATGGCCATATAGAGGGTGATAATGTTTACTGGCAAAGGGATGGCATTGTTATTTCCGGTGAGTTCAAAAGAGTTTCAGGGGAGTGGCAATGCAAATATCAAGGCAGGCCGTATTCGGTTGAAAAGGTTGTTAATGTTTTGAAAATAACACACAATCTGGGCACATCGGCATACCTTTGTAGTATTTTCCTTAAAGATGGTGCTGCTGTTTTGCCTTGCACGTATGGAGTGTTCGATGATTATTTTACCATCATAATAGAAGATGGGTTTAATGATATCGAGAATATTTTTGTGAGGTTCAAAATTGAATTAATTGGCTCACTAATAACACCGTAAACCATGTATTTGCCAATTTACAGAAACGCACAACGGATTATCTTTGTTCAGCCTGACGGCTCTTCGGAGCTGGTTCAGGAGTACATGAATAAGGATTACGTTTCTTTAAACTTCAAGTTAACGAAATACGTTGCGTTGGAGATTGGCGATTACATACTACTGGAAGATTTTTTACCGCACAAAAAGGGCAAGTACACTTTGAAAATTGTTCCCGATATACCGATTAACCGAGCCAAAGAGTACCACTATGAGTGTATTTTCAATAGTGAGATGTACTATATGGGTGATGTTCAGTTCAGGCCGTTAAACAGCCAAAATTTCGAGTTTGAGCTCACGGGTAGGCCAGAGGATTTCATTCAGGATGTTTGCAACTCACTCAATAGAGAGTTGGGAGCAGATAAATGGCTGGTTGGTAACATAGAGCCTTTGATTGATGGCTACTACAAAACCATCATGTTCGATAACGTGATGTGTAACGAGGCACTACGGATTATTTCGGAAGAGTACAATGTGGACTTCTACTTTCAGTACGTTAGAACATCAGATGAAGAAAATAATCTTATTCATTTAGAAGCACCAGTTGAGAAATTGCCATCGGGGGTACGATTTGAAACAGGCCGTTATGGTGGATTGAGAAACTTGGCACAGATGAAAGCCGATCCGGAACTATCGCTAAAAACAGAGATTTGGGGGTATGGGAGTAAAGATAACCTTGCACCCGATTATGAAAGCCCCGTGGTTCCGAAAAGGTTAGCATTCGTGGGCGATAACGGGGAGAGCAAATTAACCGAAAACAAGCATCTATACGGAGTTCGGCAGCTAACCATTGTGAAGGATGATATAAAGCCCAACAGGGTGGGTGAAATAACCGATGTTTTAGCAATTAACAAGGTGGCTGATGCTTCGCTAACATTTGATATTAAGGATTACTACATTCCGAATATTCAGCCGTTAATCAACGTTTTATCAGGGAAGCTAACGGGAAGGCAGTTTGAATACCAGTTTGATTATGCCGAAAAATCCTTTTTGATTAAGCCGATAACCGACCACATCACGGGATTTATTTACCCAAGCGAGGAATACGGAGGCTTTGAGGTTGGCGATAAGTACAACCTAATCAATATTAGCTTACCGCAATCTTACGTGGATGAGGCAGCCGAGCTATTAAAAAATGCCGTTCAGTTAGAGTTGGATAAGCGCAAAAATCCCGAAATGAACTATGAACTCGAAATTGATGAATTTGAAATACAGCGCAAAAATATTAGTTTGCACGCAGGATTGTTAATTGATGTACGCAATCCCGAGCTTGGTATTTATAGAGAGATACGAATAAGGCACTTGAGGCAAAACGTGATTAATCCTTCCGTTTACGATTTAACGGTGAGCGACCACGGGGTTATCGGTGGTTACCTATCCACGAGGTACATAGTGAAATTTATGGTGGTGGATGCCAACTCAAATCCATTGGAAAATGTTGTAATCCGTATTAACTTTGTGGATGTTATCACCGATGGGCTTGGGCGAGGTGAAATTGAGTTGACGAGTGGTGTTTATGATTACTTTGCTCGTTTAGAGGATTATCAAGATGTAAGCGGTGAGGTGATAATTTCAGGCGATGGTGTTGAGGTGCTGATTGTTATGGACAACTACGCTTATGCTGTGGATTACTACGGAGAAAATGCAACGGATTTACTAAAGAAATACGCTTATGGCACAGAATATTAAAGAACTGAACGAAGTTGAAGATTTGGGGCTTGTGATTTGGGAAGCCTTTGAGATGGATGCCGAAAACACGGATAAAACGAGGGTAAAAAAGGTATCACCGCTAAAGGATTCGGCAGATGTATCGGATAGGTCGCAAATCTTAATCTTTGCTCACGAAAATGTAGCGGGTAAATGGGTAATGCGGAAATTGGACAGCACGGCACTAAGCAATGTTTATTCTGCCAACGCAGTATCTTATCTGCTCGTGAATAACGATGGTAGTGTAATCGTTTCCGATGGGGATAGCGTGAGGGAGTTAATTGCAAAACTTTCCGAAGATGAAAATCCAAAACTTGGGGGTAATTTAGATACAAATAAAAATCGGGTACTTTTGAGCAAGGGGAGTAATATAGCATCGGCAAATATTATTACCCTTGAAGGAGACGATAACGGCAATCTTTACCCCGTTACGGGGACAACAAAATTGCGATTTATTAATGGTTCAACCTGGAGTGATGGTAGTGTAGTATCATTGGTATTCACGGACGGATTAGAGGTTGAGCATAATGCCTCACCAGCAGCCAATCCGAATCATCCAGTAATATTAGCCTGTGGGAAAAATTACATGTTTCAGGCTGGCGATGTATTAACATTAACGCTAATAGGCAAAAAGTGGATAGAAGGCACTACAACTGGAGGTGTTAATGTATTTACGGGATTATACGATACTCCCTCAACCTATACGGCCAATAAGGTTGTTTCAGTAAAGAGCGATGCTGAGGGTTTGGAGTTCAAATATGGAGTGAAAAAAGGCACAGAAAACAACGATGATTTAACAACGCAAGGGTTTGTTGAGGATTTGATTGCCGATGAAATGGATAAGTTGGATTGCCCCTATGATTTGGCCTTCGCATTGGGTGATGAAGAAACCGATTTGGACGATGGCGATACAGTTCAGGTATTCATAACAAGGGGATTTGAGGCCGAAAAGATAACCGTTGTGGTGAATGAGGCTCCTGATGGAGATGATATTGAGGTTGAGTTGAAAGTTTATCGCGGCGCAAGTTGGAAAGATATTGGCACGGTAACGATAACCGATGGAACAACACAAGGTTCGATAACTTCTTTCGATACGGAAATATTTGAAGATGGCGATTTGCTCAAGGCGGAGGTGGTTCAGGTTGGAAGTAGTGCTGCCGGAGCAGGGGCAAAAGTTTACGTGAAAGGTTCATTGAAGGGAGCAGTTGGTGGAGGAGGCGTTGGCAACCCCAAAGAGCAGGATTTAGGCTCAATATCGGGGAATGTAGAGATTGATTTGAGTTTAGGCACTTGTGTAATCGCTACGCTAACGGCATCAACTACACTTTCATTCACAGGTTTACCGCCATCAGGAGAAATTTTGGAGTTTACATTGAATTTTACGGCAATAAAAGAGATTAATTGGCCTGTGGGTACAACGGTATTTAACGGTGGGGCAGCAATGATAGTGCTTAGTTCACCCTATACATATAGTTGTGATATAGATAGTAGTGGAAATCTAAGAGTATGGGGGGTAGCAGAATGGGGGGTAGCAGAATGGGCATAAGTAAGAATGTATTTTTAAGGGGTGGTGTTGGGAGTACGCTGTACTTTAACCAAGAGTATAATTATGCTCGAAGTGGTTCGTGGGGATACAGTGATGATTTTTCTAATGGATTAACGTATAGCCTTTTTATGAATATTTCTGGCAGAGTAGAAGAGTCAAACACAATAATTGGAGGTGCGTACATGTGGGTTTATATAAAAGGCAGTGATTTGATATATAGATACTATTCAACAAATAATGTTACCAAGACAATAAGTGGATTCTATACATACTCAGGGTGGATTCATTTTTGTTTTATACGGGATTTTCCAAACAAGGCAATACTCGTATATGTTAACGGAATTAATAAGCATAACGCTGTTTATGAGAATATGACAGAAAGAGTTACAGGTGGATTAATAGTTGGCAACTTTAGTACAAATTCTACCAACTATTTTGGTGGGAATATGGCATTTCTAAAAACATACAACCGAGTACTTTCTGATAACGAAATAAAACTCCTTTCCAAGAACTATCCCATCAGCCGAGTAGGACTGATTGGCGAGTGGGATTTAACCGAGGGAAGCGGAAGTGTGAGCTACGATAAATCAGGCAGGGGTAAAGATTTAACCATTTCAGATTGTGCGTGGAATAGTGATAAACCATTTTAAAACAAATAGTTATGAAATACATAAAGGATAACATCATCAGCAGTTCACCATCAATTCCGTTTGTGAGCAATCCTTCACACGAAACCATTTTGGTTAACGGCTGGGAGGTGTATATTGAACCCGAAGTGGAAGAAACGGATTGGCTGCATGATTACCCGAAAAGGATAGAGGCAAAAGAAGCAATACTACTCAAGCCTGAAGCACCGATAATGTTTATGAAAATATCATCGAGAGGTTTGCCCGTTGAGGAAATTGAAAAGGAAAACGGAGAATTGGAATATCACATTTACGTTTACAAAATCCGTGAGGACGACCAGTACATCATTGATAAATATCCAGATTTATTAAAAGTTGTTGACCGTGATTAAAGCAGCCACCATATTAGCAGCCTTGTTGTTGATTGTGTACCTTGTGCTCATCGGGGTTCAAAAGAGCATCAGCGATTCGTGGTACAAATTTCCTACTTTACGTTGGTTGTTTTTTCTTACGCTCACGGGTTGCGGATTTCTGATTGCCGCTGGGGTTAATCCAGTTACGCATACGATACTTTTGCATTTGGCTTGCTTGGGTGCGTTGATTGTTGCTGTAGCTCCCAATTTCAAGGCGGGAAAGGTTCATAAAATAATGCACTATACGGGTGCAGGAATGATTGTGGTTTTCGGCTACTTGGGATTAATCGTTGAGTTTGGGGCATGGGATTATAGCTTGCTCTTTTTGCTTATTTCATGCTTGGCATACGTGCTGGTTGAGAGTAACAAAATCTTTTGGTTTGAGGTGTTTGCTTTCGGTGGATTGTTGTTTTACCTAAATTTGTTTTAAGGTGTATATAATTAATTCGAAGCGGTTTGATAAGTGGCGTAATGCTTTCATAACTACTTGGGAAATACCCGATGATGATTTTGAGTTCACGTTCCCGACCGCACCTTTTTCTGGTGGTGTTTACGATTACTATATTGACTGGGGCGATGGCAGCGAGGTTGAGCATTATACCGATGATACCCCACCAACACATGAGTACGCACTTGAGGGTGAATATTCGATAAAAGTTCGTGGTAGTTTGCCGAGGGTTGCGATTGCAAATGGAAGCGCAAAAACATTGTCGTTGCCATCGCCCAATTCCGTGCTATTAGGCGTAGATAATTGGGGTGATGTTGGCTTTAGGAGTTTTTATCAAATGTTTTATGGTTGCACGAGGAATTTTTATATCCCAAATACATTGACTGGACATAACAACGTAACAGATATGGGATTAATGTTTTATCAAACAATCTTTGACCAAGATATATCTGAGTGGGATGTTAGTAGGATAGTTAATATGAATGGTATGTTTCAAAATTCAAAATTTAACCAAGATATAAGCGGGTGGAATGTATCAAATGTAAAATATATGCAAAATATGTTTCGAGCATCAGACTTTAACAAAGATATTGGGTTATGGGATGTTGGAAACGTTGAAAATATGTCGTCTATGTTTTTGAGTTCAAAATTTAATCAAGATATATCTGGATGGAATGTAAGCAATGTGCAAGGTATGCTTGGGATGTTTAGGTCGGCTACATCATTTAATAAAGATATAGGTTCATGGATTGTTAGCAAGGTTACAAATATGGAACAAATGTTTTATTCTGCTACATCCTTTAACCAAGACCTATCAGGCTGGTGCGTGGAGAATATAGCAAGCGAACCAACCGACTTCGCCACAGGCGCAACCGCATGGGTATTACCTAAGCCCAACTGGGGCGCACCGTGTTCATAAATTAAAATAGAAAACAATGTGCAGCAATACTGAACTCGCAATCAAAATCAAGGGATTAGAAACTCAATTAGATGGGCTAATGGAGCTCAACGCTCAAGCGTCAGCGTTTCAAAAAGAGAAACTAAATGCTATTTTAGAGCAGGCCATCAAAACCAATAGCAGGGTTACGGCGTGTGAGGGGAAATTGCATGGATTGAGATTTTGGGCATGGCTGATAGAAAAACCGTACCGATTGGTGCTTTCGTTGTTTGGATTGATATTTATCGTTAACTTTGTGGATATTGAAAAGATAGTTGAACTTTTGCTAAAGATATTCAAATGAGAAAAATCAATAAGATAATAGTTCACTGCTCCGATAGCGATATAGAAGCTCATCAGGATATTTCCGTTATTGATTACTGGCATAGAGAGCGAGGTTTCGCAATGGTTGGCTACCACTACTTCATCACGTGGGACGGAACGATACAGAAAGGCAGGGATTTGGAAAGGGTTGGAGCGCACTGCGTAGGGCAAAATGCTGATTCCATCGGAATCTGTTTAGGCGGAAGGCACAAGTTTACAAAGGTTCAGTTCACTACGCTTAAAGCATTGCTATTCGATTTAATAACGAGATTCAACCTCCGTACTACGGATGTTTACCCGCATAACCACTTTGATAAGAACAAAACGTGCCCTAATTTCGATTTGGATAAAATTTAAAAACTAATACCATGAATGGATTTACAATACTTTTGAACGTACTTGGAATAGCGATATTCTACGTTATCAGGCTTGTTAATCGCAGCACAAAAAACAAACTTTCGCTGAAATTTTGGATAAAAGAGAATTGGCCTGAACTCTTAATCACAACGCTGATAAACTTTTGCGTGCTGATCCTGCTGCTGCATCACGCTACCGATGTATCGGCCTTGCTGGAGAAATTCGTACCAAGCGGAATGGTGCTGGCCGGAAAACCTGCTGCTGCCTTTGCGGTTGGATTATTCGCATCGTATATGATTTACGAATATGTTAACGAAAAGTTGAAATGAAAATGGGAGAGGTATTGATAGGATTGCTGATGGTGGCAATGGGATTCGGGGGCGGTTACTTCACGGGTGCAAAGGTTGAGAAAAAGAAAGCGGATCAGCACTTAACCGAGATTGTGGAAAATACCGATAAAATGGTTAATGAACTCAACTTAAAGATTGATAGTTTGAAAAACCTACCAGCAAAGGTGGATACCGTTATTGTAAATACCGAGACCATTATTCAGAAAACCGATACACTAATCCTGATGAGCAACGATATCTACAAGAATACCGATACCATCAAGCATGAACTCCGCAGATTCATTGAGAAATCAAAATAACGGTACATAACGGTTGGGTATATGAGCAGGTTTGCCTTGCAGAATGTTCCAATTTACCAATAAACTTGATGGCAAACTTGCTTATATACCGTGTTATAAGTAGTTGCGGTTTATTTAGCAGAAACTTAAATACGGAGAACAAAAAAACTTTTATTAAAATGAGCGAAGGAAAAAGAAAATTATTATTTGGTGATTGTTTAGAACTGATGAAACTGATACCAACAGGTAGTGTGGATTTAGTTGTAACAGACCCACCATACGAAATTGAAGATATGAAACCATACTTTACAGAAATGCTTAGATGTTTGAGTAAAGATGGTTCAATTTATGTTTTTGGAAATAAGAATATGATTGCTGAACATTGGTTTTCTCAAATGAAAATTGATAAAAAGGAATTACTTATTTGGCACTACAAAAACTCACCAAAACCAAAAGGCAGATGGCGAATGAGTATGCAACCAATAATTTATGGATATAGAGGCAATTCAATTTTTAATGAAGATGCTGTAAGAGTTGAATATAATGAAAGCACAAAGAAACTGAATGGTAGAATAAGACCTTCAAGTGGTAGAATGGATAAATGTAGTGCTTATGATACTTCAAAAGGTGCTTTACCAAGAGATGTAATTGAAAGACCTGCATTGCTCGGACACCTTTCAAAAGAACGAACAGGACACCGTGACCAAAAACCAATTTCAATTATTACTGATTTGGTATTGGCATCAAGCAATGAAGGACAATTAGTATTAGACCCTTTTGGTGGAAGTGGAACAACGGCAGAAGTTTGTTTAAGAACCAACAGACAATTTATTACGATGGAATTAGAACCAAATAATTTTGAAAAAATTAAAGTGCGGTTGGAAGATTTTAATAAAAGTTTTTTCAACGAAACTCCATTTGAAACGGAATGGTAGCAATTACTTATAACGTTTGACGGTATCAGCAGTATTTGCATCACAAAACTTAATACAAATAACAAAATGACAAAATTAGCAGAAAACAATCCACAAGGCACGGCAAATATTGCTGATGACCGTGTGTTAGCCACCGTTTTATTAAAGGCTATTAGAGATAAAGATTGGACTTATATGTTATCAATATTTCCAGAAGGTGTTGAGCATAGAACTTACAAATATACAACAGAAGAACATTTTACAGAATGGGAAACTTACGAAGATTATGCAAGGTATAATTCATGTGCACAAGATATGATGATTGAAAAGTGCTTAGACAAAGTTATTGAACTGCTATCTTAAATGGTGGCTAACGGTTGGCTATATGAAAAGTAGCCTAACCACGAACGCTGAAACAAGGCACTACACTTACATAGGCTATTTTTTATATAGCGTGTTATGTACTGGCACGGTAAATACAGTACAAAGTTTATTAATAGTACTAACGTAATAATTTTTAAAAATGAGCGATGGCAAATATGCTTTTGAAAAAAGCAAAATAATACAAGGTGATTGCCTTGAAAAGATGAAACTGATACCTGAAGGAAGTATTGATATGATACTTGCAGATTTACCTTATGGAACAACGCAAAATAAATGGGACGCTGTTATACCATTTGAACCACTTTGGAAACAGTACTGGAGAGTTTTAAAACCCAACGGAATAATAGCTTTGACTGCAAGCCAGCCTTTCAGTAGTGCTTTAGTTATGAGCCAACCAAAATGGTATAAACATGAATGGATTTGGATAAAAAACAGGGGCAGTAATTTTGCCAATACAGTGCGTGAGCCAATGAAAGAACATGAACAAGTTTTAATATTTAGCAAGGGCAAGTGGACTTATAATAAGCAAATGCAAGAACGCACTGGTGGGGGCTTAAATCTTATTAATAAGAAAGTTGGCACAGGGCAAAAACAGAGAGATGGGGTTGGGAAATTTAAAGAATTTAACGCAATTAAAAAACTTCCAGAATTAAGAGTACCAAGCACATGGCAGAAATTTAATACACAGGTAGGGATGCACCCAACCCAAAAACCTACTGAGTTATTTGAATACTTAATTAAAACCTACACCAATGAAGGGGATATTGTATTGGATAATGTTGCAGGAAGTGGAACAACTGGCGAAGCTTGCTTAAACTTAAACAGAGACTTTATATTGATTGAAAAAGAACCCAATTATTACGAAGTAATAAAAGAGAGGGTAGGAAAGATTTTTAAAAATTATGGACTTGACCTACAACCTTTATTAAATGAACGGATGTAGTGCTTGTACATAACGGCAAAGTATAACCGTCAGGTGGGGGATTGAAAGCTCCGAACCTTCACATTGACACTAAACTAAATTAGGAGCAAATAACTTCAAGATGGCAACCAGCCCCCGCTTGCGGTTATACAATGTTATGGGCTGTAATTCTTACTCAAATGACAAAAATTTTAAATACTTGGAAAAGCACTCTTGATAAAAAGGAATACTATGAACTAAATGAGCCAATTTACAAAAATGGTGACTGGGCAGTGTACCATCAATTTAAAGACAGTTATATTTACACTTACAAGAATGTTGCAGTAAATAACCTGGCTGGTTTAAATAAGGAGCATATTGATAGACTTGCTAACAACCAAAGACCTGATGGCGAATTTAACCACAATCATTTCCTTTTTGACAGGGCTATGGAAAATCGTGAGGTTGGGCTGTCTTTATTATAGCCCATAACGTATGGTGCTATGAGCAGAAGCGGATTAAAAACGATGAACCTTCAAAATATGACAAAAGATAATAAAGAGCAGAAACTTTCGGATAGCACTGACCCCGCTATTGCTTATACACCGTGTTATAAGCCGTTTTTTGAGCGTGGGTGTTTCTACAATGAAGATTGTAATGATACGATTGCAAAACTGAACGATAATAGTGTGGATTTAGTGTTTACTTCACCACCCTATTACAATGCAAGAGAATACAGCCAATACAAAGACGTTGCTGATTATATGGCACAAATGGAGCAAGTTTTTTTAGGAATTGAACGAATACTAAAACCAAGCCGAATGTGTGTAATAAACATTAGCCCTGTACTTGTAGAGCGTGAAAAACGGAGTGAACAAAGTTACAGAATACCACTACCATTTTATTTTGTACCAATGATGGAAAAAATTGGCTTTGAGTTTTTGGAAGACATTATTTGGAAGAAACCTGATGGAGCAGCAGCAAACAGAAACGGTGGATTTTACAGACATAGGAAACCTGTTGCATACAAACCCAATATAGTGACCGAATATGTACTTGTATTTAAGAAGAAAGCCAATTTTTTAATAGATAAAGTTTTACAAAATAATAGCTTGGTTGGTGATGGATATGAAAGGACTAATGTTTGGGAAATACAACCAGAAACCAAGAGTTGGCACTCCGCACCATTTCCTAAAAAACTTGCGGAAAATGTAATTAGATACTATTCTTATGAAAACGAAACTGTATTCGATTGCTTTGCTGGGAGTGGAACTACTGGAAAAGTTTGTGAAGCACTCAATCGTAAATGGATTATGAGTGAATTAAACACTAAAATTTTCAACGAAGCTGTGGTGCGTTGGCAAAATGGCTTATAACGTTTTCGGGCTTTGCGTTCGTTGCTTATGTGCGTTGGCTCGTGTGTCGGCAAGCAATGACGCAAAACCCGTGTTGTGCGTATGTGGCGGTTAATTTAGGATGAAATTTAATTGGAAACGATAACAGAAACAAAAAGAAAAGAAACGATGGCAAATAAACAAACACTATTCGGATTTGAACCGATAATATCAATATCTTTTAGCAATGATGAGATAATTGAAAACATTATGCTGCTATACGATATTGAACGCTTTGACCTTGACTGCACTTACTCGATAGGGCAATTTTGGAAAGCATTACCGCAACCAAAGCATAAAACAGACTTGCTACCAAAGCGACCTGATATAGTGAAGGCGAGTAGCGATAATTTGCCTTTTGAAAGTGAAACAATGAAAAGCATAATGTTTGACCCCCCTTTTGTAATTGCAGGTGAAACATATAAGGATAACAATAAAGGCAGTAGTATCATTGCTAAAAGATTTGAAGGTTACAAAAATTTTGATGAACTGAAAAACCACTATTACGGAACACTAAAAGAAACTTATAGGCTTTTGCAGGACGAGGGGATATTGGTTTTGAAATGTCAAGACGTTGTTTCAAGTGGTAAGAACCATTTTAGCCATTGCCTTGTAATGAATATGGCTTTGCAGGTTGGATTTTACCCCAAAGATTTATTTATACTTATGGCTAAAAACAGGATAAACAGCTTTAATGGTGAGAAGTGGAAAAACCAATATCACGCCCGAAAGCACCACAGTTACTTTTGGGTTTTTCAGAAATCAAAATGTAAAGTGAATTATGAATTTTAAAATGTGCGGTGGGCTTTTTTCTTTTTGTTTCCTACACGAAACTGTATTTGGAAACGGTCAGATAGCCATTACGCACAACGGT
>Ga0116185_1001128_pt1 | contig 27799 bp, 27 predicted proteins | sample AD_JPNNA7_MetaG_FD_89754 | JGI IMG/M metagenome (GOLD analysis project Ga0116185, IMG submission 89754) | Active sludge microbial communities of municipal wastewater-treating anaerobic digesters from Japan - AD_JPNNA7_MetaG | ecosystem: Engineered > Bioreactor > Anaerobic > Digestate | place...
AATATAAAGACTATATTTTATTATGAGAATAAAGGTAAAATAGAGCAATTTAGAAATATTATTATGGAAAATAAATTTAAAGAATTATTCAATTTATATATTAATAGAATAATTTCATGTAAAGACAGTTTATCAATATTTTTTAATAATGGAAGTTCTATTGAATTTAAAGTTGGAAATGATAGTTCAAGAGGATATAGATATCATTTTGCTGTAGTTGATACTGATATAAATATGGATAATTTTTGTAATGCTATCGAATGTAAAGGTGTTTTATTTGATATAGCTAAAGAAAAAGGTTTATTAAAAGATAATTATAATATTGAATTTGTACAAATGTAAGAAGTTGGTTAAATATCAACTTCTTTTTTATTTTGAATAAAAGGAAGTGAATAAATTTGAGTAAAGGAAGACCTGTAAAGAATAAAACAATAAAATCTATAATACCTGATAAAAAAAAATGTGATGATTGTAAAAAGGAATTGATTATTAGTAATTTTTATAATACTAATAATGTTTTAAGTGATGGGAAATCTAGCATATGTAAAAAATGTACAAAAAAAAGAATTAATTATAATAATATGCAAAGTATATATGATGTTTTAAAAGGTCTTGATATTCCATTCTTTTATTCTTATTGGGCAACTTGCAAAGAAAAAAATCCTGAAGATCCTTGGACGATATATATTAGAATAGCAAATTCAAAAATGAATGAATTCAAGACATGTAGATGGAAAGATTCTATTTTTGAACCACAATTAAATAATGATAATATAAATAATATTACAAATATTATTCAACAAAGCAATTCAAAATTAGAAGATTTTATAATAACAGACTATATAATTGATAAATGGAATTATGGATATTCAAAAGAAGAGTATTATTATTTTGAAAAAAAATACAATCAATTAAAAAACAACTATCTTGAAAAAACTTCAATGCATACAGAAGCATTATTAAATTATATACGATATAGAGTAAAAGAAGAACTATCTACTGCTAAAGGGAATGTAAAAGAAGCAAAAGAATGGGGTCAATTGGCAAAAGATGCTGCTACTGCTGCAAAAATAAACCCTAGTCAGTTAAGTAAAGCTGATTTGTCTGATGGACTGTCAACATTTAGTGAATTGTCTCAAGCAGTTGAAAGAGAAGTTGATATAATACCAATATTACCAAGATTTAAATGTAGACCAAATGATGCATTAGATTTTAATATATGGTGTTATATAAATTACATTAGAGATATGAAAGGATTACCTCCTTGTGAGTATGAAGATGTTTATAAATTTTATGATAAAAAAGTTAAAGAGTATATAAAACAATATGGAGATCCATATGGTATTTTTTCTGATGATACTTCTGTAAAAAACAGAGATAATATTAAGAAATTTATTAGTGAAGAAGGTGATTAAATGTCTTCATATAATAAATTTCAGTCTGATAATGCTAAATATTCTAAGAAAGAAAGTAGGAATAATTATAATCCAGAATTTAATAGTACAGTTGAAGCTACAGGCAAAAAAGAATATAGTCAATTACGTAGTAATTTAGATAAATATGTTGATTTTTTGTCATGGGCAAGGTGGTATCCAGATTTATTCCTTGACCTAATAAAGCCAAAAACTGGTGGAATAAAATTACATTCAGATCAAAGAACATTTATGAGAGTAGCAGTTAGATTTGCTAGTTTATATGGTGTTTATCCTAGAGGTTGGGGAAAGACTTTTAATGAAGAGATTGTAATGTTTGTTATGTGTGTTTTGTTCCCTGGAATAGAATTCTCACTTACTGCTCAAACAAAAGAGAATGCAGCAGAATTATTAAAGGATAAATATAATGATATACTAAAAAAATATCCTTGGTTTAAAAATGAAATATTTGATTCAAAATTTCCTAAAAATGATGCAGAAATAAAATTTGTAAATGATTCAAGAATTGATGTATTAGCTAATTCACAAGCTTCTAAAGGACAAAGAAGACATATAATAATGATTGAAGAAAGTGCATTATTAGATGATTTTACTTTTCAAGATGCATTATTTCCTATTGTTGAACATGGTAGACCAACAGTTGGTAAATTAGGAATAATCAATCCAGAAGAATTAAATCAAAAAGTAAACTTTTTTACTACTGCTGGATTTAGAGGAAGTGATGAATTTAATAGAAATATTAGAATGATTGATGAAATGATGGAATGTACTGGTCAAATGGTTATGGGATCAGATTGGCATCTTGGATGTTGGTATGGTAGAGGTTCTACAAAACAACAAATATTAAACAAGAAAAAAAGCATGTCTCCAACCGCTTTTGCACAGAATTATGAATCAAAATGGGTTGGAAGTACAGACGGAGCAGTTGTTGATATAACTAAATTATTAAAATTAAGAACATTATCTGTTCCTGAAAATGAATCTGATGGACATTCTGAATATTATGTTAGTATGGATGTTGCAAGATCTCAAAAAAGTTCTAATAATCAATCATCAATAGCAGTTTTAAAAATAATAAGAAATAAAGAACAAAGAATTGTATCTATAAAATTAGTAAATATAATAAATTTACCTAATGGATTAAATTTTACAAGTCAAGCAATAGAATTTAAACGTATAAGAAATATATATAATGCTAAAAAAGCAATTTGTGATGAAAATGGTCTTGGAAAAGGTTTAGTTGATGAGTTATTAAAGCAACATATAGATCCAATTACAAAAGAAACATTGGATTGTTGGGATACTATTAATACTGAACATGAACCTGATATTAAAGGTTCTGAAAAATGTTTATATGCATTACATTCCCAAGGTATTCAATCAGATATAGTAGTTAAATTTATAGATGCAGTTGAAAGTGGTCAATTACAATTATTAGAAAAACATCAAGATAATAATTATATGAATAATAATAATGATTATTTTAGAAATATTGTATTGCCTAAAATACAAACAGATTTATTTATTGAAGAAACCGCAAATTTAAAAATTAAACATATGCAAGGTGGAAAATTATCTGTAGAACAAGTTACTAAAAGTGTTGATAAAGATAGATTTATGGCAGTTGCATATGGAATATGGTACATAAAGAATTTTGAAGATAAAAATATTAAAAAACCAAAACAAAACCTTTCTTCATTATTTGTATTTAAAAGACCAAAAATTATTTAAAATTATTAAAATAAAACTATAGCAGGAGGTGACACAGTTTGTCTCAATCACAAATATTAACACTTGAAGAAAAGAAAAAAATAATTTTTGAACGAATTAATAAAATAATTCTTCAAAATATGAATTCTACTTTAAAAGATACTACTGTTAAAATAAGATCTTATACTAAAGAAGATATTCGTAAATTTAATGAAAATCCAGCATTATATCAAAAACAATTATATGAAATTTCAAATTATTTATATATAGTGTCATCTCATTATCGTAGATTAATTCATCATTTTGCTTTATTACCTACATTTGATTATCATATAAAAGTTTTTTCATTAAATCAAAAAAAATCAAATAAAAAAATGTTTGAGCAAACATACTATAAAGTTTCAGAATATTTGGATTTTATGAATTTAAAATATGAAATACCAAAAATTATGATAAATTGTATAAAAAATGATGTATTTTATGGTTATGTATATGAAACTTCAGATACATTTTTTATTAGAAAATTAGAACCTCAATATTGTAGTATATCTAGTATTGAAAATGGTTTATTAGTTTATCAGTTTGATTTTTCTTATTTTAATAATAAAAAGGAAAGACTTCAGGAATTTGGTGATGAGTTTGTAGCTAAATATGCTTTATATGAAAAAAATAAAAAAAATAATCGTTGGCAAGAATTAGAGCTAAAAAATACATGTTGTTTTAAATTTAATGATGATGAGTTAGTTTTTAATATTCCTCCATTTTCAGGAGTATTTGAAAGTGTAATAGAATTGGATGAGTATAAAAAATTAAAACTTAATAAAGAAAAGATAAATAATTACAAAGTTATATTTGAAAAAATACCTTTAGATACAAAAACTGGAGATGTTGATGCTTTTTTAATATCTTTAGATCAAGCTTTAACATTTCATGGAATGACTGAAACTGCTATAGCTGAAAATGTTGGTCTTGCATTAACACCTTTTGATATTACAACTGTAGATTTTAAATCTGATACTGCTGATTCGAATAAAACTAATGAAGCTATAGAAAGTTTTTGGAATGGATGTGGAGTAGCTAGTGGGTTAATGGGAAGTGATAAGGCTAATAGTGGATCAATTATTCAAATGTCTACTAAAAATGATGAGGCAATATCATTTAAATTATTAAGACAAATTGAAAAATGGATCAATTATAGATTGTTAAAATTTAATGCTTCTGATTATAAATTTAAAGCAGAATTTATTAATTCAACAATTTATAATATATCTGATTTGGTTAATCAATATAAAGAAATGTCAACTTATGGACATCCTGTATTAACTAGGTTAAATGCTTTATTAGGTATGAATGGTGAAGAAGTTATAAATATGAATTATTTAGAAACCGAAGTGTTAAAACTTAATGAAAAATTTAAACCACTTCTTAATAGTCATGTTATTTCTGGAGATAAAAAAAGTGGTAGACCTGATAATGGTAAAGTATCAGATAGTAAAGATAAAACTATAGAATCTGATAGTAATATAGATGGAAATAGAGTTAAGAGGTGAAGATATGTATTTTATTCATTGTTTTGATGTAAATTTAAAAAATGAATTATTACAAAAAGGATTTAAACTATTATCTGAAAATAATGGTTTATGTATTTTTGAAAATAATCATAATATAAATTTTAATTTTAAAGAAGTTGATAAATCACAGTTTGTTTTTACTAATAACATGTTCTTTTAAGGTGGTGATAAATATTGAGTAAAGTTAAAGAACTACAACATGTATCACTTGCTACTACATATGAAACTGATAATACTTTTGATTCAGATAAGTTTATTAAAATGCGTTTAAGGGTTTGTCATGATGGTGTGAACCCTAATAAAAGTTCATTTGAAGTTTCAGATATGGAGAAAGCACAAGATTCCATTAAAAATATTCCAGTATTAGCAAATGTAATATTTGATGAAGAAGGTAATCCTCAATTTGGTGGTCATGATATGGCTTTGGAGAAAAGTAAAGTAAATGAAGAAGAATATAAATTAATTTACAAAGAAACTCCAATAGGTATAGTTCCTGAAAGTTGTAATCATACAATTGAAAAATTTAATGATAAAAATTATGTATTTGTTGATGCTTACATATGGAAAGGATATTCTAACTATGCACAAGATATTATAGAACGTGATAAAGATATCAAACTTTCTATGGAAATAGCTGTAGATGCGTATAATTACAATGCTAAGAAAAAATGCTATAACATAACTGATTATAGATATACAGGTATTACATTTTTAAATAAAGATTTTGGTACAGGAATGGAAAATGCTTTAGCAACTACAGGTACATTTGAAAAGCAAGAAGATAATGAGGATTCGAAAGAAAAGCTTATTATGATGATGGAAGAGTTAAAAGAAACTTTATCCAATTATAATATAAATAAAACTAAAAAAGGAGGTAATGAGGAAGTGAATGAAAAACTTGAATTGCTTAAAAAGTTTAATTTAACAATTGAACAGTTAGATTTTAATATAGAAGATATATCTATAGAAGATCTAAAAGTTAAACTTAATGAAAAATTTAATACAAATAAAGAAGAAGATAATAAAGAAGAAGGAAATAAAGAACCTGAAAAGTTTGTAAAATCTTTTGAACTTTCCCATTCTGATATAAAATATGCTTTATATAAATTATTATCAAAAAATGAATCAGAAGATAATGAATGGTATTTTATTGATCAAGTATATGATGATAGATTTGAATATATAAATTGGGATGGAACAAAGATATTTAGACAATCATATAAAAAAGATGGGGATAATGTATCTTTTGAAGGAGATAGGATTGAATTATTTCAAGAAAGATTAACTACTGAAGAAAAAGAATCATTGGATAAAATGAGAAGTAATTATTCAAATCTTGAAACAGAAGTTAATACACTTCGTGAATTTAAAGTAAATACAGAAAAAGAAGAAAGAGAAGAATCTGAAAAGGTTTTGTTTGAAGAATTTGAAGATATTAAAGATGTTCCTGAATTTTTAGAACTTAAAAATAAAGCTTCTGAATATGATTTAGAAACTTTAGCTGAAAAATGTTTTGCAATAAGAGGAAGGAAAAATTCTACTTTTAACTTTAGCAAAAAACTAACAAATATTAAAATAAAAATCAACCATGATAAAGAAGATACTTCAGAAGATGAAGATGGTTATGGTGGATTAATGAATAAGTATATTAAAAAATAATTGTAAATTGAAAGGATGGTATAAATTATGGCATATTCTATAGCTAATTTAGCAAATGTTAAATCAAAGAAATGTGGACATATTTTAAATGTTGTGAGTTCAGATGCACTTGAAAATGGATTTATAGTTTTTGCAGGTGATAATGTTACTGGAGAAAGTGAACTTCGTTCAGCAGTTAAACCAGTAACTGCAAAACTTACTACTGATTCAGCTTATTTAGTATATTCTGACGAAATTCTTTATGATGAATCTACATATAAAAAGAAACAGTTAGGTGCATTTAATATAGCCGCAAATACACCAACTAAAGCATATGAATTAAATGTTAATGATGAAATTGAAGTATCTTATGATGGTTTAACTTTATTGTCAACTGATGCAGTAGTTGGAAATTATGTAATAGCTGCTAATAATTCATATAAAATGACTGAATCAGGAACTTTAACAGGAACAGAAGTATTTGCAGGTGTAATAACTGCTATAAAAACTGTTGGAACATTACAGTATGTTGGTAGTGATGGTCAAGTTGCAAATCAGTATAAAATGGTTACTATTAGAATTATAAAGAACTAATTGATTATTAATATAAAACAGGAGGTATAGACATGGATAAAAATTTAATTAAATTATTTGTTGATGCTGGAAAAGGCACAATGAATAAATTTTCAAAAGAAGATGGAAATAAAGCAGTTCGTGAAGCATTGATTGAACTTTGTGGAACTGATAAACCAGATCATAGAACATTTAGAAGACATAAAAATGAAATATTTGAAATAGTTGAAGTTGCTCTTGATGAAATAATTACTTCAGGTTGGTCAGATAATCCATTTTTTGAACAGTTTGTTGAGTATAAAAGTTCAAATCTTGGAGATAAGAATGAATTTATTGTACCAGATAATTCTATTTTGACTGTAGCTAAATTAGCTAGAGGAAATTGGGATTTTAAAACTCAGAGACTTGATGAAGGTACATCTTTCTCAACTACAGTATCAACTTATGGAGTTGGTGTAGGTGAATCTTTGTTAAGAATTATAGCTGGAAGAATGGATTGGAGTAAACTTGTTCAGAAAGCACAAGAAGGTTTTGAAAATAAAATTAGAGATGGTATATATTCTGCATTAAAAGGAAGTATTACATATTTACCTAGTGCATTTAAACAAACAGGTTCTTTTGCAACTGCAAATTTACAAGCAATAGTAGATCATGTAAGAGCAGCAAATGGTAATGCACCAGTAGTTATAACTGGTACAACTACTGGATTATCAAATGTTTATAGTACTCCAGATATATCATGGTCTGATATAATGAAAGATGAATATAACAAAACTGGTAAAGTTGCTTTTTGGAGAGGTATACCTTTGCTTGATATTCCACAAGTACATACTGCAAATACATTTACATTTGCAATAGATGATACTCAGTTGTATGTAATTCCTGCAAATACTAAACCAATTAAAATATTTGAAGAAGGTCAAGCAATGATAAAAGAAGACAATGATGCTTCTACTTCAATTGATATGTCTGTTGAATATAAAATGATTAAAGAGTATGGTATTGGTTGTATATTCTCAAATCTATATGGAATGTATGATATGTAAGATTGTACTAATTAATAATATAAGTTTTTAAATAAGCAGGTGAAAATTAATCCACCTGCTTATTTTATTAAATTTATTGAATAAAAGGAGATCACAAATATGGCAAATATTAAGAAAAATAATACAAATGTTGAAAATAAAATTGATGAATTAAATAAAAATAATGATGAAATAAGTTTAGAAGTTAAAGAAGAAGTTAAAGAAACAAAACCTACAAATAGAAGAAAAGCTACAGTAATTGATAGAAATGAAATGATTCCTTGTAGAAGTATAGTTAATGGAAAATTAACTTACATATCAACAAGAACTGGATTAATGACTGTTTGGAGTGATTATGGAATAGTTGAATATATAGATTATGGTGAACTGCTAACTATGAGAGCATCACAACCAAAGTTTTTAAATAAACCTTGGATAATAATTGAAGATGAAGATGTTGTTAATTCTATATCAGGTTTAAAAGCATTGTATGATCAATTATCTGATATTGGTGAAGATTTAGAGTTATTTTTTCAGAAAAAACCTCAAGAAATTGAAAAAATATTAAATAAACTTCCAAATAGCACTAAAGCTTTAATAGCAAGTAAAGCAAGAGAAATGATTGATAATGGTACTTTGTATGATTTAAGAATTATTAATATAATTGATAAGATAATGTATACTGGTTTGAAAGATTTTATAAGATAGAAAGGGGTTGAGTTAAATGTCTACCCCATATAGTGAAATATATGATTTGTATTCAGGAATGTGTAGTGATTATGAATTTTTAAATTTGTCAACTCAAGAACAAGATGAAATTTTAGAAGGTTGGTTATTAATTGCTGTAGGAGAATTTAAGAAATGTAAAATTGATTTATCTGATAGAGATAGTACTTTAAAACAATTTAATCAAACTTTGACTGATGATATTAAAAACATTCTTGCTAAAGGAATACTTAAAAACTGGCTTTCACCAAAATTATACACAATAGATAACTTAAAGAATCATCTTTCTACCAAAGATTTCCAATTATATTCACCTGCCAATATTTTAAAAGAGATTAGGACTACTTATAATGAAGTTAAAAAAGATTTTGATAGAGAAAAAATAAAATATGGATATGATAATTTTGATCCATTAAAGGATTTGATGAAATCATGATTACAGTAAATTATGATGTATTTTCAGATGAAAGTTTTAAAAATTATCTTAATTTCTTAATTGGTCAATTGTATAAAAGTCTTTGTTTAAAGGAAGATGATGATAAAAATTTAATAAGTTATCTTGAATCTCTTAATAGAGAATTAATTGGTAGTAAAGAATTGATTATATTTTTAAAGAATGATGCTAGATTTATAAGTATGTTAACTAAAATTCAATATTTGATATCTGAACCAAATACTACACATAAGATATTTAAGAAAGAAATATTTGCTTGTATATCAATTGTTCAAAAATTATTAGAAAAATATGGAGGTGAGGTTAGGTGAGTATAAGATCTGCTAATTCAAATAGAGTTTTAGCTAAGGGTGATACTTATTCAGAAAGAGTTAAAAATAGTTTAATTGCAGATATAAATAATGGTTTTATATCATCTAATCCTTCATATTTTGATGTTTTATTTAATGATAATATAACAACTACAGGAGTTCAAATAACTCAATTAGGTTATGATACTTCTGATAAAGCAAAATATAAAATAGTTATGAAACCTAATGTATTATTGAATTGTGGAGATATTATAACTTGGAGAAGTAAGAAATGGTTAGTTACTTCAGTTCAAATGTTTAATGATATATATTATTGGGGAGTTTTGCAGGAATGTAAGAATATCCTTAAATTCTACAAAAACGCAATTTTATATCAATTACCTTGTATATTTAATAATGGCAGTATAAATATGACTGATGGGAAATTCATGAGTTTGCCTTCAGGTCACTATATGATTCAAATAAAGAATGATAATATAATTACTAAAGCTGATTTGAATTTGAGGTTTATATTAAATGGTTCAGCTTATAAAATTGAAGGCATTGATAATTCTCAAAATGGATTGTTGAAAATTGAGATAGTTGATGATCAGATTAATGATGATGATAATATTCAATTAGGTATTTGTAATTATTATAGTAATCAAAAATCAGAACCTACTCCTTCTACTGAAGGTTGGACAGTTTCTTTAACTCCTACAACTGAAAAATTAATGTTAGGTAGAACTTTAGAATTAACAGCACATGCTTATAATAATGGTGTTGAAGATAATACAAAGTTCTTTTTATATACTGTTACAAATGAAGATGGTAGTACTAATAATTATGTTACAACTACTATTCTTACTAATGTATGTAAATTAGTTGCTGGAACAAAGTCAACTTATGCAGGCAAAATTATTAATGTTCATTGTGCATTATTAGGTGATCCTACAGTTTATTATGATAGAAAAATTAAACTAGTATCATTCTAAGGAGGTGTAAAATATGCAAATGGGTCAGTCTTTGTCTGAATTAAAAACTAAAGTACTTAATAAAATAATTAATGATGAAGAATTAGTTAAAGCTATAATTATTAATAATGAAAGTTTCTTGGATATTACTCCTACTCCTGAACAAAATGCTATTTTACAAACTCCTGAAAGTTTAATAAGAACTCAAGTAATGCCATATAACAATATTACAAGTAGAACTAATAAGGATATGACTTATATTACAAGTGCTTGGGTTGATTTTAAGAAAATAAGTAAAACTTATAAAAATGGTTTAATATATTTTAATATCATTGTACCAAACGAATATGAAAAAACAGATTTTGGTATTAGATATGATTTTATTGCAGATAAATTAGATAGTATTTTATCAAATCAAAATAATATTGGAGAATTTGAATTTTATGAACGTGGTGATATTCCTATAGATACAGATCATTTAGGTCATTTTATATCATTTAGAATCTTGGATTTTTATGGAGTGTGATATAAATGCTAAAAGATGAATATTTACTTCGTGAAATTCAATTATCTAATGATCTAGGAACAATAATAGTACCAACTGTAAAAGAAGTATTAAAAATAAAAGAAGAAAATTTAATAAATTTATTATATCCTTTCTTTATTGAACCTAAAGAAAATAATGAAGATATAAAATTATTTGATGTTTTCTTTTTTAAAGATGAAAATGGAAAATTAACAGATTTATTGATACTTTTAGTTAATGTTCTAAAGTTTATATATAAAAATGATCAAGTTGAATTTGATACAGACATTTATGGAAATATAAATATAAAAATTTCTGATGCAAAAATAAATAGAGATAATTTTGATATATTAAGTGAAACAATTCGTGATTTATTCTTTGTTCCCAAGCCAAAAGAAAAAGAGAATGAAATTATACAAGTATCTGAAGAAAATAAAGCAATCCTTGAAGAATATTTAAGATTAAAGCAACAACATGAATTAGAAATGGAAGAGTTAAATAAGAAAAATCATAAAACTCTACATCAAATAATTACTATTGTTGCTAGTCAATGTTTTTGGGATTATGACAAAGTATTAAATATGACATATTACAGATTGATTAATAGTTATATGTCTATATTTAAAATAGATAATTATGAAACATATCGTAGGTATGTCACCAGTGGAAATTTTGATATGAAAAACCATCAACAAAAACACTGGACTGATGAAGTAGGTAAATAATTAATAAAATAAAATAAAATTAAAGGAGGAAATAATTATATGGTAAATTATGGAATAAAAAACTGTTGCAAGCTTGCATTTTATAAGAAGTCAACAGGAGCATTGGCAGCATATTTCCCATTTGGTAATTCATTGTCAATTAATATAACAGGTGACAGTGTTGAAGCATTAGCAAATGGATCAACTATAATTACTTGGCAAGCTAACCGTAAAGCACAAGCTACTCTTAAGTCACAGACTATAAGTCCAAAATTATTGACAATTGTTTTAGGTGCAACAAATACCACTTTGGCAAATGGAACTATGGTTCAATTTGAAAGTGGTAAAATTGGAAGTTCTTCCCCTACATATACATTAACTAAAACACCTTCAATAGGTACATTATCTGTATTTCTTACTGAAGCTGATGGTGCAACTGTAATTTCAGAACTTACAGCTATAGAATCAAACCCTGATGCAACCCAATATTCAATTTCTGGAAAAGTTATTACAGTAAATGCTACAAATGCAAGTAAAAATATACTTTGTATTTATGCTAAAGATGGAACTGATATTGATAAAATTACTATTAGTGCAAATCAATTTAGTGAAGCATATAAAATAGTTGGATTAGGAGTAGTACGTGGAGTTGATGGTGTTGATAGACTTCAGGAGGTAAATATTTCTTCAGCTACAGCTCAAAGTAATGTTGACTTTACATATTCATCTGAAAGTCCATCTTCGTTTAGTTTTACATTTGATTTAGCTGCTGATCCTGTAACACAAGAATTGATTTCATTTAAATCATTATAAGAGGTGATTATATATGGAGAAAAAATTCTTGGTATATGCTCATCCATCTATACCTCCAGTAAATATCAAAATTAATGTATGGTATTCTTTGGATGAGTTAAAGGAAAGATTTGATTTAGAAGAAATTAAACATTTCTTTCAACCATCAAATTTTGCATGGGAGGATTTAGACAAAGTTGATGTAAAGAAAAATATATTGGTAAAAGATAATAAATAATAAAAATAATATTGGGAATAAGACTTAATGACTAAACAATCATTCCTCTTATTCCCTCTTCCCTACCTTATAACATGTAAAGATTATAGGGTAATCCCCTATTCTTTGCTAATCTAAAAATAAATTCAAGAAGGTGATTTGTATTAAATACATATATGCACTTGACTTATCCATGATATGTTCAGGAATAGTTATATTTGATGAAAATATTAATCCTGTCTATATTGGTCATATATCCACAGAAGATATTAAGTTTAAAAAGAATTTTGAATATGGAACAAGACTTAAATTTATAGCTGATAATTTGAGTAAATTAAAAGAAAAATATCCACCTGAAAAAGTAGTAATAGAACGTACTTTTAATCGTTTTAATATTTCAACAGCAGTTTTATATAGAGTACATGGAGTTGCAAGTTATATATTTAATGATGTTGAACAAATATATTATGCACCAAAAGAAATTAAAGCAGCAATTTTGAATGGGAAAGCAACAAAGAAGCAAATTCAAGATGAGATTAAGAAAAGATATCCTAATGTAAAGTTTAATGAAATAAAATTAAAGAAGGATAAAAAGAAAGAAGAAAGCAAAGATGAATCTGATGCTTTTAGTATTGGATTAACTTATTTTATAAAGAATAATTTAGTCAACTACCCCCGTTTATAGAAACGGAGGCTTGTAAAAGCCTTAGTTGACTACCCTAAGTCTTAACTGACTACGTTGGAATAATTATCTTACCCTGAAATGATGCCCAAGTTTCAGGCTCTAAGGTGGCTCTGTAAAAGTTCTGATGGGTAGGAACGGTCAACCACAATTGGCAGTTATACTGCAAAGTTATTCCAACATTGGGGATGGGCAAATAACTCCAAAAAGGAGGGCGTAAAGCCAAAATGTTAGTATATGTAATTTCAATAGAAGGTAAACCTTTAATGCCTTGCAAGCCTGCTAAGGCAAGAAAATTGCTGAAAAACAAGAAGGCTAAAATAGTAAAATATGAACCATTTATAATTCAATTATTATTTGAGTGTGAAAATCAAGTACAAGAATGTGTATTAGGTATTGACGCAGGAAGCAAACATATAGGTATGGCAGTTGCAACGGAACAAGGTAATGTGCTTTATCGTGCCGAAGTAGAATTAAGACAAGACATAAAAGAGAATATTGAAACAAGGAGACGACTTCGACGTGCAAGACGTAATAGAAAAACAAGGTATAGAAAAGCAAGGTTCTTAAATAGAAAAAGAAAAAAAGGATGGTTACCGCCAAGTATACAATCAAGGATTAATGCTCATATAAGACTTGTAAATAATATTGTAAAAATTTTACCTATAAGCAGAATAAGAGTAGAAATAGGGCAATTTGATACACAGGCATTAGCTAATCCAGATATTAATGGTATAGAATATCAACAGGGAGAAATGTATGGATATGATAGCGTAAAAGAATATGTAAAAATAAGAGATAATTTTACTTGTCATTATGCAAAATTAAGACCAGACATACATTGCAATGATATTCTTGAAGTAGACCATATTATACCAAAAAGTAAAGGTGGAAGTAATAATCCAAACAATTTAGTATGTAGTTGTGAAGCACATAATAAAGCAAAAGGCAACATGAAATATAAAGAATTTACAGGTAAAAATCTACCTAAGATAAAGCAATTTCAGGAAACGGCATTTATGAATGTACTAAAAGATTATCTTGTACCTAGACTACAAGAAATAACACCAACGCAATATACTTTTGGACTATACACACGCAGAAAACGTAAAGAGTGGAATATAGAAAAGTCGCATATAAACGATGCAATAGTAATTACAAATATAAAACCAATGAAGTATAGCGATAATATATATTATATAAAGCAGGTACGTAAAAAGAAACGTAGTTTACATGAAGAAATACCACGTAAAGGTAGAAAAGAACCTAATAGGAAAGCAAAAAGAAATAGCAAAAATACAAAAGAAATAATTGTAAAAGGAAAGAGATCGTGTTTATGGGATAAGGTGTATATACCAGAAATAGATAAGATTGGTTTTATATCAGGATTTACTGGTAATTGGGTATATGTGCAAGATATACAAGGTAATTATTTACAAACAACATCTAAATATAAGCAAATTAGCACAGAAAAAATTCGATTTGCGTGTAGAAACAACAATTGGATAACCAATTCATCCTCCACTTTCGCTTACGCTTAGAAGTGGAGGACTTCTCGGTAATTTAGTTAAAATAAAATTGAATCAAAGGAGAATTTGATAGTATGGCTAAAGTAAATAAATTAAATGCAGGTATAATAAAGCAAGCTTATTCTAAAGAATTTACAAAGAAAAAATTAACAGTTTTAATTGATAATAAATCTTATGAAATACTAATTGATGAAAAATTTAAGACAACTAAACTTAATGAGATGGTTCTTGAAGTACTTAAGAATTATGAAAATTATGAAAAGTTACCTGATAATCTTAGACTTACATATATTTATTTTATAATGATAAAACACTTTACAGATCTTGATGTTACAACTGAAACTTTTGAGGAACAATTAGCATTAATTGAAGCTTTAATTGATCTAAATATATTTGAGACTATAATAGCATCCTTTGCTGAAACTGAAATTAATAAGTTAGTTGAATATATGAAGAAGTTTACTGAAAGACTTGTTGAATTGATGAAAGAAAACAAATCTGCTGAAGATATTGTAAGTGAAATTGAATCAGAAATAAATGAGGATTTACAAGAAAAAAACTAATTAATCAATTAATCTAAATATAAAATAAGTGCTATTTAATCATAGTACTTATTTTTTATAATCAAATAATTCAAGTTAATAATAACAAATTCAAAAATTAAGAGGAGGATTTTATTATGCCAAGAACAGACAATCTTGTATTTTTCACAGATAAAACAACTACAGGAATGAGTGACAAGGTAGATATTAGAGCTAATGATATATTAGCATTATCAGTACATGGATCAGGAACGTTTACATTACAATTTTTAGCAAGTCATGATACAGTTAATTATTTTCCAGTAGAAGGAACATGTTCAGGAGCAGCTACTACTATGGCAAGTTCTACATCAACTTTTAATACAGGCTGGGAATTTGATGTAACTAGTTTTGCATCATTCAAAGTAAATTTATCTGCATTGTCAGGTGTAGGTGCAAAAGTAACAGTTGTAGGAAGTTTAATTAATGTAGATTAATTATTAATATAAAATCTTACTTTGCTTCAAAGTAGATTTTAAGAATGGAGGTAAATGGAGGTAAATGGCAAAAAATAAAGATAAAATAGCAAGAGCTATTGCATTTCAAAATAAGACTGAAGTAGATTCAGTAAAGGTTACTAACATAAACTTAATTAATAACAGAACAGATTATAATATAGAAGAATTTGTTTTGAGTGCAGATAATGGAGATTATTCTTTAGCCTTTAATCGTGCTATTAATTTTTTAAAAACTAATAATTTAAGAGTTTTAAAATTGCCAACAAAGTCTATGGAATTTCGTTCAAACCTAACAGAAATAGATTTTGAATTACAATTATTAGGTAAAAGTTCAAGTACCAATGGAAAACGCACATATATATCGGATAAAAGAACAGAATCAGATACACCGTTGTTAACTTTTAAGGGTACAGCCAGAGGTTTTAGAATATCAGATATATTCTTTTATGGTAACAACCTAAAAAATAATTGTCTATCTTTTGAACGAAATGCAGGTTGGGATTATCATATGGAACGTTGTACATTTGAACATTATAAAGGTACTGTATTAAAAACAGCGGCAAGTGATGGATATATAAATGGATGTATGATTACGACATGTGGGACATCTGACCCCTTAGACACTGTTATATCTTATGCTATTCAATTTGAAGATGGTGCAAACATGCAACATTTTAACGATTGTCATATAGAACATTGCCGATTTTTCGCTAACATATCATATGGATTTATGAATGATTTTACTAACTGCAAGTTTGAACAATCAGGAGCTGGGTTAGCCTATCCATCTACTTTATCACCAATAGAAATAAACGGTATAGGAACAATAACAAAAGAACTTAGTTTTAATAATTGTACGTTTATTCCTGTTTCTGAAAGAGCATATATTGATGCAAAAACATTGACTTCAATAGATGATGTGCCTTATTTCATTAACATAAATGATTCAGATTTGACATCAACTAATAATGTATCATTCAATGGTTGTGTTAGTAGAATAGGTCTAGGTTCAAGTTCTTTTACTACGCCTAGTGGTTATACAGCACTAATAAAATCAAGGGCAAAAACAATAATAAACGGATGCATGTTTAATACACTAACAGGGAGTAGATCAGCTATTGATTTAAAAACCGCTACTGTTAGTGGTAATATTTTTAATTTTACATTTTCAGACCCTATTGCTGGTTATGAAGCTTTATTACCTAATAATGGTCAGGGTATAAGTGTATCTAACTATTCAAATGTAACAGGTAATATTTTTAATGCAGAAATTAGTGGCACAGTTGATGCCTCATATCATTATGCTGTAAGATATGATCAACTTGACAATCCAGTTGCAATAGGTGCTACAGCAGCGAATAATAGTGGTAATATGCCTTTGTATCACCCTTCATTCAGAAGTGATTTAAGAATGAGTTACTTAACATTGTCTGCTGGAGTTACAGGATATGTAAAATATGCTTATGAAATGTCAAAGATAATTTTACAAATATCTTTGACAGCATCAACAGATTTAATTGCAGATACTAAAATAGCAACATTACCAAGATTTGTTCTTCAAGATTATTCTTATTTAACTATACGCAATACAACAACTAATACAGATGTAAAATTATACGTTGATGGCACATCACTTAGATTAATAGATCCTGTTGCAACTGGAGATGTTATAAAAGGTGCAGGTATAATTATTTAAGTTTGCATAAGGAATAAAATTTGTAAATAAAGAGGGTAATTTTATACCCTCTTTACAATATTAATTTTTACATGTTTATTGACTTAATATGTATTTTATATTATAATATTTTTATAATTATTAAAATAATATTATAAGGAGATACATATTAATGGATGCAAAATTTATAAATGTCAAGCGTGAACACTCGTGACTTTAGTCATGAGATGAAACGCTTGACGTTTATAAATATAATATTGTAATTAAATAAGAAAGGCAGGTGAAATAGTGAAACTATCATTCAAATTCAAACCTAAGATTACTAAGTTACAATTAAATATCATTGAAGAATTATCTTTTCACATTACTAAACTATATAATATAGTTAATTACGATTGTAGAGAAAACGGATTTAAGTCATATATTGAAACAGAAAAAGAATATAAAGAAAATTGGCACAATCAGTTTCTTCATTCGCACACTTATCAACAATGTTTAAAAGTGTTAGAAAAGAACTCGCCATCCGCTTCTATAAGCGGTGGTAGTTCACAATGTAGTAATACCAAGGGTTGTAAGACTGGTAAATTTTGTTTGTTTACCTATCCTCTACCCTATTTTATTTAGGTGGTGATTTTTATTCCTACTTTTAATAATTGGAATAGTTTAGTTAAATATATAGAAAGTAATATTGTAATTTCACTTGAAAAGATAGGTGAAGAAATTAAGTCGGTTTTAAGACATGAATTGTTAACTACATGGTATCAAACATATACCCCACAATATTATGAACGTACAAATATGCTAATTGATTCAATTACTGTTTCTAAAGCAAAGAAAGTACTTGGAGGTTATGAAGTAGAAATATATTTTGATGAAAGTAAAATATTACCTATGCCATCTGATAAAGGTATGTTTCCTGCTCATATGAATATAACAGATGGTGCAAATATGTATGGTGGGATGTCTTATGGTGAACTTTTACCTTTGTGGATTGAAAAAGGTCAACGTTCAAAAATTCATAGTTATACAGGAGTACACATGGTTGAAAGAACAGTAAATTGGGTTAAAGAGGACAACTATTTGAAAACAAGAATGATAGAAATATTACAAAATAAAGGTTTTTTATGTGTTTAAATTAATCATACAGAGTTAAAGGCATCTCAATAGAGGTGTCTTTCATTGTATACAAATTTAGTAGTTCATTCTGGTAAAGATATGGAAACAGCTAGAAAACTTTTAGGACATGTATCACAGGATACCACTAAGATATATGTAATTAGAGAAGATACTGATGATGCAGATGAAGCATTTGTAGATTAATTTAGTACCTTCTAAAATTACATACTTCTTCCCTATTCACTTTTTATATTAATAATTAATATGTAGACTCAGCAGAATTACGACTACGAATCAATAAATTCCACTGAGTTTTAAAAATATATTACAGAGATAATTATACTACAACTACCTCTGTAAATCAATAACAATTCTTAAAATAAATTTAAAAATATTTCGATTTAAATTTAAATGTTAGAAAGTTGAGGTAGATAATATGATTGAAAATGTTGAAATAAAAATTATAGAAGATGTGGCAACTCTAAAAACTGAAGTATCTAATATAAAGAAGCAGGTTGAGGATATGGATGATATGAAAACAGCTATAACAAAACTTGTAACACTTCAAGAAGAAAGTGAAAAAGATAAAAAAATATTTCATGATGAATTAAAAACACATACAACAATATTGTCTAATTTTGAATTAACACTTGTTAAAATAAATGATAATTTTGATAAGATTAATGATAATTTAAATGGTATGAATACAGAAATAAAAAATACCAATTTAAAAATGGATGATTTAAAAAAAGAAGTATATTGCAAAATGAATGATTTTGAAGACAAATTTAATACTTCTCAAGAAGAGAAGAATTATTTTAAAATAGATAAAAGAAAAGTTGGAGAGTTTGTAAAAAATAATTATAAAAAAATATTAGTTATACTTAGTGCATTAGGACTTAGCGGAACAGGTATTTATAAATTAATAGAAAGTTTAACATGACTTTCACAAGAAGTCTCCCACCTCTTTAGGTGGGAGATGAATTGTGACTCTTACATCATCTATTATAGTAAAGGAGGTGAAATACATGTTAAAAGCTTATAAATATAGAATATATCCTACGGAAGAACAGAAAGAATTCTTTGCGAAGACGTTTGGTTGTGTAAGATTTGTATACAATAAAATGTTAAATGATAAGATTGAATACTATAAAGAAATTGGGAAAATGTTGAAGAATACTCCTGCACAATATAAGCAAAAATATTCTTGGCTAAAAGAAGTAGATAGTTTAGCTCTTGCTAATGCACAAATTGATTTAGAAACAGCTTATAAAAACTTCTTTAGAGATAAATCAATTGGTTTTCCTCAATTCAAGAGTAAAAGAAATAAACAATCGTTCAAAACTAATAACCAAAATGGTACAGTGGCTATAGTTGACGGTAAATTAAAAATACCTAAATTAAAATCATTAATAAAAATAAAACTGCACAGAAATTTTACAGGAATAATTAAATCAGCTACAATCTCTAAAACTAAAACAAATAAGTACTTTGTTTCTATACTTGTAGATACTGAAAATATTAAACCTCCAAAGTTAGAAACTAAAATAGGAGTAGACTTAGGACTTAAAGAATTTGCTATAACTTCCAGTGGAGATAAATATGAAAATCCTAAGTTTCTTAGGAAATCAGAAAAGAGACTTAAATTCTTACAACATAGCCTTTCGAGAAAAGTTAAAGGTTCAAACAATAGAAATAAAGCTAAACTTCAAGTAGCGAAGCTACACGAGAAAATAGTAAATCAAAGAAAAGATTTCTTACACAAGTTATCTTCTAAACTAATAAACGAAAACCAAGTTATAGTTATAGAAGACCTTAAAGTTAAGAACATGCAGAAGAACCACAATCTGGCGAAAGCCATCTCAGAGGTCTCTTGGGCTGAATTCAGAACAATGTTAGAGTATAAAGCTGAATGGAATGGAAGAGAAATAATTGTCGCAGACAAGTGTTTTCCTTCATCTCAATTATGTTCTGAATGCGGATACAAAAACAAAGAAGTTAAAAATTTAGGTCTGAGAGAATGGACTTGTCCAGAGTGCGGAGCACACCATGATAGAGATATAAATGCAAGTAAAAATCTACTAAAGCTGGCTATATAGTTGGTATTTCGAGGTCGGAACGACCTTTTGAGCTTGGGTAATCTGACTTCATAGGAAGTCTTGACCAAGAAGCCATCCGCTTCTATAAGCGGTGGTAGTTCACTGTCATAAATTAATTAGAGTTAGGGATCACTACTTCCCTAACTTTTATTTCAAATAAAGGTTAATGAAGGAGTGATATAATGGCAAATAATATATCTATATTAATTAAAAGTTTACTTGACTTAAATCAAAAAGATGTTCAAACTCAAATAGATAGATTATCTAAAAAAGTTTCATTTAATATAAAACCCAAAATAGACTTTTCAGAAGATTCTTTAAATAAATTTAAATCAGAACTTGAAAGATTAGCAAAGAAAATTAAAGTTAACCTACAAGTTTCAGTTGATCAAAAAAGTATATCTGATGCTGAAAAAGCTGTGCAAAATGCTAAAGATAAAATAATTAATAAAGCTAATTCAAATAATAAAGGAATTAAAGTATTTAATAAAGAGCAACTTGAAAGAGAAAAAAAAGATGTTGAAAATGTATTTTATAATAGTAAGAATGTAATAAGTAGTGTTAAAAGATCTTTTGAATCAATGGGTGATGTGAATGTTAATGTTTTTAAAAATGCTAAAAATCAAATCACTAGTTTGGTTGCAGAAGTAAAAAAAGCAGATGGTATTATTGAAAAATTCAAATATGATATGGCAAATATTAAAGTTGGAAGTAGTACTCAACGTGGATTTGTTTTAAATACTTCTTCTCTTATAGATAAAAATGCTGGAGATAATATTCAAAATGCTTTAAATAAACTACAAACTTATGAAAATAAAATTGCTAAGTTGCAACAAAATTTTACTTCTCCAAGAACAGGAATACAAGACATAAATAATTTAAATGCTTTAAATCAACAATATAATACTTTAAAAGGTACTATAGATAGTTTGAAAAGTAGTAATACAAATTTATCAAATGAACAACGTAGAAGTATTATTCAACAAATAAATAACTTAGAATTAGAAATTAAAAAATATAGAGAATTAGAAGCAGTACAAAAATCTAATTCATCTAAATTATTAAATCAAAAAGATATTGATGCTTATGTTTCTAAAATGAATAATGCTATTTCTAGGTTGCAAGTTGGTAAAGATAAAGTATTTAGTAATGATAGTGTAAGACAAGAATTATCAAAATTACAATCTATGTTAAATGGATTAAATACTTCATCTACTTCAAGTTCTATTCAAGCTATTAATGGTCAATTTGATAATTTAAGAACAAGAGTTTCACAAGTATCTAATGAATTTAAAAATGTAAATAAAGATGGATATAGTTTTACAGAAATGATTGAATTGGCAGCCAGGAAGATCGTAATATGGGCAATTTCAACTCAATTAATATATGGAAGTTTAAGGAAAATAAAAGAAGGATTTAATTTTATAATTGAACAGTCTAAAGTTTTTACAAACCTTCAAATGGAAATGACAGATGCAAATTTGATATTTAAAGATGTTACTGATACTGCTAATCAATATGCTAATGCTATGTCTACTACTACAGATACAGTAATGAAAGCTATTGGTGTATTTTCTACATATACGTCTACAATGGATCAAGTTTTAGAAAAATCAAAGGCAGCTTTAATTTTATCAAATATTACTGGTCAAGGAATAGAACAAACATCTGATGCTTTAATGGGTACTATGGCACAATATAAATTAAGTGCTGATGATGCTATGCATGTTGCAGATATTATAACAAGTACCGCAAGAATGTTGTCCATGGATTACCCCAAAGGAATTCAAGAAATTTCTGATGGTTTAAGGACTGTAGGTAGTGTTGCAAGAGAAAGTGGAGCAACAATTGAAGAATTATCTGCTATGATAGGTACATTAACAGAAAAGAATAGGCGTTCTGGAAACGAAAATGCAAATGCTTTACGTACAATTTTCGGAAGAATACTTAATGTAGGTGAAGAAGCAGATCAAGATTCAATGAAAAAAATTGAAAAAGATCTTGATACTATCGGAGTAAAAATAAGAGAAATAGGTGATCCATCTTCATTAAGACCTATAGGAGATATATTTAAAGATTTGTCAGAAAAATGGAAAGTATTAACAGATGTTCAAAAACAGGACATTGCCTTTCAAGCAGCAGGAATGTATCGTAAAAACACATTTATTGCATTAATGGAAAATTATGGAGAAGTAGTAAAAAATACAGAAGCTGCAATTAATTCTGAAGGAGTTGCAATGCAGAAACAGGAAATTTTTGCCAACAGCCTTCAAGCAGCAATTAATAATTTAAAAGCTACTTTGGAAGAATTGTATTTAACATCTATAAATAGTGATTTTATTAAAGGATTTTTACAATCTGCAAATGGATTACTTTCTGTATTTTCAAATTTAAGCAAAACTTTTGGAACATTACCTGTAATATTGGTAAGTGTTATTTCTGCTTTAAATTTATTTGGTAAATTCAATTTTTCAAAAAGTATTTTAACATCAGTTCAAAATTTTAGAGTACAATTAAGTTTATTGAGAATGGAACAAACAGCATTAAGTACACAACAAACTGGATTAGTTGTTGCATCTTCAAGACTTGAGTTAATATTTCAAGCATTAACAGGTAAAACTATAGCACAAACCGCAGCTTCTGTTGGATTAACTGTTGCAACAACAGCTTTAAATACTGCTTTAACATTTGGTTTAGCTATGGCTATTACAGGTATAATATCAGCTATAAGTTCTTATGTTAATAGAGCAAAAGAAGCAAGAGAAGAACAAAAAAAATTTATTGCAGATACTAAACAACACATTCAATCTTTAAATGAAGAAGTATCACAATCAAAAGAATATTTAAAAACATTAGAATCATCTTCTTCAACAACTGAACAATTAGTAGAAGCAAGGAAAGCATTAAGTGAACTTTTTCCTTCTATTATTATAGGTTATGATAATGAAGGTAAAGCTATACTTGCTAATAATGAAAGTATCAAGAAACAAATTGCTTTAAAAGAAAAGCAAATTGAAATAGAAAAAAAGAGATTAAAAGATGCTGCTGGTTATGAAATATTACAAATTATTAATGAAAAAAGGCAATTACAAAATGAATTAGAAAGATTAAATTCTAAAAAGACTGACTTAAATAATGATTTGAATGATTCATCAAGTTTATCTCCTCTTGAACAAGAACAGGCTAAACAAAATCCTGCAATTTATAAAAGAAGAAATGAAGAAATTCAAAAAAGCATTGCAGATATAGCATCTAAAGAAGCAAAATTAGCTCAAAAAATTCTAGAATCAAATGATAAACTTAGAGCATTATATGTTTCTTTAATGTTAGATATGACTAATTTTTCTGAAGCACAGAAAAAAATTTCAGAAGATTATATTAATACTGCTATTGAAGGAAAATATACACAAGAAAAATTTGTTCAAGGATTGCAAGACACTCTAAATAATCAAAAATTATTACAAGCTACAGAACAAGAGTTAGCAAATGAAAAGAAAAAAACTAATGTTTCTACTAACCAACAAACCAAATCATTTGAAGATTTATCTAAACAAGTAAAAGAAACAGTAAATGAAGTAAAAGATTTAAATGATATACAATCTGATTTAGCAAAAAACAATACACTTACTGCTGATAGTTTAATTGATTTAATAACAAAATATCCTGAGTTACTTGATTATATACATCAAACTAAAGATGGATATATTATAGAAGCTCAAGGATTGGAATTAGTTAAACAAGCACTTGTAGACAAACAAATAGTTGCATTAGAAACTGAATCAGGTATTAGTAGTATTGTAAAAACAGAATTAGCAAATAGACTTAAATTATATGGAATTGAGATTGATTCTATTAAAACATTAAGTGATGCTCGTAAGTCAGCATTAGCTTTAATGGGTAAAGGTAGTGCAAGCATAAATGCTTCTAATGTTAAGGAATTTTATGATACAAGTAATGTATTAGAATCAATTGCTAAAATTAATGCTTTAAAGGATATGTTAAAGTCTGGTTTAACTATACCTAAAGTTAATACAAAAGAAAAAGGTTCTGATCCTGAACCAATAGGAATACAAGAACTTACATCTGAATTCCTTAAAGCTTACAATGCATTAGCTAATCAAGATGAAAAACTTGCAGAATCACTTGAAAAACAGATTAAGATAGCAGATGCAGAAAAGGATTATAATAAACAAATCACATTAACAAATCAACTTATAGATATTCGTAAGAAAAAGATTATAGATCTTGAAGCAGCAAACAAGAAAATAAACGCAGATGCAAATAGGGTTAGATCAGAAACCTCATATGATACAACTAAATGGTTTGATAAAGATGGTGGTGTAACTGAGACATATCTAAATTTAATCAAATCATTTGAAGGAAAGACTGATTCTTCATCTAAAAGACAACTTGATAATATCAAGAAAGTTTTTAATGCTTTATCAAATCTTAAGCAAGGATATATAGCTAATACACAGGAAATTGTAAAGCAGAATGATTTAATATCAGAGCAAAAACAAAAACTTAGTGATATAGCTAGAGATCAAATAAAAACATTTGAAGATGCACAAAGTAAGATAACAGATTTAATTAAGAAGTATTATGATCAACAGAAAGAAGCAGCACAAAAGTCACATGATGAAGAAGAGAAAAGGTTAGAAGAAAAGGGTAAGAAATATAAGGAATACATTGATGATAATATAAAGCAACTTGAAAGACAAAGAGATGCAGAAAACTATAGTGATGATATTGAAGAAAAGTTAAAGGAAATAAATGAATTACAATCTAAGATAAATTCACTTTCATCTGCTGCAATGTCTGGAGATACAGAAGCTCAATCTAAGTTAGAAGACTACCAAAAGGAGTTAAATGAAAAACAATCTGATCTTATAAAAACTCAAAATGATAGAACTTTTGAACTTAAGAAGCAAGCCTATCAAGATGATGCTGATGAATATGAGAAGTATATAAATGGCGAGAAAGAAAAAAATGATAAACATTTAAATGATTATGTAACAGCAATTGACAAAGCAACATCTGAAGTATCTTTGAAAATGGAATCTGTGAATGCAATTATGACAAATCAAGTACAATTAGTATCTCAAACATTACAAGGAGAGATATATACAATTACTGATTCTTTGGCTAATTTATTTACAGCAACAGGTGAAAATGCAACAACTTCATCAAGATTAATTGAAGGTGAATTTTTAACATCTTTAACAAAAGTTAGGGATATATATAAGGAGATTAATTCTTTATATAATATTGCATCTGGTGGAAATATAAAGATACCTGAAGTAAACAAATTTACAAGTGGAATAATGACTCCATTTAGTGCAGTAGGAAATATGATTCAGACAGCATTAAAGAATTTATCAATTCCTTCCATAACTTCATTATTACCCAATATAACTACACCAACAATAAATCAAAATATACAAGCAAAACAACCATTACAGGTTAGTTTTGAAAAAATGTTAGTGGTAGAAGGTAATATAACAAAAGAATCTGTACCAATGGTTCAAAAGAGTTTGGAACAATCAACTGATGCAGCATTAAATAAATTATATAACATTTTAAATATAAAAGGTCATGGTAACTAAGGGTTGAGGTTAAACACCTCTTCCCTACTTTATTTTACAAGGTGGTGACAAATTTGAGTTATCAAGAAATAGAATTTAGTTATGCAGGAATAGAATCTACAAGTTTTACAGTTAAGTTTTATCAAATACAACTTAATAATAATCCTATATCTACTCCTATAAGTGGATCTAAAAATATGGTATTTGACAAATTAGCTTATAGAGATACTATAAGTAGGAATAGAACTGAAATGGAAGCAATAACATTTTCATTGATTGTATCACCTTTAGATGAACAATGGACTGATGAATTAAGATTACAAATATTTGAATGGTTAGGATCAAGAAAAGAACAAGAATTTAAAACTAGTGATAATGAAAATAAATGTTTATATGGTATATTTACAAATGCATTTAATTTAACATTAATGCCAAATAACAAAGGATATATTGAATTAGAATTTCAAGCTACAACTCCATATTGGTTAGTTAATAATACAACAACAATTGATTGTACATTAGCATCTCCAATAACTCCAATAGAATTCACAATTAATAATATAACAAATGTACAACATCCTAAATATGAAGATTATTCATATTTTCCTAAAATTTATGCAGATTTGAATAGTAATGCTACAAATTTTAAATTAGTAAATGTAAGTAATAGTAATAGAGAAACGAGTTTTACTAATTTAGCAGCAAATGAGCATTTATATATAGATAATGATTTAGAAGAAATTGAAACGTTAAGTGGAGAACAAGTTTTAAGTAAATTTAATGATAATTATTTTAAACTTATAAAAGGAGTAAATACAATAAGATGTTATTATCCTTGTACACTTCAAATAGAATGTCAATTCCCTCAATTTGTATAAAGGAAGTGATAAAGTAAATGTCTAAAATAGAATTTCAATTACAAGATTTAAATAGAGAATATAAATTAATCTTATGTAATCCAGATAAAAGTAAAATAACAGTATTAAATGATTTGACTTCACTTAATTATAAAGGAAGTTATGGAGATTTTAATTCATTAGATTTTTCAGTTCCTTATTATAAAAGTGGAGTTATTAAATCAAAAAATAAAAATTTTGATTTAATTAAAGAATCTTATCTTATTTTATGTCAAACTAAAGTAAATGATGTAATAAAAAGACAAGAATATTTTAAGATAATATCCCCCAAAAAAGATGCAGAGAATGGAACATATTTAAAAAACATAACATGTCAATCTACTGCATTTACAGCATTTAATAGTAAAGTTTTAAGAGGATATAAAAATAAGGGATCACAACTAATATATGATTCTGTTGGAACTAATGGTATTTTAAATGTATTATTAACTGGATTATATAATACATGGACAGTATCTTATATGAATCCAAAGTTTAATAATGTCTATCATTTATTTGAATTTGATAAATCAACCTATGTAGAT
>Ga0116185_1001139_pt1 | contig 27579 bp, 35 predicted proteins | sample AD_JPNNA7_MetaG_FD_89754 | JGI IMG/M metagenome (GOLD analysis project Ga0116185, IMG submission 89754) | Active sludge microbial communities of municipal wastewater-treating anaerobic digesters from Japan - AD_JPNNA7_MetaG | ecosystem: Engineered > Bioreactor > Anaerobic > Digestate | place...
TATAGGTAATGTTGCGGGGAATATAGGTAATATATTTACTAACGCATACGAAGATATAGCAAATTTTCTAAAGAATTTATTTGGGGGATAATAATATGGCAGAATTAAAAATATCTGAATATATAATGCAAGCTAAGCAATCGAGGGAAAACCTCGAGAACAATCTTGCTAATGTGCTTATATCGGCTATCTTCCAGCAAAATATGGCTAAACTAAATGCTAAATTACAACAGGAAGCATACTTGGCACAAAGAGAATTTGATTACTATTTAACAAGACGCAATGTTATGAGCGAATTGGGACTTAGTGATTTACAGGAAGTATCTGATATTGACTCAATAATACAAACTGTAAATTCTTCTGAATCTGAAATTGGTGTAAATAAAGCAAGAGAAATTTATCGAAAGAGTGCTGGAGAATTAGATAGAATTGCGGCAAGACACCAAGATATAGCTAGACAATTTAATAATTTGTTATCCGATTTGCTTGTGCGACGCAAGGATACAGACCAACCAATAAGTCGTGAAGATTTAGATAATATAGAAAAAAAGATTATCGAAGATAATAAATTTTCCAAAGATGATTTAGTAATATTAAATGCGGTAAAAAACAGGGTAAATCTGGCAGATGTTCAAACATCATTACTAAATATGCAAAGTACCAAGACAAATATGGAAGTCGCTAAATCACAGGCATTCGTAAATATTGAACAGGGAAAATATTTTGGTAAGCAAGCAGAAGAATTAGGTCGGATTCCACCCTCGCTAGTTGTTCCATTTTTGGAATATCAAGGTCTCCAAACTCAACGGTATGTAACAAACTTTATGAATTATGCCCTTGTAAATGGTAAAGCAAATAAAGAATTAGTAAAGAGAGTTTTTGGAAATCAAGTAGTAGTAGATAAAAATAATAACAGACGTGTAATTTCATACAAACAAGTATATCCCTATGTAGCTAGTGGAGATTATGAGGGGTTTCTTAAGCTTCTAAAAGAGCATAATGTAGATATTGCTAATAATACAAATCCAATAGTTCAGTCAGCATATTTAGCTAGAATATCGCAACAAAAAGAACGTATGTTTTTTGAGGAATTAAAAGACCAATACAACGACGTTCCATCAGTAAAAAATTGGTTTAATGCTAAGGCTAATAACCAATCAAATAGTCAGATGAATACCAATACTAAACTTAATCTTAATTCTAACTCTAACCCTAATTTTAACTCTAATCAGTTATATCTTGGAGATATGATGAACTATTCTTTTCCTCTTAGTACTGCTTTAGGTATGCAAAATCAACAACAGCTGGTAAGAAAATTACACTCTCAGAATGAGTTACAAGAACTTGTACCAGTTAGTACTGCTTTAGGTATGCAAAATCAACAACCTCAGAATGAGTTACAAGAACTTGTACCAGTTGAATCAACCACAGGTGTAGCTCCCGCACGTGGTATAGTAATGCCAACAGCCTTAGCAAATATGCCCTATTATAAGACTATGTTAGAAATCTGGTTTGGTAATCTCTTTGATAATCTCTATGACGAGTGGGGTAAAGTATTTGGATTGCCATCACTTCATCAAAATAGCTAGTCAGGTAGGAAACACTTTATTCAACTTAATCTTGTGATAGTTATTTGAAACATTATACCCACAACAACAGAATTGGTCTTTTAAAAATGTGATTAATAATCTTAATAATATTTAGGTGGAGGACAATAGAATGGATAATAAAAACGGGTATAGTTCTTTTGTAAATCGGTCTAATAGTTTTGTAAATCAACCCAGTGATTTTGTAAATGCTGATAGTAGTTTACTTAGTTATTTGGGTGCTGGTTTTACTATTGGTGAAATTAGTTTATTACAGCAGGGATATAGCCCTATGCAAATTTTTCAGCAATATGAAGGGAATGTAAGCCCTGCAATGGGGAGAGAAGCTGAAAAAGAATATCAATTACAACAAGAATATATTAGACAAGCACGAATAGCTCAAACGATACAGCAAAATGCTGTTAATACAGCTATGCCATCATCTCAATCAGTAGAAAATCAACGGGTGCAAACTCTAATGCAAATGGAGCAAATTCAGGAACAGCGAAGACAAGCACAGTTACAGGGACAGATGGGACTTCAGTATCCTCAACAAGGAATGGGAGTTGACCAGCAAGGGCAACCATCTGATACACCTGTTCCATTGCCAAAAGCAATAGAATCAGATATGGCAGGGGCTAGGTTTTATCAAAGTCCGACTACTCCAGTTCCATTTGTAGGTGGACAACAAAATGTCATTCTTGATGTGCTAGGTATGTTCGCTTGGAGTTTTGCTGAAGAATGGACTATGGGATTGATTGATATTATTCCTGGCATAAAAGAACTACGTCCAGTTGCCGATACTAAAGCAGGTCGTATAGCTGGTACACTTGGTAGGGTAGCAGGAATAGGCACTGAATTACTGATACCTACTGGTATTATGAGTACGGTTGGTAAGGGAGCAAAATTAGCGAGTAGAGAAGTAACAAAGAGAACAGCAGAAATAGCAACTAAAAATGTTGTTGCACGTGGTTTTAAGAGGAAAGTAGCTAAAGAAATAGTAGAAGAAGCAGGAGAAACTGTATTTGGTACTGGGGTACAAGTAGCAGTAACTAAAGTGGGATTGGCTAATAAACCATCGGCACTAACAAGCTTGGCAAGACGAGCGGCTACTGGAAAAATCTCAGTTGAAGAAATGGGAAAGAAACTAAGTGCAAACTTTATTAGTAATTTAGAACAACAATTTGCTAAGCACGGTTTGCAAAACGTACTATCTCCAAATGAAATGGCATATATTAGTAAGATTGTCGTTGATACTTTTAATGATATTCCTACGGTAGATTTTGTTACTGGAATTACTAAGTATTTAGTTAAACGTAATATTCCTAATGCTACTGCTTTTGCAATTGGTAATGGTATAGAACGTGGTTTTCTTTTTGGTGTATCTGATTTAGTGCGTGGTACAATCTATTCCTATGCTGATAATCCAGAAGCTACCTTTGGAGAGCATTTACAGCAGGGAGTTAGAATGGGTGCAAGAAGTGCTTTAACTGGTACTTTTGCTGGTTTAATTTCTGCTATTCCAATGGGAAAAGAAACTAGTAGTCTCAATGATTTTCTTAATGCAACTTATGCTAAGATAAGTAATCCTAAACCATTACAACAAATGACTACTCAACAATTAAGTGTTAATCTAGATATGTTTCTCAGAGAAAATCCCAATAAAACTATTATATTTTCTAAGAAATTTCTAAGTGGATTAAGTGATGGTGATAGAAAAATCATCCAGTCATTTATATCCAAATCCGATGATGTGGTTTCATTAAGAACTATAAGAACCATAGAAGAAGCTTTGGGAAATTCTCCTGCCGCTAAAGATTTATTACTTGATGTTCATAAACAGTTACGCCGTGAGTTCGCTACTGAATTACAGCGGGGTGCTATATCTGGTGCTACCAGAGCTATTATGCCTAATTTAATGAAGATGGGATTAGGGTCTTTAGTTCTTAATGCTGATTTGTTAGTGTCGTTATCACGTGGTACTAATTTTATGGATGCCGATGAATTATTATTTCACTTTATTATGGGTGGTTATATGGCAAGAAGTAAATCCAACTGGGCTACTCACGATTACGATTCTCCCACCTTCGGTTCTGGACAGATGGATAGATTAAGATGGGGCTTAATGATAATGGGCGATAGAATAGATAATCCGATTCTTAATATTGGTGATATGGGTGCTCCTGAATATAATCATCTTTCTTATAATAACGATACGAATATTCAAAATGCTTTAAAGGTATTTGAAGATAATAGAGGTATATTTAAACAGGGAGATAATGGTACTTCGATAGAAGAAAGATGGAATAATAGAACAAATAATCAGGGAAAGAGTGCCGCTGATATTAATATTCTTAAGGATGCTGATAAAAAGTATTATGATGTTTTTCATAGAGCCTGGTCTTTAATAAGAGCTTTTATTCCTGTTAATCAATATAAAGCACTTTCAGAAATAACAATGGAAGATGCTTTAAAAATTGGTAAAGAAATATCTGAGGGTAACAATGCAGAGTTAAATAAAATATTATCTAATGATATATTAACTAGACAATATATAGAAAGAGCTGTTAATGGAAGTGCTATGAATCTTCTTAGAATGGGATTTGATACACTTAAAAGAGCACTAGCTAAAATAGGTATTAATATTAACGACCTAAAAGAAGATGGCATAAGTGGTGTTGTCCCTACTTTTTTCACTAATAAAGAGGGAAGTAAAAATCCCCAATTACAAGAATTTTTAAGTTATATTCAGAATCTTGTAGATTTATATGCAGATGTAGGAGCTATAAGTAAGGGTGGAAATGGTGTTGCAATAGATACTCCTGAAAAAATACAGGATGCTTTAGAAGCTCTTAAAATAATTAAGGGTGTAGAAGAAGGAATGACTAATGATATATTTAAGAATACACTTAAATTTTCATTTAATAGTCCAGTATTTGCTACTTACATAAGGGGTGCATTAAACTATAATGTAATTGATAAAATTAGAGGAATAGCCACTGGTGAAAATCCTTCTTCGCCAGCTATAATATCTTATTTACACAGCATAGGAATACTAACTCCTGACAATAAAATCGCTAGTCAGGCAGTAAAAATAAAGTTTGCTGATAATGTAAGTCCTGAAGATAAAAATATAATTCTTGCTATGATTGATGTAGTGCGCACTAATTATAATTCAGATGATAATGTTGGTGGTGGTGAAATAAGTATTAGTGCTAAGCAGGTAAATGATTTTATCAAGGTATTGGAAAATAATAAATTCCCTACATCTAAAAATGCTGTTGATGTTTACAGAGCCGCTTTTAATGATATTATTTTAACAAAGCTTGCTTCTGCTAATTTGGATTTGGAAGATGCCGCTAAAATAAATATCTTAGCGCAGAGTGGACTTTTTAATTTTGGGTTTTCGTCTTTATACAAAATTGAATTAGGTGCAAACATAGAAGAAGAATTGAGACAAAAAGTAGCAGAAGAGAATAAAATTGAATTACCTGAAGGAACTCCCAAGCCATCTGAAACTAGTGCTGGAGAAAAAGTAATAGTAAAATTAGTAGGTGGAGAGGGAATAGATATTGCTGATGCTAACTTTACACAAAAAGTAGAGTGGTATAATCAGATAGTACAAGAGCTATCTAAAAAGTATAATTTACCCATTCAAACTAAATATCTTGACAAAAAATCTATTAATTATGGTTATGCGTTAAATCAGTTTCTTGATACCTATGGGATTTTATCGAAATATATTACCGAAGATACAGCTAGTCAGTTTATAGGTACATTAGGTAGATTAAGTGCCGCAATAGGTTGGAATAATAAAATAGGTTTCTTAAGTAATTATCAATCTATGGCAGTTACTAATTATCTAATGAGTAAAAAATACTTGAACGCCGAAGATTTTTTTGTTGGTGAAGTTTCTGCTAGTATAGATGATTTAATAAAGCAGTTAAGACAAAGGTTTGGTAATAGTGGGAATGTAAATGTACTAATAGCAGGTTTAGAAGCAACACGAAACGAAGTAGAAAAAATAAAAGCAGAATCACAGAAGAAAAAAGTAGAACAAGCAAATAAAATAGGGCTACCCAGTCAAGAGCAGGGACAAGAAGAGGATGCTATAAGTACACTAGCTCAAAAGATGAGCCTATTTTTTGGTAGTCCAGAACAGCAAGATGTAATATTAATGGCACTAAAAGAAGCCAGTGAAAGTGGAATATTTAAGATTGGTGATGAAGAAATACCAGTTCAGATAATAGGTAAGAATATTATTAATAAAGTATTAGGTGTTGTAGATGAAGATGTAAGACGAATCCAAGCTGGTATGCTGGAGGAACTTCGTTTAAAAAGCGAACAAATAGAGAAAGACCTAGAATCATATCTTGAAAATGGGGTTGGAAATTCTAAAGACTATAATATTAATAATTTACCTAATCAAAAGAATATGTCACTTAAGACTGGAATTAGTGCTAGTGATGTAGAAACATTATTCTTGTCAGGCATAATGATTGACAGAAATACGGGGGCGTTAACGATTAATGATAATTTATATGATAACTTTACTAATTTATTAACATTTAAAGTTGGTAATAACGATATATCATTTGACCAATTAAAAGCTCTATCTGATAGTAACGATAGTAATGCCAATAAGGCACGGGAATTGGTTACTCAAACTAATAACTTTTATGCTGGCATTTTAGTATCTACTTTTAATTCCACTACTATTGATGAACTTTCTGCTTCTATTTTTAATAAGAGTATTACTCTAAGTAAAACTGGTAGGAAAGTCAAACATAGCAATCTTACTAAATGGTGGGCTAGTAACGGATTAGTATTTGAACAAGTAAATACCGAAATGAACTTAAGTGAAAATGGAAAACGCTCTGTTGTTGATACTGCGGAAAATATAGAATATCATACAAAGTTTCGGTATGTATTGGGTGGTTCTAATTCTAGAATTTCCGCTTTTGATGAAAATGGATTGCCAACTAATATTGGTAAGAGATTATTATATTCTTCAGGACATCATCACTCTTTTTATGCCATAGAATTAACTGATAATAATATAGAAGTTATCAAAACAATGTTTAATAAGGCAATATCTGATATTAAACAATATACTGGTGAAACAATAAAGAATCCTTTACAGGGTAAAACTAATAAACAACTAAGTGATTCTGAATTATTTTTTATGTTGCACATTTCGCATTTGACACACACATTTGGAGCACAAGGGGCTAAGAAATTCTTATTTAATTCTGATAATCAAGATGGTTTTAAAATGCTGAAGTATCTTAAACAAGTAGAAAATAGAAATCTTACGCCAGAAAACTTAAGTTTAATAAAGCATATAGCTGAAAAGACTGGGGATAACAAAACGCTTCAAGCCATAAAGAATATATTCGGTGAAAAGCAAACTGAAACAGTTGGTATGATTGTGATAGATGATGAGGCGAAGGGGTCACCTTTTGATTTACAAACGTTATACACTGCTTATTGGACAAGGGATAAATCCAAATCGGGAGTGGATGGTGCATTATTTGTTTCTAAAGATTTATATCGCATACTATCGGCTTATGGTGTTGATGATAGGAATAGTGGTGCTATTAAAGGTAATATTGTATCTAATGGTAGTAAAGATGGTATTATAATGATAGGCAAGGTTGCGATTTTTTATAGTCCTGATGTACAGGAATTGATATTTGATAAGAATAAAGGTGTTGATGTTGTTGCATTTAAGAGTGGTATTAAGTATTTAAATAGTGATACTGATGATTCGGTAAAGAATAAGGTAATAACTGGGATAAGTTCAATTGATGAAATAGGAAAACGTATATCACCACATACTATTTTACAGTTACAACTTGATTCTTTTCAGCATCAATATAATTTTGCCGATAAAAGTCCTGCTTCTATTAGTAATCAGTATTCTAACTTTGTAGATAACCCATTGGTTTCACGGGACTTATACGATACATTTTCTAGAAGAGGAATAGAAATATTAAATGAAGTTCTGGAAAATATGAATGAAAGTCCTGAGTATGTTAATGCAATGTTACGTTTATATTTGGGAGTAGAGAATGGATTCGATGAAGATTTAAGTATTGACTCTAATATATCTCTTGCCAAGCGGATAATAATGTCATCACCATTTGCTACGCTTGATATGTTTGGTGATAGTATAAGAAACAATGCTGTAAAACGATTGTTTATTGACCGATACTTGCAAGGTCATAGCGAAAAGGGTGGTAAAGCAGTACTAGTGCCTTATGCACTTAGAAGACAAATAACTGGAGTTGATTTACCGCACGCTATTATTGACCCTGAAACTGGACAGCTTAGCCAATTTGGAGGTGTAGAATTACCTTACTATGCTGGTGATATAACTCTGAGCAAAGAAGACATTTCCTTTATTATTCATTATACTGACAATACCAAATCTGGTGAACCGATAGAACGGGAAAAACCAATTGATTTGGATACTGCAATAAAGATGTTCGGTAACGATATAGATTTTAGTAATTTTACTGTTAAATCTATAATGGATGTATTGGGCAATATTAACAAGCGTTTGGAAAAAAGTAGAGGTACACGGTTTACAGCATACAGTAAAAGAACGGTAGATGGTAAAGTAGTTCCAGTTCAGAGTATTGATTTGGCTACAATGATTTCTCGTTCTCCATCTGTTAAGCCCGATGATATAGCGGTATTTAAAGTGAAGACTATATTAGACAAAAAGTATGGTAACACAATTTATTTCAATCCTCTCGACGTGAATTATACCTTAGAAGGTGATTATGATATAGATTCTGCTTCGTTCTTCTGGGGATTAACTCATAATAGTATGAAGCATTTTGCCAATAGAAAGCAAGTAGGTGCTATTGAAGCTAATGTTGAGAAACCCACTTATTTTTCTAAAAGATTATTTGATGCAAATCCAGAAGAATATTATAGAGAAATACAAAGGTATAAACAATATCAGGCAAAACAAACAAAATTGCGTGGAGCAAAGGTAAAAGTTGAGGCTATAAATGGTTATCTAAGAAACTCTAAATTTAAATTATCATATCTTGAAAATGGAAAACACGTAGTTATTGAGTATCGTGATAGTGATGATGCTATAATGACAATAGCTAGTAATATACAAGCCTCCTTAGATTCTTATAACCAGATAGACCCACGTGAATTAGATATTGATTTACCTGATGTTCGTCGTAGATTATTATTTGAGAACGAATATATTGTAAATGGGAAAACACAGAAAGGATTATTCGTTAAGACTATTGATGGGCAAGAAGTAGAACTTACTAAACAAGAAATTGATTTAATTCAAAAAACAATAGTACCGTACTCTAAGTTAAGAACTCTAGCTACTGGTGTTTGGGATGATGGATTACCAGCAAAGTCAACCATAGATAATATTAAGGATTATGCGTATGACTATGGTATGTTTTTAACAGACCCGATAAAATATATTAAAAGACAATATGGTTATACCGCTTTTGCCAATGCTAAAAGTTCTAAAATTAATGCTTCAGACAGAGCTTTTCTTGACCAGATATTTGCTAATAATAATAATCCGTTTGCCGAATGGATGGGGAGATTAAATAACGAACAAGAGATGCAACCATTTGAACGCACTATAATTAATATGGGCAAAGCATTATCGAAAAAAAGAGAATATTTATTACCAGAATCGGAACATAGACAATTACTAGAAGGTGTTTTGGATGCAGAAAATATAGACCAATATGCTATTTATGTTCATAACAGATTGAAAACTTATGCTCAATTACAGGCACATATAAGATGGTTAAATAATACAATTCGGCGTAATAACTATACTCTAAGTCGTAGTGCTGGTATCTATGATGTAGAAAAACGCAACAGGATAGAAGCATATTATAGGAATTTGTCTTCGATATATTACAATTCTCTCCAAGAAAGTAAGAAATTATCTGCAAGCTTAAAACTGGATGTATTATCGTACAATTCTGAAGACTGGGTTACTGGGGCTTCTCAGGCACTAACAATGGGGTACTTTGGCAGACTTACTAGTGGTAGATTAGAACAAACTATAAATGATATTAAGCGATTAGAGCGCGAATTAATTAGTCTTAGTAACGATGCAGAGAACATAGATAGAACCGAAATACAAAAAAGAATCTACAATATATTAAAGGGCAAAGGAAAGCGTCCCAACACTATAACAGTACTTTTTCGACAAGTAGAAGGAAGTAATCTTGAAGAACAAGCAAGAGAAATACTTATTTCTCAAATGTATAATCCTGAAACTAATAGATTGGATATAGAAAATGTATTAAATAGAAGTATAATAGATGCTATTAGCAAAGAATCTGAGCAGGATGCTATTCTTATGCTGACCAATTATGCTATGCCTCGTGTAGATGAGAATGCAGTAATGGTATTGGATGGTATTCCAGTTCCTATGTATGTAGCTAACCGTAGAATGACAAGAATAATGCGGATACTAAATGACATAGCAAATGGAGAATATGCAGGGGAAGTACCAATTAGTAGAACAAAGGCAATAGAACTTATTGACCAGATTTCTAATATATACTCATATAACTATCACAAGATTAAGTTGGATAAAGTGTTTCCTATGGGTGATGATATGAGTAAATTTTATTCTACAAACAATCCATTTTATTATAGTCCCTCAATGACAAGACAGGTAGAGGAATTTTATGGAATTGGAATTACCAATATGGAACGTTCTTTAGCACAATTTCAACAAGAGCCTACTCTATTATCCAGATTAACAAAGGCTTGGACTTTATCAGGAATGATGTCATTTGAAACGTATTATTCTCTTGTGAATACAATTGCCAATAATATGCAGGAGGCTTATAGTGCTGGTAATTATTCGGCTGAAGTTGCTAAGTATATGCAAGAAGTGGTAGAACTAAGCAAAAAAGAACCTAGTGTGGTTAATGCCATTCTTAAAACTAGTTTGGCTCATAACTATTTTAAAGGTGTAAATATAGTTGATTTTGCTCGAAGTGGATGGAATGATAAAACTATTATTGCTACTGATTATCAAAAAATGGATAATGCTTTAAACCTTGATGGTGTTGTAACTCCTGATGGTACTAAAAAAGTAAATAAAAATTGTTTATAAGTAAGGAGAGTTTATGGCTATTTTATGTAATACATTAACAGAAGAGGAAGTCGAACGGCTAAAAAAACCATTTGGAATTATTAGACAGTCTTTGGATATATATAAACAAGATGAAGCCTTACAAAAGATGTTAGGTTATTCGGAAGGATTTCGTACGTTGATAAAGAATACTTTTCACGTGGACGTAGAAGACTTGCATACAATTACAATTACACCTTCACAAGCATTGGATTTTAAACAACGCATACAATCTATGCAGAAAGCCGTACATCGTGGTAATATTGGTAATGTAGCAGTTGATTTTTTTCTTCCTCGTTATATATCAGAAAAGCAACCATTTCTTAAAGAGTATTTTCAAAAGGTATCTAATATAGCCGCATTTTATCACGGTGCGCAAGATGAGTTGAGACGTGATTTTGAGGGACTGTATAAGATATTTGAAAGTACTATATTCAGTGAAACAGTAACAAAACAGGGTATAAAAAATCCGTTAGAATACTATACCAAGTTGGAAGAAGCATATAAAAGTGAAATTTACAAAGCCAATCATAGTGCTAATGAAGAACAAAAACATATTCATAATGAAAAAGCTTCCCAAATTAAACTGGCTATTGACCATTTCTTAAACGAAGAAGAAAGTGGAAAGATTTTTGGATTGTTTGTAAAAGCTATTGAGGGTGATAAAGAATCTCAAAAGCAATTGTTTAAGGATTATCCTACGGCTCAAGCGGCTATAATGCAATACAATGTAATTATGGATAAGTTATACAAGCACTTATCAGATGGATTTAGATTCTTTGAACAATTAACTAATAAAAGATTTGCTAGACAATATCCCGATGTACAAGAAAAGTTAAATAACATTAGTGAAACTCTGAAGAATATGAGACCGCAGAAAAAAGAAAATTACTTTCCTCACTTCTATTTATTTGCTCAATTAGCTCCTTATATTGATAATCTAAATAACATTAGTTATGGAAAAACCACTGGGGAAGTAAACTTGCAAGCACAATTAGATTCCATTCAAGGTATATTAAGTGGTCATACACAACATAGAATATCAGATAAACTGGAATACTCTGAAAATGTATTGCCTGTTATTAAGCGTTATATGGATGATGTTTTACGTTTTAATTATGTGAATAAGATGTGTCAAGAAACTGAAAATGCTTTATCTAAGTTGGCAGATATTCAGGCTAGGATGGGAAATAATGAAACTTTTACTAAGTATTTAGAATCACTACAAGATTTTATCTTAGCTACTCATTCATCGGCAACTGGCTTAAATATACAAAATAATTTTGGTGCATATAGAACTGTAAAAGTAATTCAATCTTTTATGTTTATGTCTAAATTGGGTGGTAATGTAAGAACATCGGTGCGTAATATTGCTAGTTCAGTAGGACTAATGCAAGAGTTTGGATTTAATGATTTACATAAATCATTAACTAGCATTGATAAATATAGTGTGCCCGATGGAAAGGGGGGATATATATCCTTACGTGATGTTATTCAACAAGATATGGAAAGTATAGGAATATTGTTTAAGTCTGCTGGCGAATTACATTTAGCTACGGAAGACTTGTACAAACAAGTAACAAGAGACAAAGAAGGTAATGTAGTAGAATATTCTCCCGATGATTGGGTAAGTGAATTAATTGCAATTACCAATAATGCTAATGCTAAGTTATCCAGATTATCATTACTTAATCAAACTGAAAATACTTTAAGACGTTGGAATTATACAGCCGCATTTATGAGAGCCTTTGAACTTATCTCTTCTGATAAAAACAGAATAACTACACTAAAGGAAAAACATAAGGGGAGTGATATATTTGGAACTAATAAGGCTGGAGAAAAAATTAAGATAGGAGTAGATGAGGATGGTTCATACTACGCTTGGCAAGATGTGATAAGGTTTGCTACTCAGATAGCCAGAACTTCTGTTTATGAATTACAGGGAGAATACACTGCTTTTGCTAAACCTAGAGCGGCACAAAGCCCTGTTGGTTCTGCATTATACACCTTCCAAAACTGGACTGTCCATCAATTACATTATCAAGGTAGAATATTTGCAAGAGGAATAAGAGACTTAGTAAATGGGGTGAGTTATAAACAATCGGATTACTTACCTAAAATGGCAAGAGGTATATTTGTTTGGCAAGTATTACCTTTGTTATTAAATCTTATTCCTGGTGCGGCAATAGGGAATCTAATTCAAAATGATGCTTATGATAAGTTAGAAACGGTAGCAACTGGTTTAGAAGCCTTACTTACAGGAGACGATAAAAAGTTACGAGAAAAGACTAAACAGATGGGATTGATTACTCAATTTCCTACTGCTTTTACTAGTGATTTAATTACCTATGCCTCATTAGCCAACCTTATAGATTTATCAGATGATAACTTCACAACTCTTATATTAGGCAAACGAGATTTTGGTGTTAATGATTTTAAAAAGGGAGAAGTATTAGTAAAGAGTATCAATACTGAAGCTGGGCGACTGTGGTATAACACTATTCCTGCTATTGTAAACAATAAAAACTCTGGTATTTGGCAAGGAATAGCAAATGAATTAGGAATCAGGTCTTACCAAAAGAAACTACCTACTTTTGTTACTGACTTTAGTGAAACTTACCAATCAGAAATACAACGAATATTAGATATACTACCTCAGCAACCATCTAATAAACCACCTTATATTTTAAATAAGAAAAGTGTGCCGTCTTATGTTCTTAGAGGTAGTTACAGATAATCGTTAATGCTAATATGAAGATACTTTTGGGTGGTATTGAAACTGGTGTGTCCCATAAGTAACGATGTCTGATGGATTCCTGCTACTTTTACCATTAATTCTTTTAGGGTAGTATTATTAACAACCTTATTGTTTATAAGTTTATGTTTTTCTAACCACTTAACACGTCTTAATTCTTGTTCTCGTTTTAAAGCTTCCCTCTTGTCTTTTGTGCCTAAAGATGTCTTACTATAATAATAGTAACCGTTTGGATGTTGCCACATTTTTATTCTCTATAAAGATAGCGTGCGAAAAAAGGGGTAGTCGAAAAGACTACCCCTACCACTTTAACAAGGAGTTTAAAGAACCCAAAAACAATATAAGATATTATTCTGTCCAATGCAAGCATTTTGAATGCACTGGCTCTTTGTAATCAGAGTGATGCTCTATGTCAACCACATACTCTACTGCTTTGTCATCGGGACTAATTGGTTCATTACATATAGCACACCTCTCTACATATTCTTGCATTATAGAAATCCTTTATTTAGATTATTGTTGTGAATTTTACTAAGGTATTTTTAGGGTATTTCTTACGTTCAAAACACCTAAATTACCGTTCTTTCTCTCTACGGAGCGTAGCGCAGTCCAGATTAGCGCACCTGAATGGGGTTCAGGGGGTCGGTATTCGACAAAATAAGTTTACTAAGGTAAAATAAGGGTAAACCCAACCTTCAGAAAGTTAGGCTTACCCTTACTGATTAATTAATTGTTTGCAAACTCCTGATAGATTTATCTAGATATTCCACAATCTTCATAGCCTTTTCCATATCTCCTGCATCATATTTGATTATCGAATCCAGTACTCTTTCAATATTAGTTTTTACACATTTAAGTTCAAAAACTATACGGTCTATATCTAGATGGTCTGTATCAGTTTCAGCCATTTGGATTGCCATCATTGTTATCCTCCGTTTGTTTTAGTGTTCCCCAATCAGATAAAATTGGATTGGGATTTTGTTTTATTGGATTGGGATTCTGCCAATGTAATTGAATATGTTTTCCATCACCTAATTTTAGGGCAAATACAAAATCATTTTCTCCCCTATCATCACGAAAGATACGTGGTAATACTGTTCTCACATCGCCACAGTATTTCTTAATATCAGTCTGATAATTATTTGCACTAGTGCGGTAAGGAGAACTTAAAAAGAAAAATGTTCGTACTTGCCCTTCTGGTGTGATTTCAACATATTTAATTGCCTCATTCCAATTTCTTCCTAAGATTCCAAATCTCATTTTTTTCCTTTCTTTTTTCGTTTTTGTTCTTTTATTTGTTCTTTCATAAAGTTGACAATCTCTTCTAACATCTCGATAGTATATTCATTTGTTCCTACTGATGTTATAAATTTGATAGAGTTGTCCTTCTTTAATATTCCAACACCTCCAATAAAGTTTATTCCAGAATAGAAATTCCAATATTTCTCATAAGGATTATAGTGGTACATATTAGGTTTTTTAACCTCCATATAATATCTCCTTTTTTTTGTTATTAGTTATTCAGTAACGGGTCGTACTGAATCTCTAGGTAAGCAAGTAACTTTATTACTAAAAAAGTTATACTTGGGTCTTACCCAGATTCTTCCCTTCTCAGGTTCATCAAGCAAGACTATGTAATCAAACCCGTCTTCACCTTTTACTATACTATTAGTCTTGCATTCTTCCACTTACTTAGTCTCCTAAAATTCTATGAGCCCTAGCCCGAACTTTTGATTTATCAGCAGAAGATAAACCTTTAGCCTTCGGTAGCATCTGCAAAGCTAGTTTTGCGTGCTTTTTATCAGGCATAGGAAAGCGATACTTTTGTCCCTCTTTACGATTAGGCTGGACAACAGTAGCACTTCTTTTTCTTGTAGATTGTGATAGTTTACCCATTTTTTCTCCTTTCATTTACGCCATACCATCCAATCAGAACAGCATCGGCATATTGTATTGGAAAGTTTACTTGGGGAAATAAACCCCTAGCTATATCATATAGCTTCTGTTTTCTTTCCTTCTTATCTTTTGGCAAATAACCGTAATATGATTGCCAAATCTTAGGCGGCACTAAGACTAATGGAATACCGTGAGCTATCAACATACCTTTCCAGTATCCAAAGTTTTCTCCAAAAGAAAACATACTTACTACTCCCTGTTTAGGGAAAGCGTGTACTTCTTCAATGAAAACTGTGGGAGAGTTAGCCTTGTATTTTATAATCTCATCATTCATTTTCCAATAATCCGTAAATGGAATTATGGTAATTAAATTAGAGTCTTCAAATACACTAACTCCCCCACTTTTTCCTATGTCAATTCCTAAAATCATTTAATCAATAACGATTTGGTTTTGGGAACGATACCATATTCCGTCTTTCCCCCTGCCGCTATTACTCGTTTTCTCAATTCAGCATTATCATAACTAACTTCCACTTTTACACAATCCTCAGGAACTTTACTGGCATCAATTAAGTCCAGTTTTCCATCACGATTTACTACTGTGTAATTAGCGGCATTAGTTCTTAAGACTTTATTACCGCTAGAGTTTTCTTCCCCTACTGTTTCGATTAACATAATAGCTCGTTCCTCAATTCGTTTCCAAGCATTTTCCATAGATTGCTTCCGCTTTTTCAAACGCTGGATTTCATTCTGAAGAACCTCTATCTCGCCGTCAATAGCACCACATTGAGATTCTATTTTCCGTTTTACATAATAAATATTATCTGCTTTTTGCATTAATTGATTGATGACTTGTTGAATTTTATTATCAAAAACCATTCCTACTGATGCTCTATCTTCGTCGGGTGTGGCACTTAACGCTATATCTCTATCAATTTGTAGATTGGTATATTCATCAATCAGGTTTATGGTTGAAGGTAAATTGCTCATTACTTTCTCCTATAATTAATTTTGTTTCTATTTCTTGTAACACCTTAGAACAACAGTTCTGGCAAACTGCTATTCTTTGTTTTGGTTTTCCCTCTACAACTTTCCTCGTGTATGAAACCCGAAAGTCTTTTCCACCACATTTAGGACAAGAGTATCCCATCAATTTCTCCTACATTACTAAACTACTTAACGACATTACTCTACTATTATCGAAGTCTTCTTGAGAACATTTCAGGAATCGAAACGAATTAGTACTTTTAACATACTGAACGTTTAGATACTCACCATCTCGATTCTTGAAAAACTCTATTTTCTTTTCCTTTATACCAGGACTACCCCAAATACCAATCACCTTGTCTGAATCTGATTCAATGCTACCAGATTCTCTTCCAGCGTATAAGTCCAATATACCTGCTCGAGAATATGAACGACTAACTTGTGATAGTTGCACAATTATTACATCCATATTAATTGCTAACTGTTTAAGACGTCTGGTAATAGTCTTGATTTTATAGCGTTCGTTATTAGAACCAACATCAAGTAGTTCTATATAATCTACTACTACTAAACGTGGCTCATATTTCTTGATTTCTTCTTCTATTTTTTCAAGATTAGGGGATAGAACTCTTAAAAGAATATTAGATATTTGTGGTAGGGGAGCATTCTCCGTAGTACGAAACATTTCATTCACTTGTTCTTTTGTTTTATCTAAAACAATTTGTAACCACCTACGATACATCCTATCTACGGTCATCTCCATTGTGATAAACAAAGTAGGTAGCTGGCATTCAGGATGATAATGTCCATAAACATCGAAACCCGCACAAACATTCTGCATAAATGCGGTCTTTCCCACTCCTGTTAATCCAAATACAGTAACCAATTCACCTGGATATACTCGAGCATCGTTAGAGGTATTAAGAAGAACATCTAAATTTAGAGTTCTATACGAGTAATCTGTTCCTAATCTAGTGATGTAATGATTGTGCATTTGTTCATAATCGAGAACTTCGCAATCATAATCACGATTAGTATAATAGATACACTGTGGAGAACAATGTGATTGTAAGACTTCATCATTACAACCATATCTATATCCTTTATTATAAGTATTACTTACAATATGACGTAACTCCTCATCTGTAAATTGATGCTCAGATGTATCTCTTTCTAACCAATGTTTTACACCTGCTATACATATCTCTAATGGAAATCCGTGTCTCCGAAAATGGGACGCTAATCTCATTATTGTTATATGTCGGCATCCTGTTTGTGGTGGATTATTGAAAATAGTATTGATACAGGTAGCAATTTTAATTGGGTCAAAACTAGTTCTGATTATCGGGGATATTGGTATAATGATTTTATCAGAAAATCTTCTATCTCCTGATTTCAGATTATATCTTTCCCAATCAAAGTTTCTTCTGGGTCTCTTAGCTAGTTCTAATATTCCTTCAGGGTTAGATAGTTCTCCTATTGTTACTGGTATTTTATACAAGTTAGTTTTAGGATTAATTGTATTAGTCAATCTATATATACCAGTCTTGATATAAACACTTCCGTCGGCTTCGGGAAACATATTAGATACAGTTGCCCTTACTATATTAGGTAAATCAGGACTAGGAGTAAAACCAAAATACTCAGATGAGAATACAATATGAAATCCTGTTCCTGAAAACAATGGAATAAAGTTATAATCACCTAATTTATCCTGAAGAAATAAGCAAATAGCCAATACACGATTACATAGTTCTTCTATACTATCTTCTCCTTTATCTATATCAAGTATAATAGTATCAATATTATAGTCTCCCATATATCTGGAGGGAGATACTACTGAATCTGGTTCTATATTATCACTCTGATATAGAAAGGTAGAACGATATGCTACTTTTGCATTACTAACGAAGCGATTTATTTCATTAAGAGGGATGAAATGCCCTCTATTAGTTACATCATTCAATACTAGTTCAACATATTCATTCATAATTTCCTTTCTCTAATAAGGAAAGGGATAGACTATTAATCTATCCCTCTCTATTTCATCTTTTCATTTTAAAGTAATTTATACCTAAACATACTTGGTTATCTGTTTTACCCATAGAATATGGAATAACCTTTCCGTGTTCTTTAAAATCATTTGGCGTTGCAAAGAATGTTTTATGCAGTTCATCATCTATTATACAGATGATATTGCAATTAATTGCTTCTAAATACTTTAGAATTGCTTCACTAATTGCATAGCCAGAGTATTTTTTAAAGAAGTGTTTAGAATATTTTCTATGGGAAATATATACTCCATTTGCGATTTCACCAACCTGCTTGCCGTTTATGACAACAGTTTGAAATGCTATCATTGTATCCTCCTATTAAAATGGGACTTCGTAATCAGCTTCAATATTTACATTAGTTGCTTTTGGGGAAGACCCTTGCTTTACATAGGTATCACTATTGAAAATCTTTGTCAATAATGCTGGACTTGAATTAGCAGGTAACATTCTTTTGTACAAGCGAGTATATGTTTTACCATTGCTTTCGTATGGATACAAATAACCTAGCACTTTTAGTGGATTATCTGAATGACTATTGAAAAAGTTTTCAATAGCAGGCACATCTAAATTACCACTGCTATCAAATCCTATCAATCCTATGGCATTAAACAGATTGATAATAGTGAATGCACTACCAGAACTAACAATTTTTCCATTTTCTCTTTTAAAATTACCACCAATAATTTGGCTTAACTCTAATGAGCTACCTTCTGGTATGTAATGTACTTTAATACAGACTTCGTAGAAATCCGATGGGAATGGTTCTATTTTAGTAATAGTAATTACTTGTGCTCCCATTGTAATTTCTTTACTTTTTCCTTTGATACCTAAAACATCATAGTTGTTAGTAGCTTCACTCATTTTAATTCTCCTTTTCTTTATAATTTGTTATTTCGTTCAGGATAGATTGAAAATCAAAGTTCAGGGTTTTACCTGCCAATGCTTTAATTCTACTACCCATTTGTTTTTCGTCATATCCAGCAAATTGAACACAGGGTTTCTTAGCTCCCGCTGGGATATATACATAGCCAATAACGTCGGCTTGTGATATTACTCCTTGAGTTATTCCTTTAGGTAATTCTAGTGTTTGCTGAATCTTATTATCTACAACAACAGAAGGTTTAGCGTGGCAGGTCATAACAAAGCTTCTGCCATATTTTCTCAATAGCATTTGTAATGATTTAATAATGGTTAAAAGATACTTTTTACTCAATGCCCAATCATTTCCGTATGCCGCTTCTCCCATTGCTCTTATTCCTAGTTCAGCACAGACAATTTCTTCTATCCATTCATTGATACGATTAACAGTATCAATAACTACGGTATCATATGGAAACTTATTTGTTTCCAATTGATTTTTTATCCAACTGAATACTTCATTCATTGCATAAACAGGGACAGGGTCTCCTGTTCTTACATAAATATTACGAAGGTCAGGTGGAATAACTTCATAATCAAGTTTCTGTACATCATTTAGAGCCGAATAATCTTTAGCTGATATAGGTACTTTAGATTTACTATGACGATATGGTGGATTTATCATACCCACTATTATCCTATTGCACTCAACGAAGTCAGCACCAAAGTCAGTATCTATCAACAATACACCATCTCTTCCTTTGGGAGAAAAGGATGCTGTTACAGTAGTTTTACCTACTTTGGGTTGACCATAAAACAGCCAAGTAATTCCTTTGGGTAAATCATTATACACAGGTTTTACTTGCTGTACTGTAATGTTTATTGACATAAATAATTCCTTTCATTTATTACGAATATATTAACCAAATAACACAATAAAAATACCTTATACTTGCCTGCAAGAAATAATCTTACAGGCAAGTATTGTATTATTATCTTTTCATCAAGAACATATTAGCGAGATTAAGCACTATGTTTGGTTCATAATACTTATTCTCGATGATGGCAAATGCTTGGTTTGCCATTATGCCACTAATGATAGAGGCAGTGAAGATAGTATGCTTCATAGTACAGGGTTCGTCTGGCACTTCGGTAGAAGGACACCAAGTTTTCCAATAGAAATCTTCTTTACCTTTGACAATAGATACACATTGCATTCCTAGTGCACCCATTCTACCATCAATAAAGAACTCTCGATTTGGATTCTTAGTCCATTTCTCAAAAGCTTCTTTTCTTACTTCCATATTATCAGGACAGACAAACACTCGATTATGTAAATCATATTTATCTGTCCACATTGCCGCATTGGCTACTAACTTCTCCGTATCTCCAAAATCTTTTGCTAATTGCTTTAGATGATTTACTTTTTTCTCTTCTGTCTTGTTATTATAGAATAGACCAGTAGATAAATTCCATTCTTCTACTTCATCATTATCCCATATATGGATTCTTTTGAAACCCATTTTACTTAACAATAACAGAAGAAATGAACCTATTCCACCTGCACCTATAATATCAATATCATCAATAAGTTTTTCCTGATGGATTATATCCTCATTTCTTAAATATCTTCGGTTCATAATATTTCCTTTCTATTGGATTATAACTATAAGGTTCACTGTTAAATAAACTTCCTGTTGATTTTTCAACAAACAAACCAGATTCTCTATTCACTGGAACACAATATTTGTTTTGTTGTTCTTCTAAACTATTTACTTTATTTAGAAACGAAGTATCGAAAATTTCTTTTTTCTCTTCAAACTTTACTACTCCTTTAAATACATATATTTGTCCATTGATTTTCATAGAATACTTTACCGTATATGGTTGAGTATTATGGACAATTAAACTAAAGAATGGAGTTGGAAAGTTAGAAGCATTTTCTACCAATGTATCTATATCTATACTAGAAAATTTACTACCCATACCAAGATTATGATGAGAATGAATTAAACCTAGTATGTTTCCTTTTAGTTCCCCTCGAAATTCGTAGATAGCTTTTCTTATATCTTCACTACTAAACTGAGTACTACCTGCTGTACCCACATTGAGAGGATAGATATTCTTTACCTTTGCTTTAGGATATAAGCAATTAAATAATTCATTAAAATCTGCGGAATGATTCTCTTTCTCTTTGTCTGTTTCTGAGAAATTCTGAATATCTCCTTGAGAGAAGGTCTTCTCTCGAGATGGTAACTTCTTCTGGTTCTTCATCTCTATTATCATCACTCCGCTCCATTCTGTTGGAAACTTCTTCATTAGATACTGGATTTCTTGGCACGTCTTCTGGCTCAAAGTAAATTCCGCTGATATTGGCAATGTTTTGTATTTTGGTACTAAAATCGTCTGGGTAAAATTGTGGGGTGTTAAGAAGTTCTCGACATCTTTCTTCGATTCTTCTTCCCATTGTTGCATCAATTTCTTCATTATTATTTCTCCCTTCTAATTCAAATGACATAGCTATATAGCTAGCTATATTTGTTGTTGATATTCTTTCTTTACCTTTACTAAGATGTTCTTTTAGTTCTCTCATTTGTCCATACAGTAATCTTTTATGCACTATGTACTTAAAAATATTTTCATACTGTTTTCTACCATCTAAAAATTGTTGTTTAAACCTCTGATGATTTTCAAACGGTTCGATTTCAAATGGACAAAATAGAACATTACTTGCTATGTTTAATAAAGATGTTAATTTTGTGTTTCTATTAACAATAAAATTCACTCTCCTTATTATACTCTTTACTTCTCTAAAGTTTTCTAAAGCTATATACGGGTAAAATCCTACTGTATTACTATAAGTTTTAAGAAAATTACTTAATAAAAGATATACATTACATAAGTTTCCTTTATTTATAGAAACAAAGATATTACCACCTGCTTCACCTAAACAAGGGTCAGCCATTATAGAAATATGGGGATGCCAATATAATAGGTTATCACAGTAAGAATTAGATGCTTCTGCAAACCAGTAGTTTAAACCAGGTAATATCTTTGTTTCATATTTACCTATAAACAAATAGTAAGTAAGATTTCTTTGGGCAAAATCCACGTATGTATTAACCTTTAGAATAATATAATTATTTGTTTCACCTATATAAGTACTTGGAAAATACGTTATTTCCCTTCCAAATACTTGTGAAAACTTTGTTGCTGTTGGTTTACGAATAGGGACAATATATGGAATACATACATCGTTTTCCCATCTGAACAAACTTATTTGTTCTGACATATTTTCTCCTGCTTTTTAAGAAAGATTGAGAGGGGATAAAAGATTACTTCTATCCCCTCTTTCTCTTCCAATCAACTGTTTTTATTTCCCAGATTTATAGACCATTTGGGTTATCCCTATAATGTCACCCTCTTCTAGGGTAATATCTTCTAAGGGATTATTTTCTTCATCTCTGCGTCCGAGAATGAGTTCATTCCCATTCTCTTTCATAACAGAAACAGTCCGACCATCAAGGTTATATCCTTGCTCGGTTAAGAACTGAATTAATGATGTTTGTTCGGTAGCAACCTGTTGTAGTTGATACCCATTTTCGGATTTTGAAACGAATACGTTCATTTTTTTTCCCTTTCTTTTTTGGTTTTTAGTTTATCTATTTCTTACAGTTCTAATAACTGTTTGAATAGTTCTGATATTCCCCCAGTAGCCTGAGGAACACACTCATTATCCTCATCTTTTAGAGGACAATCTTCACATTCTTTTTCACAATCATTTACAAGAATACAATCCTTGCAATGTTTCTGTTTCATTTTCTTCCTATCTCCTTCTCAAAGTAATCAACCAGACGTTCATTAATAATCATAAACAGTTCTCTATTGAACATTCCCACAATAGTAGATTCGGGTAAATGGTCTTTAAGAAATTGATAGTATTCATCAAGGCTTAGTGGTCTGATATTATCAACGAAAAACTTTTCAATAGATTCAAATGTTTCTTGTTCCCAATTAACAAAGGAATCAGGATATTTAGCTTCAATCTCTTTTACAATCTTTGCAATGATTTCATTCATCTTCTTCTCCTTCTGTAAATACAGTTGCGATTGGCATATCTTCGTTAAAATCATTTTCCTCTAATCCTAAAGTAGCACAAAGATTTCTTTGTGTTTCTGGATTAAGGTCACTAAAGTAAATTGGAAACTGTTTCATTTTTATTCTCCTCTCAAGACAAATAAGGCAAAATGTCCCTTCTGTAATTCTTCTGAATCTTTATTCCATAATTCTAAGGCATTACCTAATTGCCATAATGTACTTGCCATTTTAATAGCAAGATTTTGTAGAAATTCTTTAGACTTATCTTTTATAACTTCTTCTTGCTGACTTAGTTCTAAATCTTCAAAGCACACACTCTCCCACTTTTTTGTTTCGGGATTTTGTACTCTGAAATATACTCCTGATAGCTCGATTCGTTCTTTCATTTTATTTCTCCTTTTATTACACTAAACATACACTTTTTATCTCCTCATTTGGCTTTAAGCCTAATTGTTTTACTTGACTATCTGTTAAATCCAGTATCACAATACGTCTTCTTAACGCTGGCGTTATTCCAAGATTAATTGTTAATATGTGTAATTTCCAAGAATTTTCCATAATAACTATTTCCAAAGATATTTTTTCTTTTGTGCTATCAGGAGTTAATAATACTGATTCAATATCTTCGTAAACTTCATTTTTACCATTAGTTCCTTGTATTTGAAGATTAATTAGTTTTATTTGTTCAGGTGTCAATTCTATTTCGACACCTCTACCATAAGGTTCAACATAATTATTTGCTTCTCTTATAAGTTCATACGTCCGATGAAAATCTAAGATGTTAAACAACAAACTTTTAAATGGTATTCTACTATTTAAATTTTCCATTTTATTTCTCCGATTTTAATTTTCATTTTCCCATTGAGAATTTTCTTCAAAAAGATTCCCTCCCATATCCCATAAATGCCATAAAGTATTTAGCATCTTGAGGTCAATATTTTCTATGGGACTTTGTTCTTCTGGAACTTCTTTTTGTTTACTCATACATCTTATATCTCCTTAAGGCATTATTCTTTTGTAGTCAAATTCATCATCAATCTTCTGCAATAACTTATCAGCAGAGACAATATTATTTTTATCTAGAATTTTCATTAATTCCACAGCTGGTAATGCGTATCCATAAGTATTGAGAATATAATCTATGATACTATCTTCATCCCCAAGTTCATCTATAAGTTTGTCCAGTTTTTCTTCTGGAGTAAGTCCATCATTTTCATAAATATTATAACGCATATTAACTCCTTTTTAAATAGTTGAAATGGTAAACCGCAAGGAACTAAACCCATTTCCATTTTAATAATAATAAATAATAATCCTTTCAGTTTATATATTTCAGTCGGCTTTACTAAATATTTCCTCAGCCCGATATACAATGGTAAATTTTCTATTACATTGTTCACATCGGCAAGGAGCATTAACCCACTCCTTATCTACAAATGCTTGTAGAACTAGATAAGAAGTAGAATTACAAAAAGGACACTTAATCGTATCCAAGACTCTATATTCTATTAATTCTTTTTCCATTTTATTTTTCTCCAATAAGTTTATTTGTTAATTAATTCAGTTCGATAGTATGCTTTCTTTGCTTTACACACTAGAGTAAAAGTTTTTCCGCATTCTTCACATCTACAGAAAACATCAATCCAATCCTCATCAATAAATGCTCTTAGTATATCATATTCAATCGAGTTACAGAAAGGACATTTTGCTCTTCCTATAACATTATTTTCTATTAATTTTTTTGCCATAAGATTTCTTTCATTTTACTATAATATTATTTGATATTTTGATTCTTTTTATATTCAATCATTTTTATTTCTGTTATTTGTATTTGATACTTAGGTTGTCCTTGTGAATAGCAAGTTATCCAGCCATCGGATTTCTTAAAGGCGGTGCAATAGATAACTTTTTTATCCAGTAATTCAATCCTGATAACATCTTGCCATTCAAATTCTTTTTTTAATCTATAATTTTCAATTAAAAATATTATAGTCATTATAGCAACCGTTAAAATTATCGCCACAAATCTGGCTTTTTTTGCTTTCATTCAAAAATCCTCCTCATATTAGCAAGCCTCAAAGTCATCAATATTCAATACTGTTAGAATCCAATCTCCATTTAAGGTTTTTGCCCATATTTGCCCGTTAAATGTTAAAAGTCTATATCCAGCTTTATCAGCCTCTTCTTGTGCTTCTCTTAATTCACATACCAACATCCCATTATAAGGGTCAAATATTTTTCTTATTCCTTTACAATAAATCATTTTTAATTCCTTTCTTTAATTAATATTTTAATTACCATTCAGTTATTACTTTTACATCATAACCTTTTTTCTTCATTTCGGACTCGATATATTCACAAAAATCTGGACATCTTTCAGGCGCAGCTTCTTCAATAAACACAATCCAGCTGTAATAATTTTTTTCATTTTTCATTCTCCTTTTTCCATTTTATTTCTAGTTCTATATGTTCATTCTTCTCTCTAAGAAACTTCTTAAAGATTTTCTTGAGGGACACTCTAGCTTTACTAAAATATGGTGGTAGAATATGATGTTCTACCTTAATAAGATTACCTAGATTATCATAATGCCAAACATAAATATTTGGCATAGAATTATCAGCAGATAAGCTTAACCCCATACAGAAACCTAATAAAAAGTTAGCGCATTTATAAGGTAGTTCTTTATAATTTCTTAATGGAAAAGAACTATACCTTATGCTAATTTCATTACCATCTATGTTATAATAATACATAACCTACTCCTTTTTCAATTCCATTCCGCTTTCTCATATTCCCAAGAAGCGGAAATAATTTCGTCTGTTATTTTACCTTTTAAATATTTAATAAACTTATACACTGGTGATTCATCACAATCACCCTCTAGACAGTTATACAAATAACATTGAGCATATTTGTATAATTGATATAAGTCTTTAGAATACTTATATATATCTACTATGAAGGGTTCTTCATTGGTCAGCATAAGAATAGCATCCTGCTTAGATTCTTTGCTAATAGCATCTATTTTGTATAAATAATCGTATCTCTCCTTCATAGCACGGACATTTAATTTATGTAATTCCTCTACTATTCTTCCTATTTTCATATTTTCGGAATCCTCTTCTTCTATTCCGAAAATTTCTTCCATATCTATTCCAGTATTATTTCTAAAATCAGAAAAATATTTCAAAGACTTTCTTGCCAAAGAAACAACATTCTTTGGACTTACTACGAAGCACGACATCTTTCTTCTCCTTTTTAAAAAAATTTGGCAGGAAACCACAAGATTCTAAAACCTGCCGTAGTTTAACTTTTGAAAATAATATGGGGTTACTATCTTCAAATAACTCTTTTGGTTTTTTAAAAAGAATATATCCTACATCTATCGAGCGATAGTTCGTTCCCCACAGTATCATTTTGATAATACCACAAGGCATTTTAGGTTTGGGTTGTCAATACTTCCATTTACATATACTACTCCCTGATTAATATATGTGTTAGGACTGTGTTACTTTCTTTACTGCCATATATACTAGTAGCGATGTAATACTATTCTGTAATAATTCGTATTGCTTTTCGCTACTAGTATATTGACAGCTTACTAATAAGACTTATCCAAACAGATGGAATAGTTCCTATTTCAGAAGGAATAGCCCTATTAGTTTTATAGTAAGGGGGAAGACAGTATTATCTTACCCTTACTATATTTTCTTTCTTATACCTTATATCTAGTATTAATAATATATATAATATATATAATATATATAATACTAGATATTTGAGGTAATCACTCTTCTATAAAACATAATAATAACAAATAGAAAAAACTTTAGGCGTTATTCGCCCAAAGTTTCCTCGATATTCTCGAGACTAGAGACAATTTTCTCTAAGTCGAAACCGTACCCTTCTGGTAACTTGACATCACTGTCTTGCAACGTACTTAACATTGTTATCCAGCCTTCCAGCTGGACAGCAATAGCGTTGTCTAACGAAGATTTGGCTTGTTCTAACGGCGATTGCCGACGCCCGTTAAAGGCATCGTATCGCGGTTGTGTACTGCGAGGATTACTCGCAATACTTATTACACGCTCATTTAGTCTGCGAAGAATAGGAAATATCCTTAAATCTTCACAGAAGACACGAACGTCACCTGTGACGGCGTACACCTTTCGGTGACTTTCGTGCCA
>Ga0116185_1001141_pt1 | contig 27531 bp, 32 predicted proteins | sample AD_JPNNA7_MetaG_FD_89754 | JGI IMG/M metagenome (GOLD analysis project Ga0116185, IMG submission 89754) | Active sludge microbial communities of municipal wastewater-treating anaerobic digesters from Japan - AD_JPNNA7_MetaG | ecosystem: Engineered > Bioreactor > Anaerobic > Digestate | place...
AGGTTCACCAGGACGTCTTCGGGGGTGTAATCCAGGGTGAGCTGGCTGCCGGTGAGCACCACGGGGATGGGAACACTCCCCAGGGCCACGCTGAGCCACGCCGAGGTATAGGCCATGGTGTCCGTGCCGTGGAGGATGATGGCGCCATCGAGGCCTCGGGCCATTTCTTCCGAAAGGATGCGAGTCATGGTAATCCAGTGACGGGGTTCCAGGTCGGAGCTGTCGTAACCGGGGCTCCCCCAGGGCTCCCGGAGGACGAGCTGAAACTCCCTCTCGCCGAAGAAGGCGCTGAGGAGCCCTTCCAGACGATTCCGAGCGCCCTCCGAGGGCGTGGCACTCCCTCCCTGAACGGCGCTCCCCACGGTACCTCCGGTGAGCAGAGCCAGCATGCGCTTCATGTCTTTTCCCCCTTTCGCAATCTTTTCCCGGGCATCTAGCTAAGGCGTCCCTTCGTGGGCGCCCCGACCGATCCTCTCCCCGGGGGACTGTCCGCCGTCCCCTGCCCCTTCCCAGGGTCAGAAAGGGGGCAAAGCGGAGGGCCGGAGGATCGTTCGCCTCCGGCCCCATTGTAGCGCCCCCGTTCCGGGGTGCAACGGAGTATCGGGCTTTTCGGCCCCCTAGCCTCCGAAGACCCTTATCCCTCCGGGCCCTCGGGAGTTTCCGAGTCCCGCACCACCTCTTCCCGCCGCTCATAGGACGAGTTCAACGACCCTTCGGTCATGTGAAGACAGGACACGGGGCAAATCTCGGTGCACTGGGCGCAGAAGCAGCAGCGGTCCACGTGGATTTCCACTTTTTTCTCTTCCGGAAGGTATTCGATGGCGTTGGCCGGGCAGACCTTGATGCACAGTTTGCAGCCGATGCACGCCTTCCGGTGGTAGGCGATGCGCCCCCGGAAGTGCTCGGGCACGGGCACGGGGGGGTTGAGGGTGATCTCCCCCCGCCCGGCGGCCTCCAGGGCCTCCGAAAGGTTCTCCGGCAGGTGTTTCACCGGAAAGGGATTGGTGAAGGGCTTGCGACGCACCTGTCGAAAGAGCTCGATCATCATGCGGTTCAACATGGCCCGACCTCCTAGAGTCCCACGTCCAGGGTAATGAGGAGCATGCCCGCCAGGGCGATCCCCGCAGCCTGCACCCAGTAGAACTGGGAAGCCTGCCAGATCTTGTAGCGCCCCAGGGCGGTGCGCACCAGGGTAACCCCCACGGTCTGCACCAAGAGGACCTTCACCCAGAACCAGACGAAGTCCACGGGGTAGGCGAGGTATGGGGGCAACGCCATGGCGTCGCCGAGGGACCAGGGAAAGAAGAGCGAGGTGAGGACGGCACACATGGCCAGGGTTCGTACGGCGAAGGTGATCTTGAGGAGGGCCAGGTTACGACCGGAGTACTCCGAGATGAGCCCTTCGAGGATCTCGGTCTTAGCCTCGGGGATATCCATGGGCACCTTACCCACTTCGGCGGGGACCACCGCCAGGAGGGCCAGGAGCAAGAGTCCCATGCCGCAGAGGCCCATGCCCCCCAGCACCGACCAGAGGGAAGTGGCCATGTGGGTCTCCAGGCTAAAGGGAGCTCCGGGAAGACCCCGGTGCAGCGCCGCCCAGGCCAGGGTGCACGCCACCATGGCCAGCGGGGTCTCGTAGCTCATCATGAGGGTCATTTCCCGCTGGGCGCCGATGTTGGCGTAGGGGGAGCCGGAGGCAAATCCCCCGACCACCATGGCCACGGCGGACAGGGCAAAAAGGTAAAGGACCAGGATCAAATCCCCCTCACCGCCGAGGACGGGGGGCAGAGATCCCATGGGCACATAGAGGATGACCAGGGCCGCAGCGGTGGCCGCCAGCCAAGGGGCCCCTTCAAAGGCCCAACCCAGGGCCCGCCGGGGGACGATGGTCTCCTTTCCCAAAAGCTTCAGCACGTCGTAGAAGGGCTGGTACAGGGGGGGACCCACGCGGTTCTGCATGCGGGCAGAGATGATTCGATCCACCCCCTCGTATCCCAAGGCCAATAGGACAGAAAGCTTGATCAGGATGACTCCCGCCACGATTTTGAAGAGAAAGAGCGCCACGCTCATGCTCCCATCCTCCTCGCTGTTCCGGTCCGGGGAAGGTCGGAGGCCACACCCCAGGCCCTCGATTTGGCCCGACAAAGGTCCGAAAGGTGCTTTCCTTCGAGCACCCGAGAAGAGCCGTCGCTCCGGTCCGTGGTAAGGACGCGCTCCATGCAGGAAATGCACGGGTCGATGCTGTTGATGATGAGGGGCACGTCCGCCAATTCCTGCTGGCGGAACATGAGGGGCCAGGAGACAGCGTTACTGTAGGTGGGGGCTCGGACCTTCCAGGAGGTGACGTTTTCGTCCCCCTTGACGAGGCGCACCACGTGGGTGTCGTCCCCTCGGGGGGCCTCCAGGGCGGCAAATCCTTCGCCCTCGGCCTGTTTCAGGTACGCCAGGAGCTTGGGGAGCTTGGGTTCCCACATGAGATCCCCTTCGGGGAGGCCCTCCATCGCCTTCTCTATGATGTCAAGGCTCTGGTAAACCTCCAGGGCCCGGACGGCGAAGCGATCGAAGACGTCGCCATGGACCTCTCCGAAGATGTCTTGGGGTACCACGGGTTTCACGACGATGTCGCCGTAGGCCTCGTAGGGAGCGGAATGACGCAGATCGAGCCGCAGGCCGCTTCCCCGGGCCGTGGGCCCCAGGGCGCAACAACGCACCGCGTCTTCCGCCGAAAGGACCCCCACGCCCCTCATGCGAGCCTTGACCACGGGGTCTTCGAAGACCGCGTCCACGAAGGTGCGAAAGTGTATGCGATAAAAATTGGCCATGGCGTGGATGGCGGAGGCCACCGCCGGGGTAATGTCCCGCCGGACCCCTCCCACGGTCCCCACGCCGTAATTTACCCGGTTACCCGTCATGATCTCCAGGACGTCCATGATCTGCTCCCGGAGCTGCATCCCCAGATGGAAGGCGGCGTCGAAGCCGATGGTGTAGCACGCCACCCCCGCCCAGAGGATGTGGGAATGGAGGCGCTCCAGCTCCAGAAGGATGGTACGGATGTACTGGGCCCGGAGGGGCACGGGGATTTTCGCCGCGTCCTCCACCGCCCGGACAAAGGCCGTGATGTGCGCAAAAGAGCAGATACCGCAGATGCGCTCCGCGAGGTAGATCACCTGAATGGGATTCCGCTCCCGGGCCATGTACTCAATGCCCCGGTGGATCGCCCCCGGGCGAATGGTGGCGTTCACCACTCGCTCCCCGTCCACGTCGAGCCAGGCGGTGATGGGCTCTTTCAGTCCCACGTGCACGGGCCCGATGGGGACTTTATACGTCTTTCCCTCTCCAGTGGCCACGGTCCCCACCTCCTCCTCAGGAAAGTTCCCGCACGTGCTCCGGCGCCAGTCCCGCGCCGTCACGCCGCCAGGGTTTCACGTTTTCGTCCCAGTCTTCGGGAAGGAAGATGGACGCGGTATTGGGGAGCCCCTCAAAGGTGACGCCCAAAAATTCCCTCATCTCTCGCTCGCTGTACTCCACCCCGGGGATCCGACTCCACAGGGAGGGCACCGAAAGGTCGTCTTTGGGGAGGCATACCCGGGGGAAGACCCCCACCCGGGCGCCCCGGCCAGCGGCGCTCCCCAGGGAAAAGTGGTAGACGAGGGCCACGCAATCTCCCATGTCGTCCCCGGAGAGCACGTGAAAGTGCACCGCATCCAGGGAGCTGAGGGCGTCCACCAAGGGCAACAGCTCCTCCCGGGCCAGGTCGAACCAGTATTCCCGGTACTGGACCGCTCCTTCCTTGCCCCCGGGGCGATCGTGGACCCTCACCTCTTTCCATCGATCCCCCAGAAGGCCTTTCAGGACATCGGGGAACGCCGCAGGGACAAATCGGGCGTTGTACGCCACAGTCATATAGATTTCACCTCCGATGGGGCCTCAGAAGCCGCCGCCGTTTCGGGCGACCCCTGGGAAGAAAGGGCCTCCGCATCCTCGTCGAAGTCGCTCGCCCCCAGGGACGCAGGCGACGCCAGGGAGGCCTCGAGGTCTCGCCGCTCCTGGCGGAGCTTTTCGAGCTTGACGATGGCCTTGGCCACTCCTTCCATGATGGCTTCGGGGCGCGGGGGACAACCATGGACGTAGACGTCCACCGGAATGATGCGGTCCACGGGGCCGTCCAGGTTGTAGGACTTGTAGAAGACGTCCCCGGAGGCACCGCAGTTGCCCACCACGATGACCACCTTGGGATCGGGCATCTGGGCGTAGATGCGGCGCAGCCGATCGGTCATGTACTTCGTCACGGGCCCCGTCACCAGCAAAGCGTCGGCGTGCCGGGGAGTGCCCACGAGCTTCATCCCCAGGCGCTCGATGTCATACCGAGGGGAGAGGGTGGCCACGATCTCGATGTCACAGCCGTTACAGGATCCGCTGTTGCAGTGGAAGACCCAGATGGACTTAGGAAGGGCCTCCTCCGCCAAAAGGTCCAGCCTCGGGGGCCAGTTTTTCAAGCACCCAAACATGGCTCTCCTCCTACCGCACCACGGCCAACGCCAGCAGCCCCATCACGAGCACCATGTACCCCAGGTACTCGGTGGCCATGCCGGAATGCCACGCCGTGAGCCCTTTATACCATCCCTCCAGTGCCCGGGTGAACCCCCAGTACGCCGAAGACGCCGGGACGGTGATCTCCTCCCCATCCTCCGGGACGGGGTTCCCTCCGTAGAAAATATCGTCCTGGTCCGTGCCGCGCCGATAGTCCTTCCGCCCCTGGCTGCGGAGGTAGAAAAATCCCCCGCCCGCCAGGAGGAAAAAGGCGATCCAGGCGTAAACGTCCCAGAACCCAAAACCCGTATCGATCAGGGACCACATGCTAGAGCCCTCCTCCCAGCACCGCGCCCACGTAGGCGGCCCGATCCATCAGGGCCCGGGCGGCGGGTTCGACGAAAGACCCCACGGACCAAGTGGGGAAGAGCGAAAGCACGAGGACCACCACCGCCAGAAGGGCCATGCCTCCCCGCATGAATCCCGGCACCTCCTGCACTTCTCTCAGGGCGGCCTTCTCGGGCCCCAGGAAGGCGGTCTGGAAGACCTTGACGAAAGATGCCAGCGTAAGCATCGACGTCACCATGGCCACCACAGGAAGCAAGGGGTGGACGGCAAACGAAGACTCGTAGATCATGAGCTTGGAGACGAAACCGTTGAAGGGAGGAAGGCCCGCGATGGCGGCGGCGGCGATGACAAAGAGCGCCGCCGTCTGGGGCATGCGGCGCCCCAACCCTCCCAGGTCGTTCAGGTTCCGGCTCCCGGCGGCATAGGCCAGGGCCCCCGCCACCAAGAAGAGGAGTCCCTTGTACATGGTGTAGTTGAAGAGGTGATATACCGCCCCCTGGAGGGCCATGGCGCCGTAGGCCGCCATCTTCTGGGGATCGGACAGGACCAGCAGAGCCACCCCCATCCCCAGGAGCATGTACCCCACCTGGGAGACGGAGTGATAGGCCATGAGGCGCTTCACGTCCTTTTGGATCACCGCCATGGTGACCCCGATGAACATGGATAGAAGGCCCATGATGATGAGGGCCCAGGCCACGGCGGAGCTCCCCAGGGAGGCGCCGTAGAGGGTGAAGCAGACCCGGAAGAGCCCGTAGAGGGCCGCTTGGCTCACCGCCACCAGCAGGCACGTGACCCCGGCGGGGGCCTCGGCGTAGGCATCGGGGGTCCACATGTGCATGGGCACCGTGCCGCACTTCATGGCCAGGGCGGAGACCAGGAAGACCAAGGCGGCCTTTTCCGCCAGGCCAAGCTGGAGATGGGAAGCCACCCCCGCCATGGCCACGGTGTTATAGCGGCCGTAGAAGAAGGCGACGGCTACCAGCACCATGAGGGCTCCCACCGTGGAAAGAAGCATGTACTTGAACGAGGCCTCCACCGCCTCGGGACGGTCGCGCCAGAAGGCCACCAAGCCGCAGGAGGCCACCGAGGCGATTTCCAGGAACACGAAAAAGTTAAAGAGATCCCCCGTGATCTCCATGCCCAGCATCCCCGCCGTGAGGAGCAGGTAGAGGGCGACGAATTGATCGAGGCCGGAGAAGCGCTCCATGGACCGCACCGAGAAGAGGGCTCCCGCCAGGGCGGCGATGGCTCCCATAAAGGCCATGAGGGCGCTCATGGCGTCCACTTCCAGGAGGATGCGCACGGGCAACGCCATGCCCGAGGGCAGGGTCAATCGGGAGTGCTCCGCCCCCATGACGTAGACCACGATCCCCGAGGCGGAGACCTGCTGCCACAACCCCCAGGCCACCAGGGCCGTGAGGGCGGTGATGCTCACAAACCAGACGTTTCGGGCCCGGGACCCGAAGTGCCCCGCCACGGGCGCGGCAAAGGCCCCCAGGAGGGGCAGCGCCAACAGCAGGGCGGGAAGGTGTTCGCGCCAGATCGTCATCCCCGCAACCTCCGGATCTCCCGCACGTCCAGGGTACCATAGTGTCGATAGAGCAGCATGATGAGCGACAAAAGCAGCGCCGTGGTGGCCATGCCAATGACGATGGCCGTCAGGGTGAGAGCCTGGGGAGTGGGCAGCACCATGTAGTCCGCATACCCCCCGGCCTGGGTGAAGACGGGGATGCTCCCCCCGTTTCGATAGCCCAGGGCGATGATGAAGAGGTTCGTGGCGGCCTCCACCAGGCTCACGGCCACGGCGATCTTCACCAGATTTCTCCCGAAGATCGCGCCGAAGAGGCCAAAGATCACCAGCGCCGCCACGGCAAAATAGGGTAGGTTACCGATCATGCCCCGCCTCCTCCTTTCCCCGCAGGGTCGGTTTGTCGACGTGAAAGACCCCCTGCATCATGTACAGGAGGATCATGGAAAGACCTCCCACCACTTCAATGCCCACGGCACAGTTCATCAGGGCGATGGTCCCCGAGGTATTCAGGGAGCCCCCGTTGGGCCCCAGGGGCACCGCCGAGCCGAAAAGCCCCCCCGAGAGCGCCAGGGAGTTGTAGAAAAACGTCACCCCGATACCCAAAAAACCGGCGGCGATGAAGGTGAGAAGGCCCACGTGCTCAAAGGCGTAGAAAAAGTTGGTGCGCACCCACCCCAGGCACTTGGTGGCGCCGTGGGAGACCAGAAGCAGGGCCATGAAGGTAGCCACCACAGCCCCTCCCTGGAACCCTCCTCCGGGGGACAGGTGGCCGTGGACGATGACGTAGACGCCGAAGACCGCCACGAACCAGGCAAAGGCATTACACACCGTGCGGACTATGACGGACAGGGGACGCATCACCGCCACCCCTTTCCTCGGAAGAGGGCCGCCACGGAAGAAACGGCCGTGAAGAGCACCGCCGCCTCTCCCAGGGTGTCGAAGCCCCGGTAGTCGAAGACGATGGAGGTCACCACGTTGTTCACGCCGCGCTCACGCTGGGCATGGCTCAGGAAGTACCCGTCCATGGGAACGTCCCCGGGGTTTCCGAAGGGATGCACCGCGTCCGCCGCCCCCCAGAAGAGCCCTCCCACCACTAAGATGGCGATGACGAAAAAAACACGAAACTTCATGGCTTCGGCTCCTCCTTTCCGGGCTCGGGGGTGGCCTCCTCCGGCGAAAGGGATCCTCCAGAAGGGGCCTTACGACACCCCCGCAGGGCCACGATGTAAATCGCCGTGGAGAGTCCCGCGCCTATGGCCGCTTCGGCGATGGCCACGTCCGGAGCCTGGAGGATGTAAAACTCCACGGCCAAGAGCAGGCTCACCGCCGAGAGGGATATGATCGACGAGAGGAGGTCCCGGAACCAGATGGCAAAAAATCCCGCCACCACTATCAGCACCAACACCGCCCCGTGGACCAGGTCGTTTTGGGGCATTATGCCTCCCCTCCCTTCCGACGATCTTCCGCCAGCCGATCCACCACGGCCTGGCGGGGCCCCACGCCGCTACGGTGCGCCGCCCGGGCAATGGCATGGGCCCCGGTGGCGTTAGTCACCAGCAGGGCCACCGCCGCCACGCCCACGTGGAGCGCCATGGTGATAAAGCGGCCGTCTCCCGTGGCCGCCAGGCGCCCCAGGGACCAGGCCAGGGCTCCGAAGGCGATGAAAAGGGTGCCGAAGGTGGTGCACTTGGTGGTGCCGTGCATACGGGTGTACACGTCGGGGAAGCGATAGAGGGCCACCGCCCCCAGGATGTTGAACGCCACCCCCACCGCCAGGAGGGGGGCCAGGATCAAAAACATGAGAAAGGCGCTCATCGTCCCGTTCCCCCTTCCAGGTGACGGGCGATGAAGAGCGTGGTGACAAACGACAGGGCCGCATAGACCACCGCCACGTCCACCATCACCACCGAGTCGTAGACCACCGCCAGAAGGATCATGATAGCCACTGCCAGGGTGTTCATGGTGTCCAGGGCCACCACCCTGTCGGGAATCGTGGGGCCTCCCATCAGACGCCCCAGAACCAGCACCGCCGCTACCCCCAGGATCCCCGCGCTCCAGGAAAACAAAAAGACGTTCATGCGCTGATCCTCCTTGCCCACTCCCCGAAGGAACCGTAGATTTCCTCTTCCGCCGGGGAGGGATCGGTGACATAAATCCAGTGCACGTACAGCGACCGGCTCTCTTCATCCACATCCACCGTGAGAGTGCCGGGGGTGAGGGTGATGGAGTTCGCCAACAACGTCAGCGCTCCGTCCCCCTCCTGATGCGAAGGGACCTTCACGATGCCGGGACGGATCTCACCACTGATTACCCGCAGGGCCACGTCGATATTGGCCTTAAAGAGGGCCACGGCAAAGGGGCCGAAGAGGTAAAAGAGAAACCTCCCCAGCCGGATGAAGCTAAAGCTTCGGGGAAACCAACTCTCCCCCTCGGCCCAGCTGCGGCCCGCCCGGGCAAGGACTCCGCCCAGGACCACCGCGATGACGACCTCCGCCGGTTCGATGGGACCTCCGCTCCAAACCAGGAGCAGGTAGGTCACGACGGAGAGCAGAAAGATACACACCCACGCCCACCTCCTTCGAAAAAAGACCGCCAAACCTCACCCCTACGGCCCCGCGCCCTCCGCCGCACGACGGAAGGACGCCCGTACCGGGTTCACCCATGGAGTCATTGTACTACCCAAAGCTTGTGAATGCTTTCTTTATCTCAAAAAAGGGGCTCCCACTGGAAAAAAATCCCCCGCCAGAAAGAGGAAAACGCCTCTCCGGGGAAGGGGACCCGGGAAGGGGAGCGTCGCCTCTTTTCGAAAAGCCGGTGGATGGACAACGGCCTTACTGATACAATGAGGCCATCCTGCAAGGAGGTGGATCTCTTACCATGGAGAAAATTCTCATCACCGGCGCCGGAGGACAGATCGGCTCGGAGTTGGCATGGTTGCTGCGCACCAGGGGAAGCTCGGACGCTGTGGTGGTCTCGGATGTTCGGGACCTTTCCGAGGAGCTCGGAGGTCCCGCCGAAGTCCTGGATGTCTTGGACGGCAAACGCCTGGGAGATCTGGTGGAGACCCATCGATTCGACACGATCTTCCACCTCGCGGCCATCCTTTCCGCCACGGGGGAGAAAAATCCCCAACGATGCTATCGCATCAACGCCGACGGCCTCTTCAACGTACTGGAGGTCGCCCGGGAGTACGGCGTAAAGAAAGTCATCGTCCCCAGCTCCATTGCCGCCTTTGGCCCCTCCACTCCGGACAGCCCTGCAGAACTCACCATCCAACGTCCCACCACCATGTACGGCGTCACCAAGGTCTTCGGCGAGCTGATGGCCGATTATTACTTTGCCAAGTACGGCCTGGACGTGCGGAGCGTGCGGTACCCCGGCATCATAAGCTGGAAGACCGAACCCGGCGGGGGCACCACGGACTACGCCGTGGCGGTCTACTACGAAGCCCTCCGGACGGGGCGTTACGCCTACTTCGTGCGGGAAGACACCGTGCTCCCCATGATGTACATGCCCGACGCCCTGAAGGCCCTAGTGGACCTCGCCGACGCCGATGGATCCCGGCTGAGGCACCGCACCTACAACGTGGCCTCCATGAGCTTTTCCGCCGGAGAGCTCACCGAGGCCGTCCGGCGCCAATTGCCGGATTTCCGGGCCACCTACGAACCCGACCAGCGGCAGGCCATCGCCGACTCCTGGCCCCGCCACTTGGACGACCGGGCGGCCCGGGAGGAGTGGGACTGGGCCCCCGCATGGGATATCGACCGCATGTCCCGGGACATGGTGGAAAACCTCCGGGCCAAGTTCGCCCCGAGGTAGAGCGTAGTTTTCTCCCGGAAATGGCCAGAGGTGGGCCAGCTTTCCCCGCAGCGAAGAAGGGCGCTCGGCCCCCACACACGTTCAAAGGGCCGCACCTCCGGAAGATCCCGGGGGCGCGGCCTTTTTCGACAGAACAACAGAAGTTCCCCCGCCTCAGTTTCAGGAGATCGTCAGTTCCCGCAACCGCTCAATCCGGCTTTCCAGCGAAGGGTGGGTGCTGAAGAGGCTGTCCTTGCCCTGGCGCTTGCCCTTGAGGGGGTTCACGATGAAGAGATGTTGCGTTCCCCGGTTGGCCCCTTCAAGTTCCGCCGGATCGGTGGAAAGTTTTTCCAGGGCGGAGATGAGACCCCGGGGATTGCGGGTGAGCTCCGCCGCCGACGCGTCCGCGAGATATTCCCGCTGGCGGCTCACCGCCAGCTGGATCAGGGTGGCAAAAAAGGGCGCCAGCACGGCGAGAACCAGCGCCAACACCATGGCCACCGCGTTGCCCTTGTCGTTTCCCCGACGGCGGCGCCCCCCCCAGAAGAGGGACCGCAAAAACACGTCGCAGAGAAAGACCACCATGCCCACCATGACCGCCATGAGCATGGCAAAGCGGATGTCGTAGTTCCGCACGTGGGACATCTCGTGGGCCATGACGCCCTGGAGCTCTTCGCGGTTGAGCTTTTCCAGCAAACCCCGGGTCACCGCCACGCTGGCCCGGGAAGGGTCGCGCCCCGTGGCAAAGGCGTTGAGGGCATCGTCTTCGATGATGAACACCCGGGGCATGGGATTACCGCTGGCGATGGCGAGCTCCTCCACCACGTTCCAGAGTTGAGGAGCTTCGTCGTGAGAAATCTCCCGGGCGTGGCTCGTGGAGAGAATCATGGCGTCTCCCAGGAACCAACTCACGAGAAAATAGATCACGCTCCCCACCAGCGCCACCGTCAGGCCGCTCTGCCAATTTCCGTAGTACTCCCCAAAGAGCGCCCCTAATCCCCCCAGAAAAAGGGCCATGACCCCGAAGAGCAGGAGGCTCAGACGCTTGTTGTGGGCAATGAGATCTCCAAGAAAGGCGGCCATGGTTCAACCCTCCTTCGTGACGCCGTCACCCGCCAGATCGGCGATCCGCCCGGGGGCCCGTTCGGCGACGTCGTCGATCTGCCAGAGTTCCCGGCGACCGAAGGAAAAGCCCTTTGCCACGAGATTTCCCGGAAAGGTCTCCGTCGCCGTGTTGTATCGGTTCACCGCCGTGTTGTAGTACTGCCGGGCAAAGGCTATGCGGTTTTCCGTGCTCGCCAGCTCTTCCTGCAACGCCAGAAAGTTGGCGCTAGCCTTGAGATCCGGATAGGCTTCCGCCACCATCAGCAGAGATTTCATGGCCCCCGACAGGGCCCCCTCGCTCCGAAGGCGCCCGGCGAGATCGGAAGCCCCCAGAGCCTGGGAGCGCAAGAGGGCCACCCGCTCGAAGAGCTCCTTCTCGTGCCGGGCGTAGCCCTGAACAGTAGCCACCAGATTGGGAATGAGATCGTGCCGTCGCTTGAGCTGGACGTCGATCTGGCTCCAACCGTTTTCCACGTCGTTTCTCTTTCGCACCAGGCCGTTATACAGGATGACGCCCCCCAGGGCCAACGCCAGCAGAACTCCCGCCGCCCAACCCATCGTCATGATTTCTCTCCCCCCTCGTCCCCTCGAAGATCTCTTCTCCGGCGTCCCCCTCCGGGGAAGCGGCGGCGCCTTAAGGCCCCGCGCTCCTCCATGGCGCGGGCCCGGAGCTCTTCTTCCGCCAGCTCGTCGGTGCCACAGAGGCGCTCCACGTGATGCCTCATTTCGTGAAAAACCGTCTCCCGAAGCTCTTCTTCCCAAACCTCCGCCGGAGCGTCACCCAGGACGGCCCGAAACGAGCCGTGGTAAAAAACCACCCGGCTGCCCAGGTTGTCCTGGATATACTGTCCCAATATGGCGTACCGCCCGTCCCACAGCTCTTCGGGGCGCACCAGAAAGCCTCCGGAGAGCTCTCGGCAGAGCTCCGGGGGAACTTCGTCCACCAGGCGGTGAGCCAGGGCAGTGAAAGTTTCCAGATCCACGATCCCTTCCCCTCTAATCTCCGTAGGATTCCACCCGGTTCATGCCCTGGCGCATGGCCCGGCTCAGGGCTCGGTCCCCCCGTCCCATCACGGCGCGAAAGCTCGGGTCCCCATCCCGGAAGACCGCCACACCCACGCTCACGGTGACCGAAAGGTCTTCGTCGCCGGGAAGCCCGTCGGACGCCGCCACCCCCAGAGCCCCTTTGTCCAGGGGGCAGGATTCCACCAGACACCTCAGCCTCTCCCCCAGCGACAGGGCCCCCGCCAGATCCGTCTCGGGCAAGAGCACGGCAAACTCCTCGCCGTCGAGGCGCCCCATCACGTCTTCCCCTCGCATACACCGTCGCCAGAGGATCCCCACATGCCTCAACACCTCGTCCCCCACGGCGCGACCGAAGCGCAGATTGATCTGTTTGAAGCGGTCCAGATCCATTAACAGCAACGCCAGGGGCACCCCGTGTCGCCGGGCACGGAGAAACTCCCTCTCGGCGGCTTCCATGAACTGCACCTTAGACAAGGCCCCCGTGAGGGGATCGGCCAGGACTCCCCTTCCCATCTCCTCTTCGATGATGGCAAGCCCCACTTCCAGCCCCCCCAGGAAGTCCCGCTCTACGGCGCGCCGGTTTTCGGCCCGACGACGGGCCAGGGCCTGACAGATCTCTTGGGCTCCTTCTTCTCCCCAGAGGGATGCTAACTTGCGGCGCATCAGCCCCCGGGGGCCCTCGGCCGATTCTTCGTCGCCCGGAACCCTTCCGCCCTCACAAAGGCCCTCTAATCTCCGCGATGCCCGATCTTCTTCCTGCGATACCCGTTTTTGATCCATGATTCGCATCCTTTCGGCGCCCTCTTTCGGGCGCGCGCCCCGGGGCCTGGGGACAAAAAGGCCCGGGGCCTCGGCGTCTGATCGCCCCTCGGGGATCTACGATCTCTTCGCCCCGGGGAAATAATAATTTCTTAAAAAACAATACCGATATCGCGTCGAGGTTCATGCCCCGTCTTTTAGTTAACCTACTTTGCCCAAATCTCTTCCGGCCTTCGAAAATTTTTTTCCGGGGCGTGCGAAAAAAAGCCCCCTTGATGTATACTCTCTCCCATGCCAAAGGGAGGGATTTTCCCCCCCATTATGCCACAGGAAGCGCTCCCGGTGGCAGGGCCAACCAGAACACAAAGGGGGAAGAAAACATGTTAATTTTGATATCGGATGCCTTTGACCCATCCTTGCCCGGCCGTCTCCAGGCCTTCGGCGAGGTGACGGAAGACCCGGCCCGCCTCTCTGAGGCCTCGGTGGTCCTGGTACGCAGCAAGACCAAGTGCACAACAGAGTACATCGACGGGGCCCCCAAGCTGAAGCTGATCATCCGGGGGGGCGTGGGCGTGGACAACATCGACACCAAGTATGCCGCATCCAAGGGCATCGCCGTGCGCAACACCCCTAAGGCCTCGTCCATCACCGTGGCGGAACTGGCCTTTGCCATGATGATCGCCCCCCCCACCCGCCTGGTGGAGGGGCACATGGGCATGAGCGAAGGGCGCTGGGAGAAGGACACCCTGAAGCGCACGGAGCTCTTCGGCAAGACCCTCGCCATCGTGGGCATGGGCAACATCGCCACGGAGATCGCCCGGAGGGCGACGGCTTTTGGCATGAAGGTCAAGGCCTTCCGGAAATCCGGAGCCCCTTCCCCCGACGCCCAGGTGGTTTCCACCCTCCAAGAAGCCCTCGCCGGGGCGGACTACGTTTCGCTCCATACCCCCCTTACCGACGAGACCCGAGGGATGATCAACCGGGACACTCTGGCTATCATGAAAAAGGGCGCGGTCCTCATCAACACCGCCCGGGCGGCCATCGTGGTCCCCGAGGACGTGAAGGCTGCCCTGGAGAGCGGCCAGCTCGCGTGGTACTGCACGGACGTTTGGCCCAAAGACCCCCCCGCAGAGGACTACCCCCTGCTCCGGGCCCCCCACGTGCTCATGGCGCCGCACATCGGAGGCAACAGCAAGGAGAACTTGCTCCGCATCGGCGACGAAGTGGTGGATATTATCGGTACAATGAAGAAGGAGGGAACACTATGAGCCGTAAGTATAATTTCAACGCCGGACCTTCCACGCTGCCGCTGAGCGTGCTGGAGGAGCTTCAGCAGGACCTGGTGGACTACAAGGGCATGGGGCTTTCGCTCCTCGAAGACAGCCACCGGGGCCCCACCTACGAGGCGGTGCACCACGAGGCCGTGGCGCTCTTCCGGGAGCTCCTGGGGATCCCCGAGAGCCATAAGGTGCTCTTCCTGGGAGGGGGGGCCACGCTGCAGTTTGCCATGGTCCCCATGAACTTCCTTGCCGCCGGCAAGAGCGCCGCCTACGTCAACTCCGGCGCCTGGGGCAAGAAGGCCATCGAGGACGCCAAGAAACTGGGCCAGGTGCAGATCGTCTTCGACGGCAAGGAGAGCAACTTCACCACGCTCCCCGACCCCGCCTCGGTGAAGGTCGATCCCGAAAGCGCCTACCTGCACTTCACTTCCAATGAGACCATCGGCGGTCTCCAGTGGAAGGAGTGGCCCGATGCCGGAAAGGTGCCCCTGATCTGCGACATGTCCAGCGACATCTTCAGCCGGGCCGTGCCGGTGAAGAAATTCGCCTACATCTACGCCGGGGCCCAGAAGAACCTGGGGCCCGCCGGAGCCACCGTGGCCATCCTCCGGGAGGACATGCTGGGACGCATTCCCGATACCCTACCCGCATACCTCAACTACAAAAACCACGTGGAAAACGACTCCCTTTATAACACACCGCCGGTTTTTGCCATCTGGACCATCAAGCTGGTGCTGGAGCGCATGAAAAAGCTCGGCGGCCTCGCCGCCGCAGCGGACCACAATGCCCGCAAAGCCGCCGTGCTCTACGAGGCCATCGCCAAAAGCGGCGGGTTTTACAGCTGCCCTGTGGATCCCAAGTACCGTTCCGACATGAACGTGGTCTTCCGCCTCCCCTCCGAGGATCTGGAAAAGAAATTCGTCAAAGAAGCCGAGGTCCTGGGCATGATCGGCCTTAAGGGACACCGCAGCGTGGGCGGGTGCCGGGCGTCGCTCTATAACGCCATGCCCCTGGAAGGAAGCCAGGCCCTGGCGGCTTTCATGAAAGACTTTGCCGCGAAGAATGGATAGGACCTCTACCTTGTCGGAGACCAGAGAACGCCTCGCCAAGCTGGGAGTCGGCATCCCCGAAATTCTCCTCCCCACCCCCGGCACAGATCTGACCAAATGGGCCGTGGTGGCCTGCGACCAGTTTTCCTCCGAGCGATCCTACTGGGAGGAGACCGACCGCCTGGTGGGAGACGCCCCCTCCACGCTGCGCCTCATCCTGCCCGAGTGCTACCTGGAAGACGGCGACCCCGCCCCGCGTATCGAGGCCATAGACGCCGCCATGGAGGCCTATCTCGCCCAGGGGCACCTGCGCCCCCTGGCCCCGGGCTTCATCCTGCTGGACCGGAGCACGCCCTTTGTGACGTCTCGCAAGGGGATGATGTTGGCGGTGGACCTGGAACGCTATAGCTTCGAACCGGGAAGCACCGCCCTCATCCGCCCCACGGAGGGGACCATCCTCAAGCGCCTGCCTCCCCGGATGGCCATCCGGCGCGGCGCCGCCCTGGACCTGCCCCACATCCTGCTCTTGGTGGACGACCCGGAACACACCCTCATAGAGCCCCTCTTCGCGGCCCGAAAGGCCCTGGAGCAGGTCTATGACTTCGATCTGATCCAGGGGGGAGGGCACATCACCGGATGGCACGTGCCGGAGAGCCACATGGGCGCCGTCGCCTCCGCCCTGGAGGGCCTCGCCCAAGGGGGCATGCTATTCGCCGTGGGGGACGGCAATCACTCCCTGGCGGCGGCCAAGCAACTATGGGAAGAGAAAAAGGCCCAGGGAGCGCCTGCGGACCACCCCGCCCGGTGGGCCCTGGTGGAGGTGGAAAACCTCCACGACGACGGAGTGCTCTTTCACCCCATCCACCGCGCCCTCTTCCACGTGGATATCTCCCACTTGAAGCACGCCATGGGGCAACGCCTGGGGGGCTCCTTCCTCCCGGGAGAGGTGGCCCCGCGCCAGGAGGGATCCCATCACTCCTTGGGATACGTCTTCCCCTCGGAAAAGGGGAATTTCGTCTTCGATCGTCCGGGAAACCGCATGACGGTGGAATTTTTCCAGGAATTTCTCGACGACTATCTGGCCGGACACCAGGGGGTCTCCATCGACTACATCCACGGCGAAGGGGCCCTGGAGGCCCTGGCCCGCACCCCGGGGAGCGCGGGCTTTTTCCTCCCTCCCGTGGCGGAAGAGACCTTCTTCTCCCGCATCGTCACGGTGGGAGTCTACCCCCGCAAGACCTTCTCCATCGGCGAAGCCGCCGAAAAGCGCTACTACCTGGAGGCCCGCAGGATCAAGCCGTAGGGAAAAAGCGCTCCGAAGACGCACCGGGGGCCGAAGATGTCGGCCCCCGGTCTTTTTTCGTCACCAATCCCCGTCTCGCACCAAGTCGTCGTCGTCCACCGGCACCCGATCGTAGGTCCAACCCTTGGGTTTCGGCGCCGGGGCTCCGCTTCCCCACCCCTCATCCCCTTCGTCGAAGATGTCGCTCCAGGGGAAGTGGTACTGCTGGTAGGTCTCAAAGCGGATGGGCGTGGGGGGCAACGGCTCCCCCGTGATGGCCCGCCAGAGGCGGCCGTTCACAATGTGCACGTAGATGCGCCCCGGACGCCGCTGATCCCAGGTATCGTACCCGTAAGAGTCCTCGGCGATCCGCTGGGAGATCTTTCCCCCCTCTCCCAACCCCATGCCCGGAGAGCCCTGGGCCGATCCCAACGAGGAGCCCTTCCCCTGTTCGCCAAAACGATCCCTCCAAAACTCCTTGGCGGGGTAGACCATGATCTGTATGCCCCCGTAACGTTCCTGCCCGGTGAGCTGCCCCTCCACCGTGCCACCAGATCCCAGGGGCATGGCCACAAACTGGCGCACGGCCCCCCGACCGGTGTTAAAGCCGTCCAACCAGGGCTGATCGGGCACCACCAGATAGTCCTGACGGGGAGAAAGGCGGTCGGACCAGGAATCACCCGTCAGGGCGTTGATCATCCCCGCCGCCACCTTAACCGCCGCAGGCCCCTGGGAGCTGCGAAAGTCGATCCATAGGGCCTCCCGCTGGTACATGGGGATGATCACTCCCCCCTGGCGCCGCCATGAGGCGGGCACTCGGGAGGCGTAGTCATCCACCCGCCGGATGGGAAATCTCCCGAGGCCCGGGGGAAGGTCCCATCTCCGGCCGTCATCCGGCACCCGCAGGGTTCTTTGGAAAGAGATCACCACGCTATCGCCGATGTAGATCGCGTCCCCCCGCACCGTCACCGGCAACCTCGACGCCCCGAAGGCCGCCCCCGATCCCCAGCACACCGTCAGAACGACGAAAAGCCACCACTTACTTCGCCTCATGTCGGCCACCTCCTTTTTTGGTCCTTACCCAAAGGTCGGTTCTCTCCTTCTGTGGACGAACGCCCTCCGAAAGGGAGCATAGCATCTCTTCCCAGGAGAAACCCATCGGTCTTTTTCCCACAGAGGCCCTCGGGAAAGATGACAGTGCTTTTACCGATGCCTCCCTTCGGGGCCTTTTGCTCACTTTTGGCAAGGGGACTCCCCGAAAATCCCATCTATCGTGTAGAATAATGGGCGTGGATCCGTCGATGAAGCGCGCCGCCGCCTCGGTCGCCACCTTTCGGAAGATCGGGCGGTTGGCCTGAGGAGCTTTCACTGAGGACAACTCCATACCGTACCTTCGACCCGCCGCACCTCTCGCAGGGGCGCCGGGCAATGGGTGGGGGAAGCGATTCCCCCGCCTGCCGATTTTGCAAAGAAGGGGACCTCTGACCGGGGTCTCCTTTTGTGTTATCGCCTTTTGGTAACGCTGGCGCCTCTTCCGCCAGGGAGAAGGGAGTCAGCAACGCACTCTACGAGGGAGGGATTTTTGTGCGGTGGCTCAAGACCTATGCGGACCGGTGCATTGGGTGCGGCAAGTGTGCGGAAGTTTGTTCCACCACCTATTTCAAGGAAAATAATGGGGCGTGTTCCCGCATCCAGGTGACCGATCCGGGAGCGGTGCGCACGCTGAGCGTCTGCAATCAGTGCGGCACCTGCATCGCCGTGTGCCCCACCCAGGCGATCTCCCGGGATAAAAACGGCGTCGTCCAGATCGACAAGAAAAAATGCACATCATGCCTCATGTGCGTCGGTTTTTGCCCCACGGGGAACATGATGGCTTACGCCCCAAAACAGTCGGAGCCCTTTAAGTGCATCGCCTGCGGACTCTGCGCCCGGAGCTGTCCCGCCCAGGCCCTGGAACTAAAAAACGACTAGTGTCGAACAAAGGAGGAACGGGGAAACCATGACGCACGAAAAAATCGCTCCCATGAAGGTGTTGCAAGAGTGGAGCTACGTCCGGTCGCCCATCGACCGGGGCTACACCCGCAAAGCCCTCTATGTCAATGTGGGCAAGCCCGATATGCAGATTCGGGAGATTCCCCAGGAGACCATAGACGCCTTCACCGGAGGACGGGGGTTCGGGCTGGCCCTGCTGTGGAACGCCGTCACCGAGGACACCAAGTGGAACGACCCGGAAAACGAGCTCGTCATCTCCGGCGGCCCCCTGTGCGGTATCACCCAGTACCCCGGGGCGGGGAAATGCTACACCGTTTTCCTCTCTCCCCTTTCGGAGCAGACCTACGACAGCAATTCCGGCGGGTACTGGGGGCCCCTGACCAAGTTCTCGGGGTTCGACGCCGTGGAGATCGCCGGCAAGGCGGACCGGGACGTGGTGCTCTTCGTCAACGGCGATGAGGGAAAGATCCAGATCTTGGAATCCACCCTTCCCGAATCCAACGCCTACACCGTCACCGAGGCGCTGCACGACTACCTCGCCGCAGATGAGGGAGACAAGGTGAATATCTCCGTGGTTTCTGCGGGCAAGGCGGCGGAAACTACCCTCTGGGGATGTCTGAACATGAGCTTCTACGACCCCCGGCGCAAGACCGCCCGGCTGAAGCAGGCAGGGCGAGGGGGCGGGGGCACGGTGTTGCGGGACAAAAAGATCGTGGCCCTGGTGGTGAAGTACTCCTCCGTCAAGGGCACCGAAAATAACCCCGTGGATCTCTCCACGCTCCAAAAGGTGGGGGTGAAGCTGCACAAAGAAATCCGCGACCTCGACAACGTCCAGTGTCGGATGCGCAAGGTGGGCACGCCTCACCTCAACGAGATCATGGACGAATACCACCTGCTCCCCACCAACAACTACAAGTTTGGCCAGAACAAAAAAGACATCGGCAAGATCGATTCCTACACCTACGAGAAGATCTTCACCCAGGGACTCCCCGACGGTTGCTGGTACGGCTGTTCCCTGGCCTGCGCCAAGGCGGTGGACCACTACGAGATCCAAACGGGCCCCTGCAAGGGACGATCGGTCACGGTGGACGGCCCGGAGTACGAGACCGTGGCCAGCCTGGGCTCCAACATCGGGGTATACGATCCCCTCTGGACCGTGGAGGCAAACTTCTACGCGGACCACTACGGCGTGGACACCATTTCCCTGGGCACGGGACTCGCCTTCGTGTGCGAGTGCTACGAACTGGGCTACCTGGACAAGGCCAAGACCAACGGATTGGATCTGTCCTTCGGCTCCAAGGACGACCTCATGGAGCTGATCCACCGCATGGCGGAGGGCACGGACGACTTCGCCCGGGCCGTGGGACTCGGCATCAAGAAAATGAAAAAAGTTTTTGCCGAACGCTACGGAGCGGATGGGGCCGTGCTGGAAAAGATCGGCATGGAAGCCCAGGGGATAGAGACGTCGGAGTACGTCCCCAAGGAATCCGTGGCCCAGTGGGGCGGATACTATCTGACGCTCAAGGGCCCCCAGCACGACGAGGCCTGGCTCATCTTCATGGACATGGTGAATAAGCAGCTCCCCACCTTCGAGGACAAGGCGGAGGCCCTGCACTACTTCCCGAACTTCCGCACGTGGTTCTCTCTGGTGGGGCTCTGTAAGCTCCCCTGGAACGACATCGAACCCGCCGACAACCACGTGCGCTACCGTCCCCAGGACGCCGCCCGGGTCCCCGAGCACGTCCAAAACTACGTGGACATCTTCAACGCCGTCACGGGCAAACAGATCGTGAAGGAAGACCTGATCACCATGGCCGAGCGGGTGTACAACTTCCAGCGCCTCTTCCAGGTGCGCATGAAGCACGGGAACGCGGAACACACCATCCCCGCCCGGGCCATGGGCCCCGTCTTCCCCGACGAATGGGACGCCCGGAAGGAGTACTACGACGACAAGCTGAGAGAAGCGGGCATCGCCCCGGAAGGGCTCTCCGTCGAGGAGAAGATCGAAGGGCTCCGGGGTCACCGCCTGGAGCAGTGGGCCGACCTGAAGGATGCGGTGTACAAGCGTCGGGGGTGGAACAAAAAGGGCATCCCCACGGAAGAGACGCTGAAAAAACTCGGCATCGCCTTCCCCGAAGCGGTGGCGGTGGCGAAGAAGTATTGCCGCCCCGAGGACGAGTTTTAGAAAGCCATGATCGTTGTAAACGGCGAAGAGCTCCCCTGGCACCCGGGCATGACGGTACAGCAGGTCATCGACGCCAAACGCTACACCTTTCGCATGCTGGCCGTATGGGTAAATGACGTCCCCGTCCTCCGGGAGCGCTTCGCCACCCACACCGTGGCCGATCGAGACCGGATCCAGGTACTCCACATGATCAGCGGAGGCTAGCCCCGGGGGAGGGGCTGGGGGCAGACAATAAAGAAGATCCCCCGGGCGGTACCGCCCGGGGGATCTTCTTTATTGTCCCCTGGAGATATCCCCGGGGCCCGAGGGCCTACTGCCCTCCTCCCAGCTGAGTCTCCTGGTTATCGAGTTCCTGAAGTTGCTGCTGAAGGAGGCGGAGTTGCTCCTGCACGGCGTTGCGCTGGTTCTGGATGCTCGCCCGCAGGGCTCCGTCATGACGGCTGCCCGCGTCCATCACCACCACCACCTGCTGCTGAAGCTCCGCCACGTCCTTATTCAAGGCCTCGAGCCCCTGCTCGTAGGATTTGATGGTGTCGCGCACCCCCTCGACCCGGTGTCCCATCTGGGTCCACATGACGTTAAAAACAAGCACCATGAGGACAAAAAAGCCAAGCTGCACGAGCCACCACTTCTTGGCGGCACCTCCCTCGGCGACGCCTCCCTGGGCCCCGGACCGGGCCTGAGACGACATTTCAAGGGATTGCTGGGAATTGACGGCACACGACTGATTACTCATCAAAGCATCCTCCTTCGAGAGTCTAGCGGATCCCCCGGGGATCCTTCCACCCCTTTTATACCACACCGGCGCACAAAACGCAGCGTCTTTTCGGTAAAAGCCACGAAAAAAGCGGCACCGGGATCGGTGCCGCCCCAAACCACCCTAGGCCCGGAGATCCAGCTGGCCCCCAATACCCACGCTGGCGAAGAGCTTGCTGATGAGATCCTGGGCCAGATTATCCTGGCTCTTCATGATCTTCGCCGCCACGGCCGTCTGGATCTGCACGTCGGTCCGCGCCTTATCCGCCGCCAACACGCCATCGATGGCACCCATGATCCGTCACCTCCCCGGGAAGCTCGTCCCACTGGCGAGGCAAAGCCTCTCCGCCCTTATGGTACTACCTCCTGGAGACCCTGTCAACGATCCTTCCAGCGACAGCGATAAACCACTGCGGGGGGCACGTTGAGGGGAACGAAGCGGAGGGAGATGTCGTCAAAAACCTGGGCCAACTGGGAACGCATCTGGAGCGAATACTGGTAAGCCACAAAAACTCCCGAGGGCGCCAGGCACGCCTGGATGTTTTCCAGCAAGGTCTGGCGCAGTTCCTGAGGGAAGACCGCGAAGGGAAGGCTGGAGATGATGCAGTCGAAGGCGGGGATCCGTTCCCGATCCATGATCTCTTTCAATTGGGAGGCGTCCCGGTGGATGTCGCAATCCCGGAACTCGTCTTTCAAGTTTTCTCGCATGGCGTCATCCAGCTCGAAGACCAGTACCCGGGCTCGGGGGGCCCGACGGCGGACGATATCGCGGGTCAAGATCCCCGTCCCCGCCCCCAGCTCGGCCACGAAAACCGCTCGCTTCCAATCCACGGGAGAAAGCATCTGGCGCACCAAAAAACGGGAGCTGGGCACCACGCTCCCCACGGTGCCCGGAGACTGGAGAAATTTACGAAAAAAAAGGGCGTCTTCTTTGAGGTGTTTAGCCCACATGGCCCACGGCTCCTCCTTTCACCAGGGGGAATGGAACGTCAAAAAACTCTCGCATTGTAGAACCCCCGGCCAGAAGGTCAAGGGCAAAATACGCATTCCCACCGGGAGATTGAGGTTACCCCCGAGGTAACGCGGGGCGCCCCGTCGTTTTCTGAAGACCCTCTGGGGGGCCTTCGCCGGGCAAAGATCCCTATCCCCCGGGGGACGCAAAAAACCTCCCCGATGGACCGCGTCCTCCGCTGCTATAATCTCAGAAGGAGGCTAAGGTCATCGTCCCGGAGGCGCTGTGACAATATCGTTACACTTTTTCCACGCCGCCCTGACAACAAAAAATCCTCCGGAGTTATAGTGCAAAGCACGGAGGTGAGAACCATGGAAAGAAGAGGGTCTTTTAGGAAGGCGTTGGGAATTTTGGGAGCCGCCCTGGTTCTGGGGTGGTCGGGGGCGACGGCGGCGGTGGAGTTTGACGTGGCGGCCGACACTCCCCTGGTGGTGCGGTCCGGAGAAGGGAAGGTGATCGTTCGAGCCCTGGTGCGCCCCGAAGCGGGGCGGCGCCAAGAGAGGGCACCCTTGGCGGTGGCCCTGGTCCTGGACAAGTCGGGATCCATGGAGGCCGATGGCAAGCTGGAGCACGCCAAGATTGGCGCCCTAGAGGCCCTACAGGTCCTGGATCCCCGGGACATGGTAACGGTGGTAACCTACGATTCTTCGGTGCGAGTGGCGGTACGCCCCCGGGAAGTGGGGCAAGGAGCCCGGGATTCCCGGCTGACCCGGGCCATCCGCCGCCTTAGCCCCCAGGGAAACACGGCGCTCTATGAGGGCGTGCTCGTGGCGATGGAAGAGCTTCTTCCCTTCGCGGAGGAGGGGTACATTCCCCGCCTCGTGCTCCTCTCCGATGGCCAGGCCAACGTGGGGCCCACCTCTCGGGGAGAGATCCAGGCCCTGGGGCGCCAGTGCGCCCAGGAGGGGATCACCCTCACCACCATCGGCCTGGGGTTGGATTACAACGAAGATCTCATGACAGCCTTGGCATCGTCCAGCGGAGGCAACGCCTACTTCGTCCACGAACCAAGCACGCTGCCGGAGATCTTCGGCCGAGACATGAAAGACGCCGTGTCCATCGTGGCCCGAAGGGTGCGCATCAAGCTGCGCTGCCCGGAAGGGGTGCGTCCGGTACGGTCTTTAGGGCGCACCGCCACGGCGGAAGAGGAAAACTCCCTCGAGGTGACCATAGAAAACCTGTACGGGTCGGGGGAAAAGTACGCCCTTTTCGAGCTGGAGGTCTCTCCGGATGAGGAGGCCCTTTCCCGGGACATCGCCACGGTGGAACTCTCCTACGTGGATCCGGCCACGGGAAAGGAGCTTCGGGAGGAGCGCCGCCTCGCCGTGTCTTTCACGGACAGCGAGGGAGAGGCTTCCCGGGCCCGCCGGGAGGAGATCGTTTCCCAAACGGCCCTGGCTCTGAACGCGGAGGCCCGGGAAAAGGTGCTGGATCTGGTGGATGAAGGGAACGCCCAGGAGGCGCGAAAACTCCTGCATCAACGCCAGCAGGCCCTCGCCGCCATGCCAGCGGCCCCGGGATCGGGGGTAGCGCCGTCGTGGTTGTCGGACGAAATCGGCGCTCTGGGGATTTTGGAGGAATCCATCGCCTCTTCGGGGACCCTTTCTTCTTACGCACGCAAACAGGCCCTCAACGACGCCTACGTGCAGAAAAACCAGCAGGTCCCCGCGACCACGAGCCCCGACCTGAGTCCCGACATAAGCCCCGACATAAGCCCCGATCAACGGTGACGGCACGGGTCCGCGATGGTACCTTTCCCCAGGAGAAGGGGATAGGATCGGCGGGGGAGATCTCGCGACGGGGGCGGAGGTTTTTCCCGCCCCGGTCCGCCCCCTTTGTCCCCTATCCCCCCGATCCGAGGTTTTACGGGGACCCTTCAGGGCGACGCCCCCGTCCCGAAACGATATGATGGGGCCCGATGGGAGGACCACTCATGAAACTTTTCTTGAAACACCCCCAAACCCTTCGCCGCCCCCTGGCCCTCCTCTTCCTTCTGGGGGTCCTCCTGCCCAGCGTGGCCCTAAGCGTCTTGGCGCTCCGGGCCGCCAGCCGAGAGGCTCTCTTTGTGGAACGGCGGCTGGAGGTGGCCCTCCTCGCCGAGGTGGGGGACGCCGCTCGCCAGGTGGAGAGAGCCCTGGAAGATATTAGAGAAGAGCTATCCCAAGAGCTAAAGGATCTTCCCCTCACGCCCCGGGACCTGGCCCGGTGGGGATCCCGCCAAGAGCTGGCGGCGGTGCCCTTCCTCCTATCCCAGGGGGTCCTGTCCCTCCCGGGGGGAAGTGCGGCGGAGAAAAAGGCCTTTCTTCAGGACTTCGGCCCTTTCCTCCGGGGAGAGGGGGCTCTGCCGGTCTACGACCGCGCCGCCGACGTCTATCGGCGACGCGTGCCGCTCCCCGAGTCCCCTTGTCCCCCGGAGGCGATCTCCCGGGTCGTCGGGAGAGGTGCCGCCCCGCCTCTCCCCGACATCCTCTCCGCCATCCCTCCGGAAGGGGACGCCGGCGCCCCTCCAGCGCCCCGGGAGGGTGGGGTCCAGAGCTGGGTCCCCCTGGCGGCGCTTCGGGAAGGGCCCTTCGTATCTCCCGAAGACTCCTCGGATCGGGATGAACCATCTCCGGGCTCCATCGCGGGGATTCGAAGCCTGGTACGCAACGTCATCCCCCAGGCCCGGCCCGAGGAGTGGGCCTCGGCAGGGGTCCCATCGACCTTCGTGGCCCGCCAGAGCACCCTGGCCACCCTGCGACGCCAGGGTTCTTCGGGGTTTATTCCCCGCCTTTCGGATGGGGGATTGGTCCTTTTATTTTGGTCCTCCGGGGAAAATGGCACGGTGGCGGGGGCTCTGATCAGGGCTGAGCCCCTGCGCCGGCGTCTTCTAGGGGTCCTGCCGGAGCCCCGCACCGAGGATCGGATCCTCGCGGTGCTCGACGACCAAGGGAATCCCCTGGAAAACGAGGGCGGAGAGCCGTCCCTGGACTGGCGGCGGCCCTTCGTGGCCCGAGAGATCTCCCCCTCCCTTCCCTACTGGGAGGTGGGGGCCTATCTCACCGACCCGGAGATGGTGGCATCCCAGGCCCAAATGGTTCGGGGGGGCGTGTGGCTTTTGGTGGCCACCCTCCTGGTGGCCATCACCGCCGGAGGCACGCTGATCCTCCGGTCCCTGTCGGCGGAGATGAGGTTGGCGGGGCAAAAGACCACCTTCGTGGCCAACGTATCCCACGAGCTAAAAACGCCCCTCACCTCCATCCGGCTCTTTGCCGAGCTCCTGCTCCAAAAGCGCCAGCCCAACGAGGGGCGCCGAGAAGAGTACCTCCAGATCATGGTGGCGGAGGCGGAGCGCCTGTCCCGGCTGGTGGACAACGTGCTGACCTTCTCTCGTCAGGGATCGGGACAAAACTCCCTACGCCACGATCCCCTGGACCTGGCGGCGCTGGCGGCGGCCGTGGGGGACCAACTCCGCCCCCATCTGGAGCGCGAGGGCTTTGCCCTCGTCGTGGACGCCCCGGAGCCCCTGCCGGTGAGGGGGGACGAGGAGGGACTTCGTCAAGTGCTGGTCAACCTCCTGTCCAACGCGGAAAAGTACTCCGGGGACCGACGGGAGGTGGAGCTAGGGGCCTTTCGTCGGGAGGATCGAGGGGTGGTGGAGGTGCGCGATCGGGGGCTGGGGGTGATACCGGCCCACGCGGAACGCATCTTTCAGGAATTTTTCCGATCCGATGACTCCCTCACGGCCCCCCGACGCGGCACGGGACTCGGCCTCCCCATAGCCCGACACGTTGCCCGGGGACATGGAGGGGACGTGACCTACGCCCCACGCCGGGGAGGGGGCAGCGTCTTTTCCCTGGAGATCCCCCTGGACCTTCCGAAAGAAGAGGTAAAAAATCCATGAACGAGCGAATTTTGGTGGTGGAAGACGACGGGGCCATCCTCACCGGCCTGGAAGATCTCCTGTCCAGCGAGGGTTTTTCGGTGATCACCGCCCGGGACGGCGACCGGGCGGTGGAGCTCTGGCACCGGGATCGCCCCGATCTCATCCTCTTGGACCTCATGATCCCCCGTCGCAGCGGCTACGACGTCTGCCGAGCCGTTCGCCGGGAAGATCGGGACACTCCCATCGTCATGCTCACCGCCAAGGGGCAGGAGGTGGACAAAGTGTTGGGGTTGGAGCTGGGGGCCGATGACTACGTGGTCAAGCCCTTCGGCGTGGCGGAGCTTTTGGCCCGGATTCGGGCGGCCCTCCGCCGGGGAAAGCGCCCCCTCACTCCCGAAAGGCCCTCGGGACGGCACGTCTTCGGCGCCGTGGAAATCGATCTGGAGGGGATGAGGGGATCTCTCCAGGGGGAGCCCTTCGATCTCACCCCCCTGGAGGGAGCCCTGCTGGCCTACTTCTTGGCCCACGAGGGAAAGGTTCTGGACCGCCATACCCTGCTCGAAAGCGTGTGGGGGATCTCCACCGGCGTCACCACCCGCACGGTGGACCAGCACGTGGTGCGGCTACGCCAGAAGATCGAGGAAAACCCCGGAACCCCTCGCCACCTCCAGACGGTGCACGGCATGGGGTATCGTTTCGTGCGCAACCCCCTTTAGGCCGTCCCGGGCCCCTCTTTCACTCCCTCCGAAGAGAAACGCCTAAGCCAGATCCGGGCCCCTTCTTCCGAGGTCACTTCCCCTCGGTCCACGGCCTCCTCCAGCCGGGCCTTCAGGGCCCCCACTCCGGGGCCCGGGGAAAGCCCCGTGAGGGCCCGGATGGCGTCCCCCGACACTCTCCCCCCCCCCCCCCCCTCCCCTCCGCCCCCGGGGGGCCCCCCCCCCCCGCGGGGGGGCCCCCCCCCCGAGGCCCAGCTCCCCCCCCCCCGGCCCCCGGCCCCAAAACGCCCCAAAACAC
>Ga0116185_1001151_pt1 | contig 27365 bp, 18 predicted proteins | sample AD_JPNNA7_MetaG_FD_89754 | JGI IMG/M metagenome (GOLD analysis project Ga0116185, IMG submission 89754) | Active sludge microbial communities of municipal wastewater-treating anaerobic digesters from Japan - AD_JPNNA7_MetaG | ecosystem: Engineered > Bioreactor > Anaerobic > Digestate | place...
ATCTTTTCAATGAACCGTGCGGCATTGACGTAGGCCGCGCATTCACGTACGCGTTCCATGGACAGGGCAACGTTACCCAGCCGGATGTTCTGTTCGATGGAGCCCGAGAAGAGGAATACATCCTGCAATACGGCGCCTATATGCCGGCGCAGGGCGGTTTTTTCGTATTGCCGGACGTCTACCCCGTCGATGCAAATACTGCCGCGCTGGACGTCGTAGAAACGGCTTAACAGGTTGATGACGGTCGTCTTGCCGGCTCCGGTGTGGCCTACGATAGCGATGCGCTCGCCCGGGGCAATCGAGAGGTTGAGCCCTTTCAGAATCCATTGGCCGGGTTCGTACGCGAACCAGACGTCTTTGAATTCCACACGGCCTTCAAACCTCTCCGGAACGATGGCCGTTGGGGTATTCTGGATGTCTTCCTTCGTGTCGAGCAGTTCAAAGATGCGTTCGGAGGAGGCCATGGCTTCGAGAAGCAGATTGTAGCGGTCCGCGATAGTTCGGATGGGGGAGTAGAATCGTTCCGACCATTGAACGTACGCGAACAGCGTGCCGACGGAAGCGCCTACTGCGTCTCCGAAACGCAAGAACCGGTCGCCGACGTACAACACGATAAGCCCAATAGCGGCCATACCCAGAAAATCCACAACGGGGAAATAGATGGCGTAGTTGCGCACCTGCCGGAACCATTCATCGCGGTGCTCGGCATTGCGCTTGCGGTACTCCTCGTACGTGGCGTGTTCTGCTGCAAACATCTGGACAACCCGCATGCCGCTGACCATTTCCTGGGCGTAGGCATTCATGCGGGCGAGTCTTCTGCGGATTTCAACGTAGGAGCGCCGGGCGTACTTGCGGAACACGAAGCCGGTGACGAACACGAAAGGCACCGTCGTCATGATAATCAAGGCAAGCCGCCAGTTGACCCAGAACATGAACCCCAGGATGACAAACACGGTAAGCAAATCGCTGATTACCTGCACCATGCCGCCCACGATCGTTTCCTGGATCTTCTCGACGTCGTTGGTGACGCGGGTCATCAGCCGCCCGACAGGGTTGCGGTCCAGGAACTGGAGCGACATGCGCTGCAGATGCTCGAAGATCTCGAGACGCATGGCCAGCATGGTTTTTTGCCCGACATAGGCGACTATGAGATTCTGCACATACCGGGTAAGAGTCTCCGCCAGCATGAGGCACGCGATGATCAGGACCATCGCCCCGAGCCCTCTCCGGTCGTGTTCGGCTACCTTGGGAAGTTCGGAAGAAGCCGCGTTTCCGGGCAGTTGCTGTTGAATTCCCAGCCGGTCGGGATTTCCTATGTAATTGTCGATGGTGACCTTGTTGAGATAGGGCACCAAGGTAGCAAAGACGGACGCGCTCAGCAGGAACACGACCGCGGTTACCATGGCCGGACGGTACTCGCGCAGATAACCCAGCAGGCGCCGCATCAAGTGGCGATCATATGCCCGCTGCTGGACCTCGTCTTCTGTGTGGTACCCTTCGCTCATGTTTCCTCGATTTCTTCTTCAAGCAATTGGCGGCGGTACATATTGGCATAGAGTCCCTCGCGCGCAATGAGTTCTTCATGTGTTCCCTCCTCGACGATCCGCCCCTCGTCGAGCACCAGGATTCGATCGGCATGGCTCACCGTCGAGATCCGGTGAGAGACGATAATGCTTGTGCGCTCGCGCATCACGTCCTTGAGGCGGCGCAGGATTTCCTCCTCCGTATTGGTGTCCACGCTCGACAAAGCGTCATCGAGGATCAGGATGCGTGGTCTGCCTATCAAGGCCCGGGCGATGGTCAGGCGCTGCTTCTGTCCGCCCGAAAGGTTGATGCCCCGCTCGCCGAGGAGCGTGGCGTAGCCCTCAGGCATTCCCTCGAGGGTTTCGGAGAACTGGGCGATTTCGCATGCCCAGTCCATATCTTCCAGGGTGGCCTCGGGGTTTCCCAGCGTCAGGTTCGCCTTTACGGAGTCGGAAAACAGGAACGTGTCTTGCGGCACGCATCCAATGTTCTGTCGAAGCACATTCAAAGGAAGCGTGCGGATATCGCGCCCATCGACCATGACGGCGCCTTTCCGCGGGTCGTACTCGCGGGCGATGAGGCCCAGCAGCGATGATTTGCCGGAGCCTGTGGGGCCCACGACGGCTACGGTCTGTCCCGCGGGTATGTCGAACGAAATGTCCTCGAGGACGGTTTGTCCGTTGTAAGCGAACGACACATCCCGAAAGGATACGGCGCCTGCGATTGATGCGATAGCGCGGTCGGTATGCTCGTTCTCGGAAATGGCAGGTTGGCGCGTGAGGATTTCGAGGATGCGGGTCATGCTGACCGCGCCCCGCTGATACAGCGTCAAGACCCATCCGAATTCCGCGAGAGGCCAGCTGAGCATCATGAGGTAAACGATGAATGCTGAGAGGTCCGCCAGGCTCAAGCGTTCCGATATGACCATGTTGCCGCCGGTCCACAGGATCGTGAGGGCAGCGAGGCCCACCGTTGCGCCTATGAGAGGCCATGCCAGCGCCATGACAATGGTGAGCTTGAGGCCTTCGCGCATGTACTTCTCGGATTCTTGCCGGAAATCCCGGATCTCGTGGTGAGCGATACCGTATGCCCTCACTACACGGGCGCCGGCGAGATTTTCCTGGGCGCGCGCGGTGACGATCGAAAACTGTTCCTGGACGCGCCTGGACTGCCGGTGCATGTACATCATGAAGAAATACACGAGCAGGGAGATGAACGGGAGAGGGATCAGCGCGATGGCCGTCAACTTGAAGCTCAACCACGCCATCGCGGCCAACGTGAAGGGGAGCCGGATCATGTTCAACGTATTCATTACCCCGGGCCCGACGAACATGCGCACGAAATTCAGGTCGTTTGTAGCGCGCGCCATGATGTCGCCGGTCTTCACACTATGAAAGAAATCCTGCGAGAGACGCTGGATCTTCCGGTAGTACACGTTGCGCAGGTAGTACTCGAATTTTCGTGAGGCGCTGATGATCAGCATTCGTTGTAGATATCGCGCAATACCCGAAAAGACCGGGATGACAAGAAGAAGGGCGAACGAAAGCAACAAGAAGCGGTAGGTGATGTCTCTTGCTTCGAAACGTTCGACAACGGCGCGGATGATCAGAGGCGTGCACAAGTCCAGGCAGATGAAAAACAGCCCGGCCGCTGCTCCCCAGAAATAATCGCGGACATAGGGCCGGCTAAACAGAAAAAGGGCGCGAAAGGGCGTGTTCGGCGGAAGCGCCTCGAAGCGAAGACTCTCGTTCACGGCTTAGACCTTCTTTGCAGTATGCGGCCGCCGTACGAGTCCGGAAATGATTTCCACAATATCCTCGGGATGGAACGGCTTCTGAATAAAACCGTCGCACCCAGAGCTCTTGATGAGCGGATTCTTCGCATCAATGGGTTTGGCGGTAACCATATATACCTTGATGCCTGCCAGGGAGGCACTTGTCTTGATGCGGCGGCACGTCTCCCAACCATCTATCCCCGGCATGGCGATGTCCAGAAGAACCAGGGCATAGTCTCTCGATTGAAGGCGCCTTAGGGCTTCTTCTCCCGAGTCGCAGTCGTCGATTTCATAGCCCTCGGCTTCCAGACAACGGCGCATGAAGATTACGATGTCCGGGTCGTCGTCAACGCACAAGATCTTCCCCCCCAGAGACGGCCCGGCTGTCGGCGGCTGGCTCACGGCATTGTGAATACTGCTGAGCAGCGTACTCTTCCGGAATTCGCGTTTCAGCCGGGCAGCAACGAGAGGCCGGTACCTCTCAAACATGTCCTCGTCGTTGGTTATCATGACGATGGGCAGGGTTCCCGCGGTCCCATCGGCAAACAGGGCATCGAGGGTGCTTGCCCCGTCTCCAGGCATGTTGACGTCGGCTACTACACAATCGGGACTATGGCGGCGGGCGAGCACGATGGCCTGGGCCGCATCGGCTGCCTGAATAATGTTGACCCCCTCAGAGGTAAGCAGTGCCCGGATATGATTGCTCAGGGCGGTATCTTTGGTGATCAACTCGACGAGGATCTCGGCAGCCGTGGGCGGCAGGATTTCTCCCACGGCCGGAGGCGGCATGGCTCTTTCGCCAGCGACCTTCTTCATCGGCAAACTGAAACGGAACGTCGTTCCCTGGTCTATCTCGCTCGACACCGTAATGCGGCTTCCATGCAGGCGCGCAATGTCTTGCGCTATCGAAAGGCCTATTCCGGTACCCCCGTACTTGCGCGTCGATGAGCTGTCAAACTGGTAGAAACGGGTAAATACTTTGTCCAGCGCCTCGGGAGGAATCCCAATTCCCGTGTCGCTTACAGTAACCTCGACGTCTTCTGTTCCTGGCCGCAGAGTAACGGTTACATTGCCTCCTTTGCGGTTGAACTTCACCCCGTTCGAAAGCAGGTTATTGAAGATCTGGCCGATTTTGCCTTTGTCGCCTTCCACGATCACGGGCTGGCCGGGAGCATTAAGAAGGAGGTCAACCGAACGGGAGTCCGCCACCGGCTTCATGGTCTGAATGCTAATCTTGGCACAATCGACCAAATCAAAGGCCTCGAAAACGAGCGGTTCGGTGCCCTGATGGAGCCGGGAGAAATCGAGAAGATTTTCGATCAGGGTGACGAGCCGCTCGATGTTGCGAAGGCTTATTGAAAGGTATTCCTTTTGCGTCTTGTTTATCGCCCCGGCCTTTTCGTTGTAGATCATGTCGGTGTAGCCCATGACGGCCACCAAGGGCGTGCGCAGTTCATGAGAAACGTTCGACAACAGATTGGTTTTCATCTCATCGAGGGACTTGAGTTCTTCATTGGCCGCGTGCAGCTTTTCGCGAGCAAGAGTGACGTCTTCCAGGGAATCCTGAAGATTCTCCAGCAGGTTGGCGTTACGGATCGCAACCGCCACGTGCGGCGCTAACTGCTCAAGAACGGCTGCATCGTGCCGCCGGAAAGCTTCCCGGCGGTTCGATGCAAGGTTAAAAGTGCCTACGATGCGCCCTGTGGCGTAAAGGGGAACGCAGAGGCAGCTTCGGGCGTCAGAGGAAAATTCCCGGTTGGTGAACGGGACATCCTCCTTTGTGAAGTCGGCAACAATTAACCGTTGGCGTTCGCGGGCGACCCAGGCTGCGGAAGAGGTTTCGTCGTCCAAGCGGCCCTTGTCTCGCTCCACCGTTTTCACTTCGGGCCACAGTTGCCTGATCTCGAAGGTATCGCCTTGGTCGTCCAGCAGCGCGAGGCTCGCGAAATCGAAGTCGATCAGGCGTTTGATTTCCACAACAAGGCTTTCGTATAGACGGCCGGCTTCCAGGCTGGAATTGATGACGTTGGCGATCTGGCTGATGGCGCTGAGCCGCTCGGCGCGGTCGCGCGCCTCACGCTCAAGACGGACGCTCTTTGACAGGTCCCGAAAGATCCCTTCGTATCCGATAACGATAGTGTCATCCCCGTAAATGGTGTTCGCGGAAAGCTCGACGATAATCGCTCGGTCGTCGCGGCGCTTCATCCACACACGGCGGCGCTCGATAAACCCTTTCTGCTGCAGCTCGGTTACCAGCTGCGTGAAATCATCGGGATTGTAGAACATGCCGCTGATGCTCTTGCCGATGCACTCCTCGACGTTGTGGAACCGGAATATCTCCACGCCCGAGGGGTTCATGAAGTCCAAGAGCCACGCAGGATCGGTGTGGAAGATGCCGTCGCGCATCCAGGTCACCAGACCGCGGTACTTCTCTTCCGAACTCTCCAGCTGCCGGACGTTGCGTTTCAGCGCCAGGGCCATCTTGTTAAAGGACTGGGCCAGTTCCTCAATTTCGTCGCCGGTGCCTATTTTGAGTTTAAGGTCGAGATCGCCTTGTCCGATGATCTGGGCGCCTTCGTTGAGCAGCGACAGCGGCCGAACGATGCTGTTGTGAATGTTGAGGTACGCATTGAGGCAGAGGATGGCAATGACTCCAACCGAGAATACAATCGCGATTATTCCCGCCAGATGGATGTTGCGCAGGGCCTTGGCGGCCGAGCGGTAGACAACTACGTACAGGTTCATGTTGTCGAACATCTTCGCATAGGCCAGGAAGACATCCTCGTGGGTGTTGGCGGTGGTCACGTAGCCGTCGAGCCGGCACGTTCCATACTGGGGGGATTGCGAATTTCGCAGAATTCTCGAAAGGGTGGCATCCGTGGACTCGACGCTAAGCTCCGGCAGGCCGGGCTTGCTACCTTCAGCTACGTAAGTCGTCCGGCGATACCCTTCGCTGGCATAGACGATTTGATAGGTATCGGTCTTGCTTTCTGGATCAGCCGACGAAGGACCGATGCCCACGGCAAACGACAGCATGGGCTGGATATCTATGATTTGCGATACGAAGCCTAGGAGACCTTGCTTCTTCTCGGGATTGAGATATACGGGAGCAACGGTTTCGGCCGCGTAGGAGCCGTAAAGGAAATCGACATCCATAAACATGCGTTCGGTCGTCGTTTCTGCCCATTTCGAAGGCCCATTGTCTTCACCGGAGATAGTATGGATGTTCTCGTGGGTGCTCACGACAAAGCGCCCGGCTTGATCGAATATGCTCAGAATAGTCGGCACCTTGGAAGAATGGGTTGTCTTTACGATCTGGTCCAGGAGACGTTCCCGGAGCGTCTCACGGACGGCGGGGTCCGTCAGCGCCGCGGGACCGCCCGTTGGCCCGGGGCTCAGAGCTGCCACGATCTTGGGATCTTGGGAAAGACCTCCGATCTTATCCAAATAGGGTATTGAGGCGATGCGCAGACCGTCGGCCGTCTTGCAGGCCGCAACGAGAAGAGCCTGTTCCACGGCGTTGCTTTGGCCTTCGCGGGCGGTGATGTATCCGACAATGACGGCAATAACAAGGGGAAGGATTGCCACCTGCAGGATAGTATTGAGAATCTTGCGTTCGATTCCGCGCCGTGGACCAGAAGCGCTCATAGTGTCTCCGGACCGCGGTAGCTATTCGACAATGCGACCGCGGCCTATCAGCTCGCGAACTTTCTCCAGGAGTTGATCAACCTTAAATGGTTTGGCCAGGTATTCGTCGGCGCCGCATTCGAAGATCCGTTCGATGTCCTGTTCTTTGGTCAGGCATGTCACGGCCATGATGGGGATGCTGCGCGTTAGCTCATTATTGCGCAAAGCTTTCGAGACCTCAAAACCGTTGATCTCGGGCATCAGGAAATCAAGGAGGATCAGGTCGGGGGACAACTGGGCTGCGCGTAATCCGACTTCTGTGGCGTTGCTGACCTTGATCAGCTCGAAACCTTCGTCCGTGAGGATATTGTCCATCAGGGCGAGGGCATCGGGATCGTCGTCGACAATCATCACCCGTTTCTTGACCGGACCCTTGTCTCTCGGAAACATATCGTATTTTTCGCGGAAACTGTCCAGATCCCCCTCGAGGATTCTGTAGTGGCCGCCCGGAGTACGCGAAGCCTTTATCAGCCCTTGTTTAATCCAGTTCTTGATACTGTGATGCGTGACATGGCAGATCTTGGCGGCTTCGAATGTAGTGAAAGCTTTCTGTTCGTGGTCACTCACTAGAGATTAACCTCCCGGCCTGAAGAAACTTTACAGTGACTCGCCATTTTTCCCGTTCGGAATTCGCAGAATACTCAGTATGTGGAAAGTATAGCCGCGCGTAACCGTTTTGTCAAACGCGGGTTATGAAAAGTAAGTGCTGATTTACCCGTATTCTCTCTTTGTTTCACGAGGGTTTTCCCTTTTCGGCCACATGGCCTTAATGCAATAACGACAAGGCATTACGAACCGCGAGAGCCTCTTCCGAGCCCATTCCAGTTGCCAAGAGCGGAATCTGCCATGGATATAAGGCCGCTACAAGTCTGTGAAGGATTGCCCAGACCGAAAACACGCAGAGAAACAACCCCAGGGTGGTACCCAGGAAGCGGCGAATCATCAGAATATAGGCGGCTCGCCACCGCGCTGTGGCGGCAGCAGTCCGTTCCGGGGATTGGGCTGCATCATGCCCGGTCTCTTCTGCTGCTTTCCGAGGATTCACAAGAACGAGCATGGGATACAGAAGACCGGCAACAGCCGTAGCGCCCAGCATCAGAAGCCAGATATGACGCAAGATGGGCACAATATCGGTTTCGCTGGTTTGCTGAAACCAAGGCGACGCCGCGATGAAAAGGCCCAGGGCTAAAGCGCAGACCGCCATCATGATAGACCCTCTAAGCCCGTGGGCGATGGCCCAGCCATTCCTGTTGGCGCCTATGCAGCGTGCAAGAAACGCGGTAGCGCAGGAAAAGACGCCCAAGGCCAGGACGGCGAAAAAAGGCGCGGCAAAACAAGCGAACTGCCGCGCATTGGTATCGCGTTCAATGACGGGTTGGCGGGAGTTTTCGAAATCGCGCAGAATGCCCAGGGAATTGCTGAGTTCGGCTTCTCGCTGAGCCAGCGCATCGTCCGGGTGGCCCTTTTCTGTCTGTTGTATTCCCTGCCGCAGACGCACGGTCTGAAGCCATAAGTCGAGGCCTATCATTGCCTGGGCCGCGCTGCCCGCGCATGTGTCTCCGCTTCCATCGGAAGACAAGGCGCTCCGGGCGATTCTATCCCCGGCCTTTCCCAGAGTCTGGAGCCACGAGTCCCAGTACTGCGTGTGGCCTTCCTCCATATGCCTTCTGGCCACCAAGGTGATGTACGCCTCGTAACGCATAACGGGGGCCAGGCATTCATCTATTACTTCGCGCCGCAACTGGGCATACTGACTGCCCTGTTGGGGGAGTTTGGGATGCCACAGCGGACGCGGAAAGACGATCTGCTTGCCGCTGCTGTTGGCCTGGGCGATGAGTTTCAAGGATTCCTGAAGAATATTCGCCTCGTCCTGCAGCGTCCAGGGAATAGTGGTCGCTTCAAGGTAGGAAGGAAGCGCGTTATCAGGGGCGTTACGGGCGGCGTCTCGAAAACGTTCGCGCGCCTCTTCGAACTTGCCGGCCGTGAACAGACGGCATCCGTACCGAAGCGCAAGCATCGCGTTGCCGGGGTCTAACTCGAAGGCCTCCTCATAGACGGGCAGAACCTCGTCCTCCAGTTCTCGTTCGGCAAGCGCCTGGAGGTAGCGGGGATTGGGGGACTCACTGGCTGCCTTGTCCCGCATGACGGCTTGTCGCAACAGAGGCCGGGCAGACTCCTCGTGTTTGGTCAACGCGCTCAGATACAGATTCTCAGCCCGTTCAAAGCCGATGAAATACTCAGACAACCACAAGGATATCATCAGGATAACGCAGGCGGTGACACAGAAGCGAAATGACCAGCGCGCTCTGCGGGCGCCGATCAAGTCGCCGCGGTCGCCATACGCCGGAAACTGCGGGGGGCTTGTGCTCACCCTTCTCCTCCCATAAGCTTGCGGGCAATTTTCTTGCCATACTCGACTCCGGGCTGGTCGAACGCATTCACATTATAAAGACGGCCGGCCATGGCGGTCTCGAGTTCGAGCATATAGAGGACTTGGGCCACCGTGTATGCAGTCACGCAGGGCAGGATAATGCGCGATACGGGCCGCTGGCTTATTTCCAGTGCGTCGATCGTGCCCTGAAGCTCGGCCGCCATCAGTCGGTTCATGCTGGCCCCGCGCAGGTAACTCAATTGCTGAATCGATGACAAGGTCTCCGGGATCTTAAGCGCCTTGACGAATTTCTTGACCTCTAGAGTGTTGATAAGCTTGTTGTTAGGGCCTTCGCGATAGAGCTGGATCTGGGAATGCTGGTCGGTCGCCCCCAGTGCCTTGATGGGGGTCTGTCCCGCGAAAACCTCTGTGCCATCCAAGCTGTATCGCTTGCCCAGGCTTTCGGCCCATAGCTGGCGGTACCAGTCGGCAATGCTATAAAGGCTATTCGAGTATGCGAACATCACGGACATGACCTTGCCCTTCTTCACGTCCGACAGGTATTGGACCGCTGCCCGAAGATAGGCGGGATTGGACTGAAGGTCGTCGGCTTCACAACGCCGGTCCATGGCCGCGCACCCCTGCATCATGGCGTCGATATCCATGCCAAGCATCGCTGCGGGAAACATGCCGACGGGCGAAAAAACCGAGAACCGCCCTCCTACGTTGAGAGGCACGGCGAATTCGGTGAGGCCGTACGCGTCCGCGACAGGGTGTAGAAGACTGGGCGGCGCCTGGGGCATACGCGGATTGGTGGTGACCACCACATGGTCTTTCATGGCGTCGCTGCCCAGCTTTTTCTCGATTTCGCCGGTTACGATCATGAGCTGGCTCATGGTTTCGGCGGTGCCGCCCGATTTTGAGATCACGTTGTAAAGCGAATTCTTGGGAGGACAGATCCGCATCATTTCTCGAAAAACAACGGGGTCGATGTTGTCCATGACGAACAAGCGGGGCAGACCTTTACGTGCCCGTTTTGTAAGTAGATTGTGGTAGGGTGAAAGCAGGGCGGCGCCCAGCGCAATAGTGCCCAGTGAGGAACCGCCGATCCCGAGCACGACGAGATTGTCGAATCCCTTCTCTGTGAATCTTTTCGCGGCATCTTTCACATCAGCAAGGACATCGGTCTGTTTGTACAGGTCCCAGAACCCGTATTTTCCCTCGGCTCGTTCGTGCTGGAGAATGGAGTGCGCCTTGGAGACCTCCTGCTGGATTTCTTGTAGCTCCCCAGGCGTGATGCCGTGCTCCGGCCCCACAACTTCCGCTTGAGCACGGAAGACATCGATGCGGATATCAGGATTCATGATTTAACCCCACTTTTCCCCAAGAACGCCTCCAGTGAAGTCAAAAGCGCATTCCGGGGCCCCTTCACGAGCTGCAGATGCGGCAAGGATCGGAGGAATACCTTCCCATAGTGCTTTGTAAGTATTCGGCGGTCAAGAATAATCACCGCGCCTCGGTCTGTCTTTCGTCGAATCAGCCGGCCAAAACCTTGGCGGAATTTGACGACAGCCTGAGGCACGGTATATTGCATGAATGAACTGCCGCCCGCCGCTTCGATGGCCTCAGCGCGCGCTTCGAGGACGGGTTCGGTGGGTACCCGAAACGGCAATTTTGGGAGTATAACACACTGTAGCGCTTCGCCTGCAACGTCCACGCCTTCCCAAAAACTGTCCGTGCCAAACAAGACGCTCGACGTATCGCTGCGAAAGCGCTCAATAAGACGTGTGCGCGCGATACTCCCCTGCTTGAGGGGGGTAATCGCCTGGCTCAGAAGGTCATCCTTGAGATGGCGGAAGACGTAGTCGAGCGCATAGAAAGAAGTGAACAGGACAAAAGCATGCCCCTGGGTGACGTGAAGAATCGACCGAACATAGTCGACGACTTCCAGCAAAAAGGTCTCCGAGTCAGGCGTAGCGATATCGGTAGGGATGGCCAACATGGCCTGGGAGGCGAAGTCGAACGGCGAATCCAGTTCCTCAGCAGTCACGTTCCCGGGCTCTACCATGTCCAGCCCTATTCTGTTGAACAAATAATCGAACGTGTGGTCAACGGTGAGGGTTGCCGAGGTCATGATCACGCTTTTCAGGTTGCCATACACCCACTCGGAGAGCTCGGGTCCCACATGCAGCGGACACCGTGCGATGCGGACGATTCGGTTGTTGCGGCCGTCAATTTCTACCCAGCGCACAGTGTTTGCGGGCAGTTCACGGCTGGTCCCCTCCGCCAACACGTTCGCAAGACGCGTCAGCCGGTCTCGGTAACCTGCCAATTGCTGAACCTCCCCCGCGATGGGGGATTCGCCGTCATCCTCGCGTAAGTCCAGTTCGAGCAACTGCTTATGCAATTGGGCGGCGTGCTCGGCACAAGACCTGAGCTCTTCCGTTGCGGGGAGCACGTACGTTGTGTGGAGCTCGCGCAGGACTGGGTCGCCCAAAACCTCTTCGGTCAAGCGCCACTTGATATCCGCGCCGATTTGCCCGCATTTTGCCGCAGTCAGTTCCCGCAGGGCATCAAACGCGACGGTAAGACACTCCCTTGCCGCCGCAAGACAGGGAAGCAGGAGGTTGTCTATGAGGTTGAGGGGCGCGTCGATGCTGGCCATGGACAGTTTGGAACAGTGCTTGATCAGTTTCATCTTCAGAAACGGGAGAAGGCCGCGTTCCCGGCCCCTCTCCGTTCGGATGAAACGGCCGAGAAGGCGTAAGGAGCCGATTCGTGTGGCTTCCGCGCCAAAGTACTCGGTTGCGGAGTCCTCGATGTTGTGGGCTTCGTCAAAGATCACGCGTCGGAATGCCGGCAACACGGCGAGCGAGGAGAAATTGCCTGCCTCCTTCTTGATGGCGAGGTCCGCAAAGAGCATGTGATGGTTCACCACGATCAAGTCGGCTTTGGCGATTTCCCGGCGGGCTTTTCCCACGAAACAGCGTTTCAGATTTGTGCATGTTGTGAATTGGCAGGTATCGGCCTCCGAGCAGACCTGTTCCCAAATATCGCGGGCGGGAGCGAACGGCAGGTCCGAGAGCGTGCCGTCTTCCGTTTTTCGCGCCCATTCCGCAATGGCTTTGAGCTGTTCCTGGTCTTCCTCGTCTTCAAACAGGGTCGCCTCAGCGAGGGCTCTTTCGAGGCGTCTTGGGCATACGTAGTTGCCACGTCCTTTTACGAGGACCGCTCGTACCGGCTTTTCGAGAGCCGGCAGAAGGTCAGGGATATCCTTCTGCATAATCTGTTCCTGCAGATTGATAGTTCGCGTGGAAATCACGAGACGTTCTCGGTTACGGATGGCCCACTGCGCGGCCGGAAGAAGGTAGGCGATCGTCTTCCCGATGCCTGTCGGCGCTTCGATGACCGCAATGCCTTGCTCATTAAAGGCCTGCGCGACGAGGGCCATCATTCTCGCCTGTTGGGGGCGTACTTCGTAATGAGGGAGCGTGCGTCCCAGGACGCTTCCCGGAGACAAGGCCTTCTCGAGTTCGGGAATGTCCAGGGGCTGGGTGGCCTGTTCGCGGCAGGGTTCCACCATCACATAGGCCCGGGACACGGCATTGTCGACGATGTAGACCCCCAACCCATGGAACCCGAACAAGGAAGACAGCTCGAGGTCCGCTTCGGAAGGGCTGATGTCCCCGGACGGATGATTGTGGAGCACCACGTCCGCCCTGTCCGCCATTTCGACGTAGGCCGGCACGGCGGCGCCGTGACCCCGGGCGCATATGCGGACCTCATGCACAAGCCCGGTCTCATTCAGGAGGCCCGCAAAAAAGACTTCCCTCCCCCCCACTTCATCGATAGCTTCACGAATGGCCTTGGCTGCGCTTGCCGTAAAGCGCGCGGCTGCGTCCTGGCCGATAGTGCTCACTGGGATACTCCGGACAAAACCGTCCCGCGAACACGCGCTGCGGACGGTACTAGATGAATGTTCATAAAGTTGCCGCAACAGCACAGGCTCAGTTTATGGCGAGTCGGATGCGGCGGCAACGGATGCGTTCTTCTTCTGAGACTCTATTTAGCCAGATTCGCGCGAAAAAGTCGAACCCCAACCGAGAAGGGAGGCCAGGATTTCCGAAGCTGATTCATCCGATGCGGTCTACAGTGCTGGTTTCGAGATCAGGTTCAGAAATTCCGTTCGCGTGGGTGCGTCATTGTGAAAAGAGCCCAGCACGGATGACGTGGTCATGATGGAATTCTGTTTCTCGACTCCGCGCATCATCATGCATAGATGCCTGCACTCCATGACGACCCCGACCCCTTCCGCCTGTGTTAAATCTTTGACTTGCCGGGCTACCTGTGCGGTAAGGCGTTCTTGAATCTGCAGACGGCGCGCATAGAAGTCGACGATGCGGGCCAGCTTGCTCAAGCCTAATACTTTGGCACGTGCGATATAGCCGATGTGGCAGCGGCCATAGAATGGCAGCATGTGGTGCTCGCAAAGGCTGTAGACCTCAATGTCCCGGCAAATAATCATGTTATTCGTCGAGGCCTCGAACAATGCGTTATTGATCGTCTTGTTGATGTCCGCCCTGTATCCGGAAGTCAGGAATTCAAAGGCTCTTGCGACCCTCTCGGGGGTCTTGAGCAATCCTTCCCGATTGGGGTCCTCGCCGAATTCCACAAGTAATTGGCGAACCAATTCGGCAACACGTTCCTGATCGTACTTCTCATTCATGTTTTGACCAACGCTCCCGGAGGGTCTCCGTGAACTCCATGTCAACGGTGACCCCCTCGTGTTCTTCGGTTTTGACAAGGTCCCGCAACGCCTTATCGAAGCCCGGTACCCCGAGATGGCCGTCCAACTCCAGGAGCGGCAGATAGAGGAACGGCCGCTCCAGGATATGCGGGTCGGGCACGATGAGGCCCTTCTCGTTGATAGTCTTGTCTTCGTACAATGCGATATCGAGGTCGATCGTCCTGGCCGCGTACTTGTCAGTCGACCTGACCCGGCCCAAGGCGCGCTCGATTTCACGAAGTATATCGTACTTCAATTCCTGGGGTGATGCCTCCGTCTCGAGCAGACAGGCTCCGTTAATGAAGTCGGCCTGTTCGGGGCGGTTCAAAGGACGGCTCCGGTAGAAGCGTGAGAGTGCGACCAGCCTGCAGGATGCAGCAAGCGCTTGCACCGCCCTGATGATGTTTGTCTTCGGATCGACGTTGGATCCTATGGTGATATAGGCTCTGGGCACGGCACTCTACTCGCGTTGACGGACAATTTCAACGGCCACGCTGCGTGCGAAGCGCAGCGCGCCCGGTTTATCCACCGTTACGGCAACACATTTCACTCGGGCATTCTCGAGACAGATACCAGCGATTTCCTGAGCAAGCCGTTCGAGCAGGCTGAAACTGGATTTCTCGACCATCGCGATCACCTGTTTCTTGATGGCTTTGTAGTCCACGGTGTCCGCAATATCATCGCTTTTGCATGCGGCACGGTAATCTGCCCACATAGTGATATTGATGATGACATCTTGCCTCTCGCGGCGTTCTTCGGGATAGATCCCGACCATGCACCGGCACATGAGGTCCCGGATATGTATCCTGTCATCTGCACTCTCAGCCATAGATGTTCCCTCGCATGTGGCGGCCCCCGTCCACATACAGCACCTGTCCCGTGACAAAAGTGGCGTTCAGCAGGTAACGCAGTGCGTCCATGACGTCCTCAACCTTGCCAAAGCGGTTAAGTGGATTGGTGTGGGCCAGTTCCTCCAGATACCGGATATCCTTCCCGGCCGGAGGCAGGATGAGACCGGGCGCAATAGCGTTCACCTGGATCGAGGGGGCGAGCTCCAGGGCCATCGTCCGGGTGATCGTGTGGAATAGGCGCTTGCTCAAATGATACGCGTAATGGGTGCGGTCATAGTCCATAACGCGGGTATCCAGGAAATTGATGATGTGCCCTGGCCGGCCCTGTCCCGCGAATGCACGCGCCAGCATGAACGCCGACAAGGCATTGGTGTTAATGTTCTCGAGGATCTGCTCGACCGAGCACTCGAGCATTGTAGATTCCTCAAAAATCGACGCGTTGTTGACGAGGATGTCAATCGGTCCGAACATTCCTGTCACTTCTTCGAAAAGCTTGGCAACACCGCGGGGATCTGACAGGTCTCCGCGCACCAGCCCGGCATTTACGCCGGATGCGCGCAACTCGCCCGCGAGGGCGGCGGCCGCTTCGCCCGAGGATCTGTAATGAATGCAGACATTCACGCCTTCTTCCGCAAGTACGCGGACACACGCGGCCCCCAGGCGCTTGGCGCCACCGGTTACGAGCGCCGCCGCGCCCTTCAGCATACCGTCTTCGCGCATGGCATGACTCCTGTGTTCTTCGCGGCAATACCCCTACAGAGACACCCGGGAACCTGCGGATATTTCCGTTCCAAACCGAAGTTCATCATCAACAGGGGGATGACCTGCCCTTCAAGAGATCATACAGAGCCTAACACCTTGCGGTGACGGCGGTCCAATGCTATGCGCTTAAGGGCTACTTCATTCGGGCATTTCAAATGGGTCTTGCGCCCTTGTCAGACACTTGCGAGTAAGGTTCTTGAGCTGTTTCCGGATCTCGGCGGCACTTGGTTCATCGAACAGATTCTTGAGCTGGTAGGGGTCCTGGCGGATGTCGAACAAGAAACCCTCGCCGCTCGGTTTGACGGCATAGGTGTAGCGCTTCGTGCGAATCCCCCGAAAGATCGGCGCGGGATGCTTGTTGCCTCCGGTAGCGTTGTCCTTGGAAATGTGCATGATAAACTGACATTCGGGGTCGGGGCCCGCACTTTCCTGCAAGGCGGCGCTGAAATCCTGCCCCTCGCAGGATTGGGGAATCTCGAGACCTGCCAAACCGCACAAAGTCGGCATGATATCGATGGAACCAAACAATGCCTCACTCTTGAGCCCCGGCGATACAACGCCCGGCCAGCGCACCAGAAATGGCACGTGAATGGACTCTTCATATGGCTGGCGTTTGCTTCCTAGTCCGTGCGACCCGAACATCGAGCCGTGGTCGGAAGTGTATACAACGATGGTATTCGGAGCGAGGCCCATCTCGTCGATGGTCTTGAGGACCCGGCCCAATTCCTCGTCAATCGCGGTGATATGGGCGTGGTAGCCTTGGTAATTGGGCCAATCGTTGCGTTTTGCAATGTCAGGCGCCTCCTCGGAAACGGCGCCGTTAGCCAGATTGACGTTCGGCCGGTAGGGCAACGAGCCCTCCGGATACAATGCCTTCTTGTCTTCGGGGGCGTCAGTAAAAGTCGAATGCGGCGGATTCCACGATACCATCAGAAAGAACGGCCTGGCATCCTCTCTGCTTTCGCGTATGAACTCGATGGCTTGATCGGTCATGAGCGTGGCGTTGTATCCTTTGGGGCGGACAGGGCCTCCGCTGGCAGGGTGGTATTCGGAGGTGTCATAGTGAGCACCGGTACCGGTCCAGATGAGGGACTTATCGAAACCAAAGGGTTCCGCGCGGGTTCCGCCCAGGTGCCATTTGCCGATATAGCCGGTGCGGTAGCCAGCCGACCGAAAAACCTTTCCGATGACGGGCTGCTCTGGGCTGAGGGGAATACTGTTGTCAATGACGCCTTGCTGGTACGGCCAGCGTCCGGTCATCAGAATGGCGCGGTAGGGAGAACAAACGGGGTAGTTGCTGATAGCGTGCGTGAACTGGGCGCCTTGTGCAGCCATAGCGGCCATGTGGGGCGTGCGGACCTCGGGCATCTCTGTAAACGACATGGATTGCCAGCGATGTTCATCGCTGAACAGGTAGATGAGGTTCGGGCGGGATGGCCGCTCCGCTGCTTTTGTTCTGAGGTGCGGAATCCCCACAAGCGTCAATCCTGCCGCCGCGTACGTGATGAAATCCCGCCGTTTCATAAGTTTACCCTTCCGAGTTGGTTTCCTGCGCTGGCGCGGTCTCTTCCTCGGGCGCCTCTTCACGTTGCTCTTCGGGTTGTTCCTGAGTCTGTGCGGGGGCATGCTCGGGCGCTTGGGCTGCCACTTCCAGCACATCCGAGGCCGGCATGATGATCATGACGGCATTGTCGCTCCCGCCGCCACCCATCATCCCCATCATCCCCATCATGCTGCTGCTCGAGGCGCGGATAGTGCGGAGGACCAGAATGCCAATGAGATTGCCGTCGAGGGTGAACACCGGCGCACCAAGAGAACTCTCGCTCATCCCGCCTCCAGCAGGCACGTAGAACGTCCGAGGCTTCTCGACAACCGCTTCGATACGGTCCAACAAGGCGCCATAGGCCCGGTTGGCCACGCGTCCCAGCCGGCTGATGGCCACGACAGGGTCAAGTTGGGCGGGGGCGCCCGATTTGGAAAGGTCCAGTGCGGCGAAAGGTTTATCCGTTTTTTGTTTTGGGCGCAGGAAGGCAAGATCCAAATCCTTGTCGCGCAGGACGATTTCAGCGGGGATTTCATCGCCGCCGGCTGTGAGGATGTCAACGCTCTTGATCTCGGTTTCCATCTTGAACCCCATTTCCTCGAGGTCCATCCCCATCATGTTACGCGAAGCGGAGGTGGGGTCGGTGGAAAACAGACTGACAACGGCCAGCCCGGAAGGGTTGATGACGGTACCCGTGATTTCCGACTTGCTTTCCTCGCTCTGCGAGCCGCTTCCCTGCATGGAATACCGGTTTTCGATCACCAGCTTGATGGTCACCACAGCATCCTTGTTATTTGCAACGAGGCTCCGGGCCATGTCGGCAAGTTCGTCGGAGCTTGCCGTTCCAGCAATCCAAAAACAACTCAGAACGGCGATTGTGAGCCCTCTCTGCAGTGACCTGAAATTCATGTCCGTTCTCCTTGGCGATGCGTTACGCGCGGTTTTGGGTTTCCTCAACAGAAACATCTCGAGAGATTCTCGTGATTCCGATCCTCTGCCGCCCCTCCGGGGCTATGAGCTGAGAGCGGGCGCATCCCAGGGCTGCGTCACGCGTTCCGCGTGCCTTGCCCTGGGGTATTTCCTGTCGTCCCTTCAGGACTTCGTATGAAACCCCGACTTGATTTATTTTCGGGCGACCCTTCGGGACTTCGGACGGGGAGGCGGTAGTGGCGTGGTGTACGGGCCACGCTGGAGGTTTCGATTCCCGCTCTGATCTTGTTTGTGTCATCCGCCAAATCCATGGTCTTGGGTCTTGCTCTTGAATCATGCCAGCGAGGGCGTTGGCTTTTTACGGGGGACGCTCTTTCGAGAACCCACCTGTCGGCGTATCAGATTCTACTGCCGCCCGCCCTCGGCCACGGGTCATCCGCCACTCTCCCACTGCGGCTCGAACTGCAGGAAAAGGGTATAAATGCCCCGTTGCACTTTGAAGATAATGGTCTTGGGCTTTTCGTTGGCGATCGATTTCATTCTCTGCTCAAACCATTCGACATCCACGACTTTTTCGCCGTTGACCTCAGCGATCAAGTCGGAAACGCCGAGCATGCCCAAGGCCGCCCAGCTTCCCGACTTGATTTCCTCCACGAGCACGCCCGTCTTGCTTTCTTCCCACTCTTCCCGTGCGCGGTCAAAGAAGGTTATATCGCGAACGGTGAACTCGAAGTTGTCATCGCGGTATTTCTTCATTTCGCGGTCGAGTTTTGGCGCCGGGACCAATTCGACGGCAACAGACATCTTTTCTCCGCCCCGCTTTATACCCAGCTCCGCCGAGGTCCCAACCTTATATTGCCGAATCAATACGGGAAGCTCCTCATAATCCTCGGGGGCGTTGGCCTCGAGTTCCACGCCATCGACCTCAAGAATCAGGTCACCCACTTGCAGCCCCGCTTTCTCGGCCGTGCTGCCGGAAAAGACGCGAGTGACGCGAAATCCCGTCAAGTTTTCGTCCCCCATGTTCTTTGCAATGTCTTTCGTGATCACTTGGGTTTCGACAGGAAGCCAGGCTTTCTTGACCTCGAGGCCCGGGTCCTTCAATTCCTGAATGCCGACGTCGATCACGGTAACCAACTGTTGTTCGCGTCGCTCGAATTGCACCAGCACCGGCGTGGGCTCGGTCTTGCCCTCTGTTATGTCCTGGGTGACCTTTTTCATATCCGGGACGTTCTTGACGGGCTGGCCTGCGATAGCGGTGATGACGTCCTTGTCCTCGATGGCGGGTTTCGCATCGCCGGATGGACCGCCCGGCCGGACCGACGTAACGATCACTCCGTCCTGGTTGTCGCGCCGCAGTTCTTTCGCGATGAGAAACGAAATATCCCGGACGGTAAGCCCCCACTGCTTCAATTCCGACTGTTTAGGGGAGGCTTCCTTGCGGTCGGTCGTTGTCATGGAAAAGGACTTTTCGTTGCCATCGCGCAGGACAATCGCTTCGACGGCTTCACCGATGGGCAGGTCTGCGACGAAACGGTTGAAGAGAGGCACCTGTTCGTCGAACTCGACGTCAACATCCTGGCCGGCCAACCGGAGCAGGTAGTCGCCCGCCTGCAGCCCGGCTTGGGCCGCAGGGGTATCCTTCATGACATTTGCGATGAGTGCACCGTGGTCCATCGGGCTGTACTTGAAACGCGGCTGGATGTCGAATCCGAGCCATGCCCGCTTTACCTGGCCCTGTTCGAGAAGCACCGAGGCGATCTGCTGGGCCAGCTCGCTGGGGATGGCGCCGCCAAGGCCGCCTACGCGGATCTCGTTGATCCCGACGATTTCACCCTGGAGGTTCACCAAGGGCCCGCCGCTGTTGCCGCCGTAGATCTGTGCATCGTGGCCCAGCCAAACGACAAATGAGCCCACGTCTTCCCCATCTTCGTCCATGCGCCGGAACGGGCCGAACCAGCGCGGCATGATCATCTCGGTATTGCTGATGATCCCGAGAGTTACCGATTGGGACAGGGCCATCGGGCTGCCCATGGCCAGCACGTCGTCCCCTACTTTGATTTGCGTCGAGTCGCCCCATTCCGCTATTGGGAACACTCGCGGCTCGTCGGGCTTGAGTTTCAGCAATGCGATATCCGAGAGGGGGTCTCGTCCCACCAATTCCGCTTCGATCTTCTCCTTTGTCGAGAGCGTACAGACCATCCTTGTGGCATGGCCGGCGACATGATGATTCGTAACGACATGACCTTCGGGTGTAATGATCACGCCGCTGCCGGAGGATTCATACTTTACTTCGCGCCCTTCGTAATAGTCGGGCGTGACGACCTCGATGCGCACGAGCGCCGGCTTCACCCTTGCCACAGCGGCGTCTACGGAACTGCGCAAAGTTTCCGGTATCCCGGCCAAGGGGGCGGCGGCTTCCTGGGCTGCCGAAAGCGCCGCAGGCATCAAGACCAAGAACAGCAGCAGACTGAAGACGATTGGGAATTTCATGGGCTTTTCCTTAAACGGCTTTCGCACTTGGAATTACCTATGGAACCACGGCCGCGCCCCGGCATCATGCAATACCGCCTTGGGCAATCAGTCGGGGACGTGACGTATGCCCTACCGGCCGGAATCCATGGGCCGATTATGGTCAAGGCATGCGGACGTGTCAAGGGAAACGGCTGTATGCCCTTTCGGGGAGTCATATGTTGCTCAAGTGTTGAGGGCATACCCGTTTGGGGTACACGCGGATTCCTGTTGCCTAAACGATTTGTTGCGGCTAGACTGGCGTGCGGGAGGTTTGGATAAGATGCTCGAAACAGTTGACTTAAGGGCCCAACTCCCCAAGTCCGATTACAAGACGGCGATGGAACGGCTTGACCTGCGCCTGGCCCAATTGCAGCGCGATTTGTGGGGCGCCGGGGTCCCTGTCCTCGTGGTGTTTGAAGGGTGGGACGCTGCCGGCAAGGGCTTGGTGCTCGGGCGTATTCTGCAGGCATTCGACCCTCGGGGTTTCAAGGTCCACAACGTTGGCGCCCCGACAGAGCTTGCGCGTTGCTGGCCTCCCATGGGCCGGTACTGGAACATCACCCCCGCTGACGGCCAGATAGCCATCTACAACCACAGTTGGTACCGACAGGTCTTGAATGAGCGGGTGGAAGACGGCGTTTCCGCTCAGGCGCTTCAAGAGGCCAACGAACGCATCCGAGTGTTTGAGCGTCAATTGACCGACGACGACGCGGTCATCGTCAAATTCTTCCTGCACATTGACAAGAAGGAGCAGGCCAAACGTTTTCGCAGATTGCGGAAGGACCCCGCCTTCGCGTGGAAAGTCGGCAAAGCGGAGCAACGGCGTCACAAGCTGTACAACCGGTACGCGGAGGCGGTTGAAGATATGCTTCGTGAAACCTCCACCCCCTATGCGCCGTGGACTCTCGTGCCTTCGACGGATGATCGGTTCGCGTGTGTGACCGTGGCCGAAACACTGGCGGCAGCGTTTGACCGCGCGCTCGCGCTGAAGAAGCCGCACGTAGCTGCGAAGAAAAAGGTCCCGATGCGGCGGAGGCGTACGAGCCCTCTTGACAGGGTCGATATGACGGCGGTCCTGGACGACAAGAAGTACGGTGAGCGGGTGGATACTCTCCAAGAGGAACTCCGCCGGCTTCAACACCTCTGTTACCGTGAACGCGTGCCCGTGGTTATGGTGTATGAGGGATGGGACGCTGCCGGGAAGGGCGGCAACATCCGGCGGCTCTTGAGGAACCTGGATCCACGGGGCTACGAGGTGGTGCCTGTCGGCGCGCCAACGGGCGACGAAAAGACCCATCACTACCTCTGGCGTTTCTGGCGGGCCCTTCCCAAAGCAGGACACTTTACGGTTTTCGACAGGAGCTGGTACGGACGGGTTCTGGTGGAACGGGTCGAAGGTTTTGCAACCCGCGACGAATGGAGCAGGGCCTACAGGGAAATCAACGAGTTCGAGGAGCAACTGGCCGAATACGGCACGGTCGTGGTCAAGTTCTGGATTCACATATCAAAAGAAGAACAATTGGCACGATTCGAGGCCCGTCAGAATACTCCGCACAAGCGCTGGAAGATTACCGACGAGGACTGGCGCAACCGGAAACGCTGGGATGACTATTGGATCGCTGTCTCCGACATGATCGAGCAGACATCAACGCTCCAGGCGCCGTGGACCATCATCGCGGGCAACGACAAGCGTTATGCGCGGATGCAGGCACTCGAGACGGTCGCCGCCCGCATTTCAGACCGGTTGAAAGGTAAGAAATAGGCCAGGAAATTCAGTCTCTCGGTTCCACGGTGCTCAGATTCGCAGGTCGCTGTGCTCTCTGTCTCCGCCGAGCAAGGTGATGGCATCGCGGCTGTGCCCGGCGGAAAGCAGGGGATCGATGACGTCGGCGCGAAGGTCGGGGACATAGTAGTCGAGGAATTCACCGTGGCCCTCGACGGAAAACGCCTCGTATTGTCCTGGCACCAGAACAGCCTCAGCGGCCTTCAGGACATGTGTTTCCCGTTTCACGCCGACGGCGAGAAGGCCAGACTTAGCCAAGAGGATGTGAAAGGAATCACCGCGCGTATCTCTTTGGTAGCGGCCCCGGCAGGTGACCAGGTCGGACGCGAAGTAACGGCAGGCCGCCAGGATCGTTCGCTGTGCGCTATCCTGGCCGGGGCAGGCAAGCGGGGCTGCTTCGCCGCCGTACGACGAACCGAAGGAAATGGCCGCGAGAGCTTTTTCGAGATGCAGTTCGCGGGGTTTCCCGTTGGTTCCGAGCCTTCCCCAATCATAGATGCGGTAAGTCAGATGGCTGTTCTGCTGGATTTCGGCCAGTACGATGCCTCCGCCGATAGCGTGAACGGTTCCGGCGGACACAAAAGCCGTTGTCCCCTCGCACACGGGGAATCTTCTGAGGAGTCTTTCGGGCGAGCCGTTGCGGACTGCCTCCGTGAAGGCGTGCCTGTTTGTGCCCGGGTGCAGGCCGCAGATCAATTCGCTTCCGGGTTCCGCGTGAAGGACGTGCCACATTTCCGTCTTGCCGGTTTCCGGTTCCCGCAGCCGCTGGGCGCAATCATCGTCGGGATGCACTTGCAGCGACAGGTCCTCCGCGGAGTCCAGCATTTTAAGCAGGAGTGGAAAACGGCCGCCCGGGGTAAGCCGTGCTTGTGTCCCAAGCAGCGCCAGACGGTCTATGCGCAGAAGGTCCTGCACCGTCTTGCCCTTCAGAGGGCCCTGGGAGATGCTGGTTTCGTGGCCCGGATGATCGGAAAGCAGCCAGGCTTCTCCGATCCGGATGTTTTCCGGCACAGGCTTCTTGTAGAGGGTCCTGAGCTTGTGGCCGCCCCAAACGCGTTCGTAATAGCGCTCCTCGAAATGCAGGACATCCCATTCTTCGCGGCCCATTGATCCTTGCGCCTCCCTTACCTGTGAAAGTCAGTCATCAGACTGCGCGAAAGCATAAGATACCATCTTCATATTCGGAAACAACCCTACCCTCTTCTTCCAGGATCTCAAGATGGCCGGCGGCGGAGGATAGACCCAGGAAGGTGAACTTGGCATCCATGCGAGGGAATAGCTGGCGCGCAACCTCGTACACGGATAAGCGCCGGCCGCCGAGAATCTCGAGAACGCGCTGGTTCCGTTTGTGTTGGCGTTCCAGGAGGCTTTCGATGACCGCGCGATGATTCCGAATGGGTTCGCCATGCCCGGGGTAGCACACGTCGAGGTCCAGGGCATGGGTCTTGCGCAAGGATTCCCGGTACTGCACGAGGCTCTTGACGCGGGGTTGGCCGGCTCTTGGACGGCGCAGCAAGGGATTGGGAGTTATCCGGGGAAGGAGGTGATCTCCAGTAAACGCAATCCGGTGTGCATTGTCGACGAAGAGCATATCAAGCGCGGAATGCCCGGGCACGTGGCAGGCAGTGTGCGGCCCAATCACTTCGCCGTCTTCAAGGCCCTTGTCAACAGTGGCGTCTGTGGCGAATTCTCGGAAACTGTGTTGTTCGCCGGCTGCTTTGTGGGCCACGTCGTCTGGTGCGCCCAGTTCACGCATGATCTGCAAGCCGAAGCGGCGGGCTTTCTCGTGTTGGTCTTCGGAATTCAGACTGCGGTGCGCGGCCCAGGGATGGGCGTAGACCGTGAAGTCCGCATAGTCACGCAACCGGCCCAGGAGCCCTACGTGGTCGATATGCGTGTGGGTCAACAGGACCTGCTCGAGGTCGCTCAACGCGAGCCCCTCGTTCTTGAATGCGGCCTTGAGAACCTCGAACGCTTCGCCGGTGTTCAGGCCGGCGTCGACGAGCGTAACGGGGTCCGATGCCAGGAGGAACACGTTCACCGATCCCACAGGCAGGGGGGTGGGAATGGATATGGGGACAATTCGGGCACGGCTCATCGTTGGCTCAGGGCGGCCATGTAGGCATCGTAGCTGCGCTTCATTTGAGCGACCGAATCGCCGCCGAACTGCTGGATGAAGAACTGCGCGAGGACGATCGCGATGGCATGTTCCGCAATCAGCGCCAACGCAGGCACGGCGCAGGTATCGCTTCGCTCGACCAGTGCCTTGTCTGCCAGCTTTGTCTCGATATTCACGCTGCGCAGGGGGCGCATGAGTGTCGAGATGGGTTTCTTGACAATGCGGACAAGCAACTCTTCGCCCGACGTCATCCCCCCTTCCGTTCCGCCCAGATTGTTCGATGTGCGCACGTAGTAGCTGCCGCCTTTGGGGGTATTCGACCGGACAATCTCGTCATGGTACCGGCTGCCGCGCAAGTGTGCGCCGCGGAAGCCGATGCCCACTTCCACGCCCTTGACGGCCTGGATGCTCATGAGGGCCTGGGCAATCGCGCCATCCAGCTTGCGCTCCGCCTGCGTGTGGCTTCCCAGTCCGACCGGAAGCCCCCATGCGCGAACCTCAACGACGCCTCCGAGCGAATCCTTATCCCGCTTGGCTTGCTTGATGGCGTCGCGCATGCGCGCAGCGGCCTCGGGCTCGGCGCAGCGCACGTCAGACGCCATCGACCGTTCGCGCAGTTCGCCGGAGGGAATGCCATCCGTGTTGGCGGCCGCTTCGCCGATTTGAACAACGTGCCCAACCATGTCAATACCGAACTCGGCAAGAAGTTTTCGGCAGACCGCGCCCGCCGCGACCCGGGCCGCCGTCTCCCGTGCGCTGGCGCGCTCGAGTACGTTCCGGCAGTCGTCGTGCTCATACTTGAGAGCGCCTGCGAGGTCAGCGTGGCTGGGTCTTGGGCATACGACTTTCTTGGCGCGTTCCCCGGACGGCGGATTCCAGGGGTCCATGGCGCTTTCCCAGTTCTTGAAGTCGCGATTCCATACTGCCAGAAGAACCGGGCTACCCAAGGTGACGCCGCCTCGAATTCCGGCAAGCACGTCGACCTCGTCTTTTTCGATGCGCTGGCGTCCGCCGCGTCCGTATCCTTTCTGTCTTTCCGCCAACCAGAAATTGATATCGTCGGCTCTGATATGAAGGCCGGCAGGGAAACCGTCCAGAAGACAGAAAATGCCTCGCCCGTGGGATTCGCCTGCCGAATAGTACCGAAGCACGATGTCGTCCCTTCGCCTCAGTTCGCGCTACAGCGTAGGCTGCGCGATTAGTGTGTTGAAATAGAAGTCGATAATGGCGGAGCCCGCCAGCATCACGACCACGCCGGCGAGGGCCAGATAGGGCCCGAAGGGAAGGTAATGGCCGAGCACGGGCTTGTCAGTCTTGCCCTTCTCGGTTTTCTCATCCCCTGGCGCGGGCACTTTCTGCAGTTTGCCCGCAAGGATCAAGACGATTCCGACGAAACTGCCAATGAATGACGCGATGATGATGATCAGGACAGCGCCGTACAAGCCGAAGAAGGCGCCGAGCATGGCGATCAGTTTCACGTCGCCGAAACCCATGCCGGGCTTCTTTAGAAGCAGCAATGCGCCCTTGTCGAGCGCGAAGAGGATTACCCCGCCAACCAGGGCGCCGACAAGGGAATTGACTACGGGCAACTCGAACGGTCCCATAACCGACAATCCGCTTCTGGGATACAGCATGAACAACACGGAACAGGCAATACCGATGGGAATTCCCGGAAGGCTGACCTCATCGGGAATGGTCCCGTCGGTGAAGTCGACGAACGTGGCCAGTACCAGGGCGGCCGAGAGCAGCATGTAGATCGGGGTGGCTATCGCGATGCCAAAACGCCAGAACACGAGCAGGAAAAGCACGCCCGTGACGGCCTCTACCAGCGGATATTGCCAACTGATTGGCTGGCTGCAGTGGCGGCACTTGGCGCCAAGCACCAGCCAGCTCACGATAGGGATGTTGTCGTACCAAGCGATAGGATTGTCGCATTTCGGGCATTTCGAGCGCGGCTTAACGATCGACAGCCCTCGGGGCAGCCGGTATACGCACACGTTCAGGAAACTCCCGATCATGCTTCCCAAAACAAACGAGAATACAGCCAGAAGAGCGTTCAGGGCCTGCAAGTTACCGTCCATTTATTCCCCACTTACTACAAGTTCAGAGATTAACAGCGATGGGGCGCCACACGACCCCATGAACCGCAGATCATTGCCCACGGCGGCCACCGCTTTCAAGAGCGGCCGTATATTGCCCGCTATGGTCACCCCGCGTACGGGCCGGGTGAGTTCGCCGCCCGCAATCAACATCCCCGACGCGCCGAAGCTGAAATCGCCCGAGATGGGGTCCGCGGTGTGCACGCCCATGGCTTCCGTTACGAAGAGACCGTTGCAGGCCATGGAAAACAAATCCTCTTGTGCTTCTGGGCCAGGGACAATAAACAGGTTCGTTGGTCCTACCACGGGGGGGCTACTGTAGCCGCGCGACGCATTCGCTGTGGTGTGCTCGCCCATCTCGTTCGCGGACTGGAGGTTGTGGAGATAGCCGGCAAGCCGGCCATTGTCGAGCAATACGGTCCGCTGGGCGGGTGTCCCTTCGCCATCAAAAGGAGCGCGGTTGATCCCGTCCGGATGATCGTTCTGGTCAACAACGGAGAGGAGTTCCGAGCCCACCATCTCGCCCGTTTGTCCCACAAAGAACGACTTTCCCTTCAGGACATTGTCTGCGCGAAACGCCGAACTCAGGACCTGCAAGAACTGTGTGGCCACTGCGTAATCA
>Ga0116185_1001154_pt1 | contig 27292 bp, 23 predicted proteins | sample AD_JPNNA7_MetaG_FD_89754 | JGI IMG/M metagenome (GOLD analysis project Ga0116185, IMG submission 89754) | Active sludge microbial communities of municipal wastewater-treating anaerobic digesters from Japan - AD_JPNNA7_MetaG | ecosystem: Engineered > Bioreactor > Anaerobic > Digestate | place...
CTCGTAGAGCTGTACGCGGCTGCCGAGCCTCGCCGCCTCGGAGAGCGCGCTCGACACCTCGCTGCCGGTGGCGTCGCCGCCGGCGTGCACGACGCGCGCCACCGAGTGCGCCCCTTCGCGCCCCAGCACGATCTCGCCGTCGACACGGTCGAAATGCGGGCAGACCTCCATCAGCTCCCGTACGCGGTCCGGGCCCTCGTCGACGAGCACCCGGACCGCCTTCTCGTCGCAGAGGCCCGCTCCGGCCTTGACCGTGTCCTCGAAGTGCAGGTCGGGCGAGTCCGACTCACCGAGGGCCGCGGCGATGCCGCCTTGGGCGAGGAAGGTGGCAGTGTCGTCGAAGCCCGCCTTCGTCAGGAGGCCGACGCGCCAGCGGCGGGCGGCGGAGATGGCGGCCGTCAGGCCGGCGATGCCGCCGCCCAGCACCAGCACGTCGAACGTGCGCCGGTGCAGCTTCTCTCCGTCGATCCGGGCGATGTACGGACGCGACATGGGAGGGCCTTCGTCGTCCCGGTCCGGCTACTCGACCATGCGCGTCACGGCACGCAAGGCCCGCTCGCGCACGTCGTCGGGGACCGTCACCTCGTTCAGCCCGTCGTGCAACGCGGCGATGGCGCCCTCGAGGGTACCCAGCTTCATGTTCGCGCAGACGGCGTACTCGCTCGCCGCGACGAACGTACGCGAAGGGTGACGTTTCCGCAGCCCGGTAAGAAGACCGACCTCGGTGGCGACGACGTACGTGGCCGTGTCGTCGCTCTGCGGGTAGCGCAGCATGCCCGACGTGCTCGTCACGACGTCGGCGAGGTCGGCCACGGCGCGCGGACACTCCGGGTGAGCCATCACTTTAGCCCCCGGATGCTCCGCGCGCCGCGCCACGATGTCTTCGGGGCGGATGATGACGTGGACCGGGCAGTACCCCGGCCACAGGGTCATCCGCCGCCCCGTCTGGTGGGCGACCCAGTCGCCGAGGTGCTGGTCGGGGACGAACACGATCTCCTGCTCCTCCGGGTAGCGCGCCACGATCTGCGCCGCGTTCGCGCTCGTGCAGCACACGTCGACCTCGGCCTTCACCGCCGCCGTCGTGTTCACGTAGGCGACCACCACGGCGCCCGGGTGCTCCGCGCGCAAGGCGCGCACGTCGTCGGCCGTGATCATGTCGGCCATGGGACAACCGGCGCGTCTGTCGGGCATGAGCACGGTCTTCTGCGGCGAGAGGATCTTCGCCGTCTCAGCCATGAAGTGGACGCCGCAGAAGAGGATGACGTCGGCCTCGGTGGCGGCGGCGATGCGCGCCAGCTCCAGAGAGTCGCCGACGAAGTCGGCCGCCTCCTGGACCTCGGCGCGCTGGTAGTTGTGGGCGAGCACCACGGCGTTGCGCGCCGCCGCCAGACGCCGGAGCTCAGCCTGTTGCGCCGAGAAGTCAGTGCTCACCGCTCACGCCTCCGCGCCTCCGCGCTCACGCCTTCGCGCCTCCGTAGACTCGCACGGCCTGGTCACGTGCAAGGGACGCCGCCAAGCCCTCCACATCGACGTCGGGCATCCCGACGGCCCAGCCCCAGATCTCGGCGAGGGGCACCAGCACGAAGGCGCGCTGGAACATGCGCGGGTGCGGCAGCGTCAGCTCCGGGTCGCTCGATTCGACGCCTTGGAAGAGCAGTATATCGACATCGAGCGTGCGCGGCCCAAATCGGAAGCCCCGCCCGCGGTGACGCGCCTGCTCGATCGCCTGGCCGGCGCGCAGCAGCTCGCGCGGCGCCAGGCTCGTCTCGAGACACAGGACCTGGTTGAGGAAGGCCGGCTGGTCGACGACGTCCTGCGGCGCGGTCTCGTAGACACGCGACGCAGCGAGCAGCGTCGTGCCGGGCAGCCCCGAAAGAGCGACGCGGGCCGCGGCCAGATTGGCGGCGCGGTCTCCAAGGTTCGAGCCGAGGGCCACGAAGGCGCGACGCCGCTCCGCCGTACCCGTCTCTCTGTCGCCTTGATCGGACTCCACACCGGTCCTTTCGTCCATCAGGGCGCCTGAGCCCACTGATGCCGCGCGGCTCGGGGCGCGCGTCGCGTCTCAGGCGCGCCGTGCCTCACCCGCGGCGCGTCACCTCGACGCGCGCCGCGTCGGTGGGCGCCGACACCGGCGGCGCCACTTTGCTCACCCCGACCCTCAGCCAGCCCAGAGCGAAGGTCTCCCAGACGGTGTCGGCGATGGTGGCGGCGAGGTGCTCGAGCAGGTTGAACTCGCCGCCCTCGACGATCTCACGCACGAGCCGGACGACGTGCCCGTAGTCGACGGCATCGGCGAGCGAGTCGCTCGCCATCGCCGTGATCCGCCGTGGCGCGAAGCGCACATCGACGACGAGCGTCTGCCCCACGGCGCGCTCTTCGGCGGTGGCCCCGCACCGCCCGCGCAGGGAGATGCCCTCGACGGCGACGGTGAGTTCGTCGGTCGCGATCGTCGACTCCCCGTCAGCCGTCGCCGGCGCTGCGGACCGCCTCGGTCACCCGCAAGGCCTCGACGTTCGGCTTCACGTCGTGTACGCGGAACACCGCCGCTCCTGCCTGCAGCCCGATGACCGTCGTCGCCACGGTCCCGAACAGCCGCTGCTGCGGCTCAGCATCGAGGATCGCGCCCAGAAAGCGTTTGCGCGACGCCCCGAGGACGACCGGCCGTCCCAGCGCGACGAAGCGGTCGAGATGGCGGATGAGGAGCAGGTTGTGCTCGACCGTCTTGCCGAACCCGATGCCGGGGTCGAGCATGACCTGCTCCTCGCGGATGCCGGCGGCAACGGCAAACGCCAGGCGCTCCTCGAGGAAGCGGAGGACATCGTCGACGACGTTCTCGTAGTGGGGGTCGTCCTGCATGGTCTTCGGCGCCCCGAGCATGTGCATCAGGCATATGGGGCACCCGGCCTCGGCGACGACCTCGGCCATCGCCGGATCGCCGCGCAACGCGGTGACGTCGTTGACGATCGTCGCTCCCGCGGCCAGCGCGCGACGCGCGACCTCGGCTTTGGACGTGTCCACCGAGACGGGCGTCGCGACCTTGCCGCGCAGGGCGGCCACGACGGGGACGACGCGCGCCGCCTCTTGGTCGACAGACGCCGGATCGGACCCGGGCCGCGTCGATTCGCCGCCGACGTCGATGATCGCGGCACCGTCCGCGGCCATGGCCTCGCCCTGACGGAGAGCGGCTTCGGGATGGATGAAAAGGCCACCGTCCGAGAACGAGTCCGGGGTCACGTTGAGGACCCCCATCACGCACGGGAGATCGAGATCACGCTCCAGGAGGAGGGGATCGGTCATCAGGGCAGCCTCAACCTGCGTTGATGAGCGAGAGGACCTCGGCCCGCGTCGCGGCGTTCGTCTGGATGATGCCCCGCACCGCGCTCGTCACGGTCTTGGCTCCGGGCGTCCGCACGCCGCGCATCGACATACAGAGGTGCTCGGCCTCGATGAGGACCAGCGCTCCGGCGGGGTCGAGGGCCGTGACGATCGCGTCGGCGATCTGGCTTGTTATGCGCTCCTGCAACTGTGGTCGCGCGGCCACGAGGCGCACCACCCTGGCGAGCTTGCTCAAGCCGGTGATGCGGCCGTGCTCACTCGGGATGTACGCCACATGGGCACGGCCGTGGAACGGCAGCAGATGATGCTCGCAGACCGAGTAGAAGTCGATGTCGCGGATGAGGACCATCTCGCGGTGATGGTCGCCGGCCATCTCGACCAGCAGACTCGACGGGTCGACGCTGTCGATCCCCGAGAAGATGTCGGCGTACATCTCGGCGACGCGACTCGGCGTCTCAACGAGCCCCGGCCGGTCGGGATCCTCGCCGATCCCTTCGAGGATGAGGCGGACGCCCTCCTTGATCTTGTCCTGGTCCACGGAAGGAGAGGCCCGACCTCAGGTGACCTCGGGGTGGGCGGGCTTGACCGGAGGAGCGACGACCTGAGGCTGCGGGACGCGTTCCTTCTTGCCTTTGCCGCGCTGCTTCTGCTCGCGCTGCGCCGCCGCCTTGGCGTCGCGCTCGCGGAACACCTCCTCTTCGGGGACGCCGTCGAGCAGGGCCTCGAACTCGGACCGCTCGAGGGTCTCGCGCTGGACGAGGATGGTCGCGATGGCATCGAGCTGCTCGCGCCGCTCGACCAGCAGGTCCCTGGCGCGCTGGTGCGCCTCTTCGATGATGCGCCGCAACTCCTCGTCGATCTGGCGCGCCACCTCTTCGGAGTAGTCGGGCTCCTGGGCGAACTCGCGCCCCAGGAACGGCAACGCCTGGTTGTGACCCAGCGTTCGCGGACCGAGCTCCTCGCTCATCCCGTAGCGCATGATCATCTCTTTGGCGATGCTCGTCGCCTTCTCGATGTCGTTGGCCGCCCCGGTCGTGATCTCGCCGAAGACGACCTCCTCGGCAGCGCGGCCCCCAAGCGTCATGGCCAAAGAGTCCATGAGCTCGGACTTGGTCGTCAGGAACTTGTCTTCGGTGGGCAGCGAGATCGTGAAGCCGAGCGCCTGACCACGACTCACGACCGAGATCTTGTGCACGGGGTCGGTGTTGGGCAGGAAGTGACCGACGAGAGCGTGACCCGTCTCGTGGTAGGCGGTGATCGCCTTCTCTTTCTCGGAGATGAGCCGGCTCTTCTTCTCGGGCCCGGCGAGGACGCGCATGATGCCCTCCTCGAGCTCGGCCATGGTGATGATCCTGCTGCCATGCCGGGCGGCGAGCAGGGCCGCCTCGTTGACGAGGTTGGCCAGGTCGGCGCCGGTGAACCCGGGGGTTTGCGCGGCAAGTGCATCGAGGTCGATCTCCTTCTCGATGGGCTTGCCGCGCGTATGGACCTCGAGGATCTGGCGCCGGCCGGCGCGGTCCGGCCTGTCGACCACGACCTGACGGTCGAACCGGCCCGGCCGCAGCAGCGCCGGGTCGAGGATGTCGGGACGGTTGGTGGCGGCGATGAGGATGATGTTGTCCTTCATCTCGAAGCCGTCCATCTCGACGAGCAACTGGTTGAGGGTCTGCTCGCGCTCGTCGTGGCCGCCGCCCAGGCCGGCGCCACGATGCCGACCGACGGCGTCGATCTCGTCCACGAAGATGATGCACGGCGCGTTCTGCTTGGCCTGCTCGAACAAGTCGCGCACGCGCGAGGCGCCGACCCCGACGAACATCTCGACGAAGTCGGAACCCGAGATGCTGAAGAAGGGCACGCCCGCCTCGCCGGCGACCGCCCTGGCGAGCAGGGTCTTGCCGGTGCCCGGCGGGCCGTAGAGCAAGACCCCCTTGGGGATGCGCGCCCCGAGCTGCTGGAACTTCTTCGGGTTCTCGAGGAACTCCTTGATCTCCTGGAGCTCCTCGACGGCCTCGTCCACGCCGGCCACGTCCTTGAACGTGACTCTGGGCGAGTCGGCGCTCACCCGGCGGGCGCGGCTCTTGCCGAAGCTCATGACCTTGGAGCCACCACCTTGCATCTGGTTCATGATGAAGATCCAGAGGCCGATCATCAGGACGAGCGGCAGGATGAACGTCAGGGCACTCGTCCACCACGGGTTGCCCGGACTTGTGGACGTGAACTTGACGCCGGAATCCTGGATGAGCTTCGTCGTCTCGTCGGTGCTCGGATACTCGACCTTGTAGGTGACGGGGTTGCCGTCCGCATCCTTCTCGGTGGTCGTCACCTGTAGGGTCTGGTCGCGTGTGTTCATGAGCACGGACTGGACCCTGCCCGCCTCGAGGTCGCTCACAAAGCTGGGCGCCGGCCCGCTGTAGCTGACCTCCGGTTTGGCGCTGTTGTCGCCCTGGATCCAGTACTCGATCGCCATCGCCACCAAGATGACGATGAGGATCGGAAAGAGGGCGCTGCGGATGAATCTGTTCACTTCAACCCTTCGCTGGTCGGTCGAGACGCCGTCATGGGCAGCCGCCGATGGGCGCATTCCAAAGCCCTGTCGCAGGGTAGCATACCCCGACAGGGCCGCAAAGAAGCCCTGCACGCGCTGAGAAAGTACGGTGACGCCCAGGCACTCTGCGCGCGCTGTGAGGCTGCGGCGACGCCCAGACGGTCTACAGGAGGGCGTCGCCCTCGCCGGCGACGGCCGCCGCCTCGGGCGTGAGGACGCCGATGAAGTCGAGGGTACGATACCGCTCGGCGTAGTCGAGCCCGTATCCTACGACGAACTCGTTGGGGATCTCGAAACCCACGTAGCGACAGTCGATCTGCGCGCGGCGACGGGCCGGTTTGGTCAGCAACGTGCACACCTCGAGTGAGGCCGGGTCGCGGGAGCGGAGGTTCTTGAGCAGGTAGTTGAGCGTGAGGCCCGAGTCGACGATGTCTTCGACGATGAGCACGTGCCGTCCCTCTATCTCGCTGTCGAGGTCCTTGAGGATGCGCACGACCCCCGACGGGTCGGTCGACGACCCGTAGCTTGACACCGCCATGAAATCCAGAGTGCAGGGTACGGTCAGGCGGCGGGCAAGATCGGCGAGGAAGAACACCGCCCCCTTGAGGACGCCCACGAGCAGGAGCTCCTTGCCCGCGTAGTCGGCCGAGATCTGGCGGGCGAGCTCGTCGACGCGTTCGCTCAACTGCTCGGCCGACACCAGGACGGTCGCGATCTCGCCGGTCACCCTTCCTCCTCGACGACATGGAGCGTGCAAGCCGTACTCTCGGACACACGGAAGGGCTGCGCAACCCTTCCCCGCCGTTCTCCTGTCCTTGTCTCATACCCTACCCAGGCGATGCAGCCGTCGATCACGAGGACGAGGGCGCGCTCGCGCGCCGCCGGCGGGACGTGGGCGGCGGCGAGAAAGCGCGCCACCGTCGTTTCGCCCTCCATGGCGAACGGCGTGAAGCGGTCGCCGCGCGCCGGGTGGCGCAACTCGAGACGCAAAGGCGGGGTGGCCAGACCGACGAAGGCCTCCAGCCGTGTCGCCGCGCTCCGCCCGGACGGCAGCTTGCTTGCGCTCCCTGTCACCGGCGTCGGCACGACGGCGCGTCCTGTCGCCGACACAGGAGGAGCGGCCGATGCCCGGCCGACCACACCGGCATCCGGCCACACGGCGCCAGGCAGAAGGCGGGCGACGAAGCGTCGCCCGCAGAAGCACGCCCGGCCCCCGACGGGCAAGATCATGGGCGAGCAGACGTGCGGCGTGCGGCGGCGGCGCAGGCGAAGCCGGCCGCCGCCGCGCACGACCTCCCATCCGCCGCGAATGCTCACGGAGCCGGCGTCGTCGCGGCGCGCGGCGAGGCGCTCCAGCGCCTCTACCTCGCGCCGCTCGACGAGGGCGTCCGCCGCGCGGCCGCGCTCGAGCAGACGCCGCAGGCAGAGCGCGCGCAGCGCCTCCGGCTCGCGCGCGAGCGCGTCAAGGTCGAGTGCGGCGAGGTCGTCCTCGCCGTCGCTCACGGCGACGCGCTCCCAGGCGGCCTCCACGGCGGCGGCGACGACCTCGCGCTCGGCCGCCGCGATCCCGGCCGCGGCCGCGAGCGTCTCGGTGACGCGGGGATTGAGGCGCGCGAGCCGCGGCAGCACTTCATGACGGACGATGTTACGCGCGTAGATAGGCGCCGCGTTGGTCACGTCCTCGCCGAACTCGATGCCGCGTGTGGCGCAGTAGGCGCGGATCTCGTCGGCGCCCAGGCAGAGCAGCGGCCGCGCGAGAGCGGCGCGCCCCGGCGCGCCCTGCTCGCGCGGCCGTATCCCTACGAGCCCTTGCGGCGAGGCGTACTTCGCCAGCCTGTACACGATGGTCTCGGCCTGGTCGTCGCGGTTGTGCGCGGCCGTCACGACCGTGCAGGCGCGCCGCGCAGCCTCCTGCCAGGCGCGCTCGTAGCGCAATTCCCGGGCGCGCGCCTGGAAGTCGGGGCCGCGCAGGCGCCCTTCCAGGGCCACGACCTCGAGGTCGATGCCGGCCGCGGCGCAGGCCCTGACGACGATCTCACGGTCGCGTGCCGAATCGGCGCCCCGCAGGCCATAGTCCACGTGCAGCGCGGCGAGCCCGAGGCCGAGGCCGAGCCGCTCATCGGCGGCGCGGACCAGGGCCAGCATGGCCATCGAATCCGCGCCGCCGGAGAGCATGAGGAGGACGCGCTCGCCGCGGCGCACCACGTCGCGCCCCGCGACGAACGCGGCCACCCGGCGCTCCATCCTCAGAACGAAAGGGTCCGCTCGCACCGTTCCACAGCCTCCGCGAGGTCGTGGATAGTAGCGACCTGCACGCCCTCGATCAGATCATTGGCGGCCAATCCTCGCGCACGGCAACACGTCGCGCAGCAGGCGACACGAACGTCCTGCTCGAGCGCGCTCCGGAGCATCCGCTCGAGCGACGCGTGTGCTTCTCCCGGCTGCTGGCCGGACCGCGCCATGTGGACGCCGTCGCCCATGAGGAACACCTCCACGGTCGAGCCCACCGCGGCGAGCGCCTCGGCCAGCCGTAACGCATTGTAGGGGCCCTCGCTACCGTAGGGCGCCGTGTTCACCGTGAGTAGAATCGTCATCACACCTCCCGAATGATCCTGATGCCGCCGACCCACGCGGCGCCAACCTACGACGCCCTGTCGCTTCACGGCGCCGCCGACGTCGCTTGCCTTCTGCGTAGCATAGCCTTGGGCCGGAGCGGCATCATGTCGGTCCGGCCTCGAGGGCGAAACCAGAGGCCTGCTTCGAGGCGTCGGGCACCGGCATGCTCGCTCCACGCGAGACACTTGCGTGCCATGAAGAAGAAGGGCGCCCGGACGGGCGCCCTGAGGAGGCTTGGTAGCGGGGGCAGGATTCGAACCTGCGACCTTCGGGTTATGAGCCCGACGAGCTACCGGACTGCTCCACCCCGCGTCGCTTCTGGATTGCATATTCTAGACCTTTGCGCGGTCGATTGTAAAGGCGCGGAGAGGACGCCAAGGGCGCGACGGCATACAGAACGGGAGGATCCTTCCGATACACTCGCTGGACGATCATGGGCAAGACCCGGGACATCGCCACCGGCCGGCGGACGACCGCCGACCACCGTGCTCTCGCGGTGACGCTCGCCTGCGCCGCCCTCGCCACGCTACCGGGTGGCGCGCTCCTGCGCCCTGCGAGTACCGCGGCCGCGCCGCGCGAGCTCACCTTCGGCGACAAGGCCGAAGGCATCGCCGGGTTGCAGGCGGAGGCGCGGCGCATCCGCGCCGAGATCGCCGCTCTCGACCGCCGCCTGTCGGCCTCGGTCGAGGAGTACAACGACGCCCGTGCGCACCTCGACGCTCTCAACGTCGAGCTCATGGCTGCGCGACGCGACCTGGCCGCTGTGCAGACCGACCTCCGCGAGACGCAGACCGCCTATGGCCGACGGTTGGCACAGATGTACAAGGGCGGCAAGACGACCTTCATCGACATCTTGTTGAACGCCGGCGACTTCACCGGCGTGCCCCGTCAGCTCAGCTTCTACCGCCGCATCGCCACCGCCGACGCGGCGACGGTCCAGACGATGGACGACCTCGCCGCCGAGGTCGTGACGATCGCGGCCACGATCGAGGAGCGGCGCGAGCAGGCGCTCGTCCGCGAGCTCGAGCTACGCGACAGGCGGGCCCTCGTCGAAGACCAGATGGTCCAGCGTCAAGCGGTCCTTGCCAGCGTCAGCGCCCGGATCAGGAAGGAGCTCGAGCGCCAGGCCGAGCTGGCGGCGGCGACGGCCGGCGAGCTCGCCCGCCGGGCGGACGTCGTCCTCGGGACGATCGACGCCACGCCGGCCGAGCTCGCCGTCGTACGCGCCGCCATGCGCTGGCTCGGCGTCCCCTACGTTTGGGGAGGCGCGTCGCCGAGCGGCTTCGACTGCTCGGGCCTCGTCACCTACGTGTACGCACAGTTCGGTGTGCGCCTCCCCCATGGCGCCACCATGCAATCGCGCCTCGGTGACCCCGTGCCGTTGGGCCGCCTGCGTCCTGCCGACCTCGTGTTCTTCGGCAGCGCCTCCTTCTACAACCACGTCGGCATCTACGTGGGCGGCGGTCTGTTCATCGAGGCGCCGCACACCGGCGACGTCGTCAAGGTCAGCCGACTCGCCGGTCGCGGTGCCGACTTCGCTTGCCGCTACCGCATCCGCCTCCTCTGAGCCGCCGCCATGAGCGACACGCGACCTCGCGCCAAGACCAGGGTCCGGACACCGCGCCGCTGCCCCGCGCGATCGGCCTTACCGCGTCCGGGGCTGTCTTCCGCGTCGCGCACGACGTAGACTCGCGACATGAACGGCTGGGTACTGCTCGCGATCGGCCTCGCCAGCCTCGGGTTGGTCGTCGTCGCCTTCGGTTACGTCGCATACCGCGGTTATCGTTTGGGCAAGATCGGGGCGCGGCTCTCGCGTACGTACACCCCGTTGATCGCCGAGCTCACGCGCAAGACGACCGTCGCCGCAGAGCTGGCGGAGGCCGTCGGTCACACCGCCGACGGAATCACGGCGGACCTCGGCGGTCTGCAGGTCAGCCTGCGGCGCCTGCAGGTGGCTGTCGACGCCCTTCAGGCCGCGGCGGCGCCCTACCACAAGCTCAAAGACTACGTCGGAAGATGAGAGAGGCGGCGGGGCGGGCCTCCATGAGTCCCGCCCCGCCGCCTCGAACGATCTCAGCCGCCCCGAACGACCTCCGCCGGCTCAGGCGACCTCCGCCGGCTCGGCCCAGCCGCGGATGCGGTAGTAGTGGGCCACCATGGCGGCGAGCTCGCTCTGCGGCAGGTCGTAACCGTTCTCGTCCTCCATCGGCTTGTCCGTGACCCACTCGGGAAGTGTCTCGGACTCACGGCCGATCCCCCGGGCCGCATTGAAGTCGTGCGTCATCGTGACGATGCGGTTGGCGACGCGATGGAGATCCTCTTCCGTGTAGTCCGTGCCGACGGTCGCGTTCACCACCTGGGTGATGTACGGCCACGTCACGAGGTCGCGGTAGAACCGACAGTAGATCAGGCAATCCATGATCGTCAGCCGGTCCTCCCAGTCGCAGTAGACGGGCGCCTTGTCCTCCCAGGCGCGCGGGTCCGTGAGGCCCATCAGCTCCGGCTTGTACATGGTGGCCCGGAGGTGGCACGCTCCGCGCGCGGTGACGGCGAAGCCCAGGCCCATGCCCTTCATGACGCGTGGTTCGTATCCGGCCGGTTCCATGCCCTTGCAGTGCACGGCGACGCCCTTGAGCTCAGGGATCTCCTTCTCGACTCGCAGGACGCCCTCCGCCCAGACATCGCCGATGCCCTCACGGAGAGCCATCTTGCGCAGGAACTCGGCGACGCAGTCCGGATCGCCGAACTCCATCTTCTCGTCGATGAGGCCCCGGTGGGACGCCTCGATGGCGAGGGCGCAGAGGTTGCCGGCGGTGATCGTGTCGACGCCGAGACGGTCGCAGATGTCGTTCAGCCACATGATCTCGGCGAAGTCGACGATCTCACACAGGCCGCCGAACACGTAGGCCGTCTCGTACTCGGGGCCTTCGCACTCGAGGCCCTTGTGGCGACCCTCGAAGACGAAGTTGTGCTTGACGCACTTCATGACGCACGGCGGGCACACCTCGGTCCTCGTGCCGTGCTTCTCGAGCATCGTCTCGACACTGATCTTCTCGAAGCCGTCGACGGTGCCCTTGCGCCAGTACCGGGTCGGGAAGGCGTTGGCGCCGTTCATCGTGCGCACCATGTTGAGCGTGCCCCCACGCTGGTAGGCGGCCACGCCAGGGTCGTCCTTGCTGCGCTCGACCATGTCACGGACCAGGGCCTTGAAATCGTCCGGTCGCGCGACCTCGACCTTCTGGTCGCCGTGCCAGACGATGCCCTTCAGGTTCTTGCTGCCGAAGACCGCTCCCGGACCGCCGCGGCCCAATTGGTGCCAGTAGTCGTTGTTCACGCAGGCGAACCGCACGAGCTTCTCGCCGGCGGGGCCGATGACACACGCCTGCGCCCTTTTGTGCGCCGTGCGCTCGAGGATCTTGTCTTCGGTCTCGAAGGCGTCAAGCCCCCAGAGGTCCGCCGCGCTGTGGAACTCGACGCCGGCCTCGCTGATCTCGAGGTACACGGGCGCGTCCGCCTGTCCCTCGACGATCACGACCTTGAACCCGGTCTTGGCGAACTGCGGTGCGACGTTGCCGCCGGCGTAGCACTCGCCGTACCCGTTGGTCAGCGGCGAGACGTAGTAGAGGCTGTAGCGGTTGCTGCCGAGCATGGCCGTGCCAGCCATCGGCCCGGACACGAAGATGAGCTTCGCTTGGGGGCTCAGAGGGTCCACCTCCGGCCCGACCTCGTTGCGCAGGTAGTACGTGCCGATCCCTTTTGGGCCGATCAGTTCCTTGATCAGCTCGGGGGGTACCGTCTCCTGTGCCGACGTGCGCGTGGTGAGATCGATGCGCAGGAGGTCGCCCATACGCCGCTCCTTTCCTGCCGAGGCGGGGCTCCCGATCCCCGGCTCGTGGTCAAGGGCGCGCCGTCGAGCCGAAGAGCTCCAAAGACGCGCGGGCCGCGGTCGGCAGCGCCGACCGCGGCCCGATTCAAGCACATGACTGCGCGGGTGGCCAGTGGCCGCCCGGGACCCGAAAGTCCGTTCAGGCGACCACTTTGTCCAGACGCGTGTAGGCCAGGTTGTGCGTCTCGGCCACGGACGCAACGGCGAGCTTGCCGCCCTGCGTCTCGCCGGCAGCAAGACTCCACCGCGCGGCAGCAAGACTCCACGGCGAGGATATCGTCACGACCAGGCGCTAGAGACGGGTGTGGTACCGCCGCCGACCGCGTGTGGTACCGCCGCCGACGGCGCTCGAACCGGTCGAGGGACCCATGCCTCCTGTCTCGCCGGCGACATCGGGAGAACGCCCCCGGTCAGTCGCCCACGTCGACGGCCTCGAGTCCCGCGGTCAAACCCTCGATGGTGGCCTTGGCGTCGCCGAAGAGAAGGACCGCCTTGGGATCGTCGTAGAGCGGGTTGTCGACGCCCGAGTAGCCGGGCTTCTCGTCGAGGTTGCAGACGATCACGGTGCCCGCCTCGTGGGCTCTGAGGATGGGCATCCCCGAGATCGGCGTACCCTCACGCGTGATGGCCGCCGGGTTGACGACGTCGCAGGCACCGACGACGAGGACGACATCGGTATCGGCGAAGTCGTCGTTGATGTCTTTCATCTCGAAGAGCTTGTCGTACTCGACCTCGGCCTCGGCGAGCAGGACATGCATGTGGCCCGGCATGCGGCCGGCCACGGGATGCACCGCGAAGCGCACCTGCTTGCCCTGCTTCTCGAGCAGACCGGCGAGGCGGGCGACCTCGGACTGGGCATGCGCCTGAGCCATTCCGTAGCCCGGGACGATGATCACCGAACGGGCGGCGCGCAGAGCATCGAGGGCGCGCCTGTGGGGATCGGCCGCGGCGACCGGGGCGGCCTCGGCGGACGAGGTGGCGGCGGCCGAGGCAGGCGCCGTTTTCGCGACTTCGGCGCCACGACCACCCCTTGCCGCCCTCTGGCCGATGAGCACGTTCATCAGGCTCCGATTCATGCTGGTGCACATCACATAGGTCAGAATGGAGCCGGACGAACAGACGGTCGCCCCAGCGGCGATGAGCAGGCGGCTCTCGATCACCACGCCCACAAACGCCGCCGCCAGACCGGCAGTGGCGTTGAGGAACGAGATGAGCACCGGCATGTCGGCGCCGCCGATGCGGATCGAGAACACGACTCCGAGGACCATGGCCGAAGCGATCACCGCGACGATGAGCGCGCTCTGGACGGCACCTGCACTGAATACCGCCCCAAGCACGAGCCCGGTGCCGACGAGAAGGATGAGGACGAGGATCGCGTTGTGCCGCCTGTACACCGTCGGCCGTTGGTCGAGGCGGTTGGCGAGCTTCCCCGCGGCGATCATGCTCCCGGCGAAGGTCGCCGAACCGACGATGAGTCCGACGTAACCCGAGATGGTAGCGGTGACTGAAAGGCCGGCGCTGTCCCGCGTGAGCTCGACGAAGGCGACGAGGAAAGCGGCCACCCCGCCCATTCCGTGCTGAAAGGCGACGAGCGCCGGGATCTGGATCATGCTGACACGTGCAGCGACCAGCCAGCCGACCATGGCGCCCGCAGCGAGCGATGGAATCACGACCGCCGGCAGGTTCAGACCTTCCCGGATGAACACGACGGCGAGCGCCAGCGCCAACGCCAGCGCCGCGACGTAGTTGCCGCGGCGAGCGCCCCGCGGCGAGCGGAACTGCGCGATCCCGACGATCAGGATCGCGATGATCGCCAGCTCGACCAGCAGGTTCTTCCAGTCTCCCATGTCGCCTCGCAATATCGCCGGTTTCGTCGGTCGCCCACGGGACTTCGCAGCCGGCTGCGAGCAGCTGGCATCGAAATCCGTCTGTCACGGTCGAGTCAGCGCTTGAACATCTTGAGCATGCGAGCCGTGACGGCGAAGCCTCCGACGAGGTTGAACGCCGCGGCGACGAGCGCTACCGCCCCGAGCACTCGCTCGAGCGTCGTGGTGGGCAGAGCGAACACCAAGAGCGCGCCGACTATCGTCACCGCAGAGATCGCGTTGGTCATGGACATGAGCGGCGTATGGAGCCGCTGCGGCACCTTCGAGATGAGCACGTACCCGATCAAGAAAGACGCCACGAAGACGACGGCCATGAGAACGAGATCGCTCACCGGGTCACCCCCTGGCCTCGGCGGCCGCTCACGCTCACGACTCGACACCCATCGCAGCCAGCGTCCCCCGGTGGACGATCTTGCCGTTCCGAGTGACCAGGGTGCTTTGGACGATCTCATCGTCCCAATCCGGCGTGCCAATACCCTTCTTGAACAGGTTCTTCACGTACTCGAGCATGTTCTTGCTGTAGAGCCAACTGGCCACGACGGGCATGGAACCCGGGATGTTGGCGACCGCCGAGACGAGAACGTCATCCACGTAGACCTCCTCGTTCGGTACGGTCGCCGCGCAGTTGCCGCCCTGGTCCACGGCGACGTCGACGATGACCGAGCCGGGTTGCATGGAGGCGACCATCTCCTTCGTGACGAGAACCGGCGCGACTTCGCCCGGAACGAGAGCGCTGAGGATGACGATATGCGACTCCGCGATGACCGGCTTCAAGGCCTCGCGCTCCCTCTCGAGCCACTCCGGCGGCAGCGCTCGAGCGTAACCACCGGGCCCCAGCGCAACGTCTTCTGGCACTTCGAACCCGACGACCTTCGCGCCGAGACTGTCGGCCTCGGTGCGAGCGGCCTCACGGATGTCGAAGGCTTTCACGACAGCCCCCAGCCGCCGCGCGGTGGCGACGGCCTGGAGGCCGACCACACCGGCGCCGACGCAGAGGCACGTCTTCGGCCTCGTGGCGCCGATAGCCGTACCGATCATGGGAATGAACTCGGGAAGGTGATATGCCGCCACGATGACGGACTTGTATCCGGTGACCGTGGACATCGAGGTCAGAGCATCCATCGACTGAGCTCGCGATATGCGCGGGATCGCGTCCATCGTGAACGATGTGACGTCACGGTCGCGGAGCACACGGACGATCTCGTGATTGGAGGGGTTCGCCGGATGGAGGAAGGTGATGAGCATCTTGCCCTCGCCGATCAGCTCCGCCTCGTTCTTGCCGAGTCTGCGGTTGTACTCCGGCTGCTTGACCTTGAGGATGACGTCCGCTCGCGCGAAGAGATCAGCGACATCGGCGACGATCTCTGCGCCGGCGGATGCATAGTCATCGTCCGACTGGAACACTCCGCTTCCTGCCGAGGACTCGACCAGCACGGTGAAACCCATCTTGACGTACTCGGCGACCTCCGATGGCAGCGCCGCTACACGCCCTTCATGTTCGAGGATCTCCTTGGGGATTCCGATGATCATTGGTCCTCCTCATCGACAAGCGTGCGTCTGACGCGGTGTTCTTACGACTTGACAGTTCAGCATCAAGACGGTCTGACGATTGCTCGAATAGTAACATTCCTTCTTGGCTGATGTACAAGCTGCCAACATGCGTCTCGCTTCCCGCCGCCTTCATTCCGAAGGCGTCCCCATCCAGGTGCGGCGCATCGGACTGGGTAGCAGCGTCCAGCGATCCCGGGACTTCATCACGACGAACATCTCGCTCGAGTTGATGCCTCCCACCTCCCGCAGTGACAAGTTGAGGAAGTCGTACAAACCGCGGACCCCGTCCTCGGTCGCGATCTCGGCCAAGATGTCGTAGCGTCCGGTCACGACTGCTGCCCAGGTGACAGCGGGCAGCGCGCCGATCTGCTCGAGCTTCTCGTCAAGGCGGTGCTTGTCCACCGTAAGGCCGACGACCGCCGTCGTCAGCCCGCTCATCTTGAAGACGTCGACCAGCCCGGCGATGCGCAGGATGCCGTCACCGGTCAGCCGTTTCAGGCGTGCGGTCACGGTTGGACGCGACATCCCGGCGTGCTGAGCGACTTGGGCAAGTGGTGCACGGCCGTCCTCGCCGAGCAAGGCGATCAGCCTCTTGTCCTGTGCGTCAAGCGGTTGCGACACGTCGCCTCCCCATCGAAAGGGCAGAACGGGCGGTCACCTACCAGTGACCCGCTCCCGTATAGTAATGGTCGAGATTCTAGCGAAGCAGACAGGATCGAGCATGCGTGGTCGACCATGCGGTCGCGGCGAGGCCCGCGGCTACGCCCCCGGGCCTCGCCGCGCAGATCGAAAGAACGCCCGTCAGCACGCGGCCGCACCGAGACTTGACTCCGGCAGAGGCCGATCTTCAGGACCGTCCGCCTTTGCGAAGCGCTCATGAAGCTGGTCGGCACACGTACCCTCGTCATCGGAGGCGCCCGCCACCTCAGTCGCCTGCTCGCCGCCGACCTCGCGAACGCCGGTGCTCGCGTGGCCCTCACATCGCGCGACGGAACAGCCGCGACACGCGTCGCGGAATCCCTCGGCGGCCCTCCGCGCGCCATCGGACTGTCTGCAGACACCGGGACGGCGACCGGAGCCCGCGAGGCCGTAGCTGCTGCGCGACGTGCTCTCTCCGGACTGGACGCGCTCGTCTACGCGGCCAGCGGACCGTTCATGCCGACGCCGCCGGACCAGATCGACGAGGCTGCGTGGGATCTCTCGTTCAACGTCATCGCGCGAGGGTTCTTCTTCGCGGCCTGTGCCGCCCGCAACGTCATGATCGAGCCGGCCGCCCGCAACGGTGAGACGCCGGTCTCTTCAGAGCACAGCCGCTCGCCGATCTCTCGCGGGACGATCGTCGCCATCACCGACTACCTGGGATCGCAGCCGTGCGCCGCCTTCGCGGCGCACGGCGCCGCGAAGGCGGCGCAGATCCACCTCGTGAAGGAACTCGCCCGGGCTTGGGCCGCCGACGGCGTCCGCGTCTGCGGGGTGGCTCCGGGCCCGGTCGATCTCGACGACGACGACCACCGCGCAGCCACCCTCCGAGCAGCTGCAAAGACTAGCGAAGGACGGCTCGTGACGCCGGGCGAGATCTGCGCCGCCGTGCGACTCTGCCTCGAGGACGAGGGCATGACGGGCGTCAACGTCGTCGTCGACGGCGGGGCGCTCCTGACGTCGTGATCGGCGAGAGGAGGGCGGGCGGCCACCCTCGGCTCGGACGGCCACCTTCGGACCTCGCGCCCGAGCCGCCTTCAGCCCCCGCTCCCCGTCAGGCCTCACGCCATGTCAGCTCTCGCGCCCGCCCTTTGGCTTTCGTGGCTGCTCGATAAGCTCGCGGGCCTTGAGCGCGAGCCAGAACTCCATCCGGTCCTGGGCGACGTCAAGGTCCCTCCCGGTGATCTCCTCGACGCGCTTCATGCGGTAGCGCAGGGTGTGACGGTGGACGTACAGCTTCTCGGCGGCATCGCCCCAGTGACCGTTCGCCTCGAGGAAGCACGCCAGACTCTTGACGAGGTCGCTCGAGTTCTGCTCGTCGTACTCGCGGAGCTTACCCAACACGCTGTCGCAGAAGACCTCGAGCGACAGGGTGTCCTGGAGCCCGAGGAGCAGACCGTACGACCCGAGGTCGTCGAAGCTGGCAAGAACGCCGCGCCCGCCCTTGAGCTTGCGGATCTTGATCGCGTAGAGCGATTCGTAGTAGCTCTGGCGCAGATCGACGAGCGAGCGGTGGGGGCGTCCGATGCCGATCGAGACCGTGATCTCGGGCAGCATCGTGTCGATGGCCTCCTTGAGCTCGCCGGCCATGGCCAGCACCTTGTGGCCATCGCCCTTGCCCGGCTGGACGAGGATCATGACCGAGTCGCTGCGCGACGCGCTGATGAACGGCATGTCGCGTCGCGCCATGAACTCGTCGACCGCCCAGTGCAGACGCTCCTTGACGTCCTGGACGACCGCGTCCTCGTGCTCGGACGGGCCGTCGCCCAACGTTTTGAAGCCGTCGATGTCGACGAGCACGATGAGGTGCTCCGCATCCGGGTCGAGGCCGAAGAAGGCGAGGCGCCGGGCGATCTCCTCCTCGTAGAGGTCACTGGCGATGAGCTCGTCGAAGAAGTCGCCGGCGAGCCGCTTCTCGGTCTCGTCGACGGCCTTCTTCTTGACGAGCTCGAGCGCCGTCACGGTCACGACGTGGTGCAGGATGATGCGGTCGTAGTCCGAGAAGTCGCCGGAGTCCTTGACGACGGCGAGGAAGGCGCCGATCCGGTGCGAGGCGACGACCGGATACACCTGGACGCCCGAGCCGACACCCTCGATGCCGAGAGCGAAGTCCTGACGGTTGGCCCGCCGGTCGGAGATGTTCCGCCACAGGTCGGCGATGAGTTCGGCGCCGAGGCGCCGCCGGTACGACGCCTCGCAGAGCACGACGCCGTGGAAGTCGAACAACACGGCGGAGCAGCCGACCAGGGCCGAAAGGGTCGAGAGGATGGCCTCGAGCCCCTTCTCTTCGAGCACGATCTTGGTCAGTTTCTCGTGCACGGCCAGACTGCGCTGCAGAAGCGAGTACTGCTCGTTGACGATTTTTGAGGCGACGGCTTCGGTGATGGCGATGAACGGGACGTGGTACGGCACCTCGAAAAGGGGGAAGCTGTACTCGTCGGCCACCCTGACCAGGCATTCCGGCACCTTGTCGAAGGTGAACCCGGTCCCGAAGCCGAGACCGGAGAGGTTGTGGTCGATCAGCACTTTGAGCTGCTCGACCTGTCTCTCCTCCGGGCCCTGGAAGCCATACCCCGTTGTCAACAGGAGCTCGCCGCCCCTCAGCCAGCGCGTGGGATCGGGCACCTCGGTGATGTGGACCCAGCGCACCGGGTTGCTCACCGACTTCGCTCCGGCGAGCAGTTTGAGGTCGAGATCGGCGATGTCGAGGATGTCCTGGACCGTGATCACTGCTTCCGTCCCTCCAGGGCTCCGGCCGCGGTCAGATGCGTTTCACGACCTCGCCCATGAGGTCTTTCTCGGCCATGCCCGTCTTGACATCGGTGATGAGCGAAGCACTGTCCTTCCAGCAGGCCACTTTGACCTTCTCGTCCTCGGCCCACTCTTCACGCTCGGTGTGGTACAGATTCTGGAACAGGATCTGGGCCAAGTGCTTGCCCTCGATGTCGACGATGAACTGGGTGACCGACCCGATGTACACGATCGCCTTGATGACGCCGTCGAAGACGTTCTCGCGGTCCGAGATCGCCGCGGCCTTCTCGACGGGGGCGATGGCGAACTTCTCGGGACGGATGACGACGCCGACCTTGTCGCCCGCCTTGATGTCCTTGCCGTGCGCCGACACGAGGACGCCGAGACCCTTGTCGGTGCGGCACTCGGCAACGCCGCCTTCGACCCTGGTCACGTCCGACAGGTAGATGTTCGACACCCCGATGAAGTTGGCGACGAAGGCGGACTGTGGATTCTCGTAGATCTCCGCCGGCGTCCCGACTTGCTCGACCACGCCCTGGCTCATGACGGCCAGGCGGTCGCTCATGGTCAGCGCCTCTTCCTGGTCGTGGGTCACGTAGATGAAGGTGATGCCGACGTCACTTTGCAGCTTCTTCAACTCGAGCTGCATCGCCTTGCGCAACTTCGCGTCGAGAGCGCCCAGCGGTTCGTCGAGAAGGAGCACGGTCGGGCGGTTCACCAGCGCTCGCGCCAGGGCGACGCGCTGCTGCTGGCCGCCGGAGAGCTGCACAGGCTTGCGGTCCTTCATGGACTCCATTTCGACCATGGCGATGGCCTCGCCGACGCGCTGTTCGATCTCCTTCTTGTCCACATGCTTGCGCTTGAGGCCGAAGGCTACGTTCTCCCACACGCTGAGATGCGGGAAAAGGGCGTAGCTCTGAAAGACGGTGTTCACGGGGCGCTTGTACGGCGGCACGCCGGCCACAGGCGTGTTGGCGAGGTAGATCTCGCCCTCGGTCGGCTCCTCGAAGCCGGCTACCATGCGCAGGGTGGTCGTCTTGCCGCACCCCGACGGGCCGAGCATGGAGAAGAACTCGCCCTTCTTGATCTTGAGGTCCATGTCCTTGACGGCGACGAAGTCGCCGAACCGTTTGGTGACGTGCTCCATCTCGATGTCGTACACGTTCGGGTCTACCGCCATAGCTCTTCTCCTGCCTTTCTCGAGTCGGGGTGTCTGCGGCCCCACGCTCCTCACGCAGGACCCAGCGATTCTACAGGATGTCCAAAGGCGTGGGAACAGACCCGCGGCGCAAGCAAACGGCGCCGGCGGGGCCACAGCCCCGCCGGCGCCGTCTCGAAGCGCCGCGGCGGCACACGCCGCACGCGGGAGCGCCGCCCGGGTGTCAGGCCTCCTCGACGTGACCGCCACGGCCGTGCAAGAGCAGCCAGGCGACCAGCGCGATGACGACGGCGATCACGACGACCACGACGATCGCCGTCGTCGCGCTGGAGCCGCCGGCCTCCTCCGCGGCCTTCGGCTTCAGGTTCAGATAGCTGTCGATGGCGTAGTTCGTGTAGAAGACGCCGCCGTCCATGAACGGCGTCCATCCCTCCCAGCGGTCGGTGTTGACGACTTCGAGCGTCGACGGATAGTCGACCACGATCTCCGGTGACTCCACGTACATGATCTGCTGCATGCGATGGATCATGTCGAGGCGAGCGGCGGGGTCCATCTCGCCGTACTGTTCCTTGGCGAGGCGATCGAACTCCGCGTTGCTCCAGCAGGGGTCGTTCCACCACTCGATCTGGTCGGTCGTGAAGCTCGACAACGTGTCCCCGGGGTCCGCGTACCCCCAGAAGTCCCAGATGTACATGTCGTAGTCCGGCGCGTAGGCGCAGTCGGCGTCGTAGTTGTATAGCTTGTCCGAGATGGCGCCGTCGTCCATGACCTGGAACTCGATCTTGAGGCCGATGTCCGAGAACCACCCGGCGATGAGCTTGCCCATGTTCTGGCTCGAGAGCGACTCGCTGCGCGCCCAGAGGCGAAGCTTGATGGGCTTGCCCTTGGACTCCCTGACGCCGTCGCCGTCGGAATCGGTGTAGCCCGCCTCGTCCAACAACTGCCTGGCCTTGTCGAGGTCGAACCCGTAAGTCTCGTCGGCAGTCGGCTCGTAGTGGGCGTCCCAGTCGGCCGGGAACTCGTCTGGCGGGATGACGGTCGTCCCCGGCACCGCAAGACCGCTCCAAGCGATGTCGACGCACTTCTGCTTGTCGACGGCCCAGTTCAGCGCCTGGCGGAACTTCACGTCGCGCAGCACCGGGTCGCCCAGCGACTGGGGTTCGCTATAGCAGTTGAACGACAGGTACTCCCACAGGAATATGTTGTAGGCGACGGCGTCGAAGCCCTCCAGGTCACCGAACGTCTTGAACTGCGCCGTTGGGATGTCGACGGCCCCGTCGAGGACGCCCGACCTGACCTCCTGAGCCATCGTGTCGGAGTTCGTGTAATACTGGAAGTAGATCTCGTCGATGGTCGGTTCGGGTCCCCAGTAGCCCGGGTTCTTGACCATCTTGACGTAGTTGCCCTTCTTCCACTCCGCACACTGGAACGGGCCCGAGCCGACGATGGGGTACTCCATGCGGTACTTCTCGACGTTCTTGAGCTTGCCCCAGATGTGCTCCGGCAGGACGTAGACCCAAAGCCGCTCCATGTTCGCCTTGGGCTGCGAGCAGACCATCTCGACCGTGGTATCGTCGATCGCCCGCACGTGGTCGATGTTCTTCGTATAGGTGGAGTAGGCCGTCAGGTCGTTGTCGATGATGACGTTGTAGCTGAAGGCCACGTCACTCGCGGTGAGGGGCGTGCCGTCCTGCCACTTGACGCCCTCGCGGATCTTGAACGTCCACGTGAGGCCGTCGTCCGACACCTCCCAGCTCTCGGCGATCCTCCCCTCCGGGGACCCGTCCTCGGCCGCGTAGCCGATCAGCATGTCGTAGTTGAGCGCCCAGACCTCGTACGAGGATCCCTCGTACCCGACGAACGGGTTGAGGTTGTCGGGCTCGTTCGTCCAACCCAGCTTGAGTACGACCTTGCTCTCGCCTGGCGACGGGCTCTCGTCGGCGGCCAACGCCATGCCGATGCCGGCGACGAGGCCGACGAACAGGACGGACGCGCACACGAGGACGAACAGCCGTCCGCGCTCGCGAGCGATCCCTGACCACCTCATGAAATCCACCCCCCTGACCGCTGCCCTTCTGGCGCACCTGCCTCGCGAGGAGACGCGCGCGGCTCATGCTGGCCGCACACATCTCATTCTGGCAAGGGGCCACGATCTTGCCTAGGTCACGTTTCTGACCAAGGTTGGCGGCGAGCGCTCCCGAGAACCTCACCATTCTTCTGCTCCTGGAGGCGACCCGAAGAGAGCGGACTTGTCACTCGGCATCTTGTCGAGCGGGGCGCGCCCCGCTCAGCGCCCGTGGTGGCGCAGGACGCGGCCGGGCAGTTCCCCGGTGTGGCGGCCCTCGTCGATGACGACGACCCCGTTCACGAGCACGAGATCCATGCCCTCCGCGTATGCGTGTGGGATGTTGACGAACGGATAGCTGTGCGGGTACGGGTTCGTGGCGCGGTCGCGCAGGCGCTCGAGGTCGAACACGAGCACGTCCGCCGCCAACCCCGGGCGCAGGGCGCCGCGATCGGTCAGGCCGAAGCGCTGCGCCGGGAAGGACGTCATCTTGCGGACGGCCTCCTCGAGGCGCAGGACCGGCTCGTCACGCACGTAGCGCTCGAGGATGCCCGGGTACTCGCCGTAGCTGCATGGCCAGTACAGAGCAGGGTCGTCGAGCCCTTCGGCGGGCGGCATGACGAAGCCGTCGGAACAGACCATGGTGAGCGGGTGCGTGAGGACACGGCGTATCTCAGCCTCGTCGATGTAGTCGAAGATGCCGACGACCCGGTCGTCTTCCTCGACGATCAGGTCTAGGAACGTGTCGAACGGGTCGGCGCCGCGGACGGCGGCGATCTTCGCGACCGTCTGCCCGCGGAGGTGCGGCTGGTTCGGCGCGTAGAGGACGACGATACGGTCGAAGCGGCCGTGTTTCACGAGTCCGGCGTACCCTGCGCCGGGCGGGGTGTCGCTCTCCACAGCCCGGCGCACGTTGGGACGCTGCTCCGGGTCCGCAAGCAGCGCCATGAGGCGCTCGTGGGGAAGACCGAGGAACGTCTGGGGAAGAGCGCGCGACAGGCGCGGCGCGAGGTCCGTGTGACTGTCGTTGTCGACCGTCACATCCTGTCCCGCGCGCCGGGCTTCCTCGACCAGCTCCAGGTTCGCCTTGGCCTCCGGGCCCGCCCCCCACTTCGGAGCGTTGTGCGAGACCTCCACCGGCACACCCGCGGCGCGGCCGATCGCGATCGCCTCGCGGACGGCGTCGAGGATCGTCTCACGCTCGCCGCGGATGTGCGACGTGTAGATGCCGTGGTACTTCGCCACGACCTCACAGAGGGCGACGATCTCGTCCGTCGCGGCGAAGCACCCCGGAGGGTAGACGAGGCCGGTCGAGAGTCCATGGGCGCCGGCGCGCATGCTTCGCTCGAGCAAGCGACACATCACGGCGATCTCCCGCGACGTGGCCCGCCGTTCGGCGTTGCCCATCGCCGCGATGCGCAAGGCGCCATGGCCGACGAGCGGGGCGATGTTGATGGCCGTCCCCCGGGCCTCGACCGCCCGCAGGTACTGCGCGAAGCTCCGCCACGACCAGTCGACGTCGACCGACCAGTAGTACTCCCACTCGGCGCGGGCCTCGGCGCGGAAGCGGTCCGTCACCGGGGCCGCGCCCATGCCGCAGTTTCCCGTCACATGCGTCGTGACGCCCTGGAACACCGCGGACTCTGCCCGCGGGTAGGCGATGATCGAGATGTCGGAATGTGTATGCGGGTCGACGAACCCCGGCGTCACGTAGCGGTCGCCAGCATCGATGATGCGCCGGCCGCGAAGGGTCCCCGGCGGCGCCACGGCGGCGACGCGACGACCACGGATACCGAGGTCTCCTCGGTACCAGGGGTTCCCGCACCCGTCCACGATCCTGCCGTCGGCGACGACGATGTCGAAGACGGCCACGCCGGCTCACCCCCTCACAGCGAGAACGTCTGGTACTGGTTCTCGCACGGCGGTCCGGCGCATGCGTACAACACCCGCTCGTCGAGATCACAGACCATGCTGCCCACGGTCATCCCCTGCGCGGCGAGAGCGACGCTCTCGTCAGCATGGCCACAGATCGCGTACTCCGCCGAGGGATCATGACAGCGCAGGACGCGGCTGACGAGCGCGACGGGGTCGTCGCCGCGCGAGACCCCCTCGGTGAGAAGACGCTCGGCCGTCTCGAGCCGGACCCGCGATTCTTCGTGACGCGTCCCCTCGAACGGGGCCATGAGCGGCGACGTGAAGTGGTTGGTATGCGCCATGGTCCCGGCGTCGGAACGGTCGATGAACGCATAGGCGGTAGCCGACGTCTCGACGTCCCACAGCCTGCTCCCGAGATCGGCGAGGAAGTGGTTCGTCCCCCGCGCCCGTGCGGCAAGCAGGCCGCGAGCACGCGCCTCCTCGAGCGTCGGGGCCTCGATCGACCAGCGGCGCACGAACGCGTTCGGCACGCCGACCCGGTTGTCGGATGAGTAGACTGAGTTGCTCACGTTGGCCACGCCGTGAGAGTTCATGCCGAGCATCAGCAGGTAGGGCGCCCCGGCGATGCCCATGATGCGCGTGCCGTCCGGGACGGTCAGATCGAACAGGACGTTGTTCTCGGCGTCGATCACGTACCAGTCCATGTTGTGGCCGACGACATGTCGACCGCGGGCGGCGACCGCCACTGCAGTGCAATGGTCGCCGCCGACCGGCTCCGTCGCAGTGAACTCCTCGGCGCAGTTCAGCACCATCAGCTTGGTGAAGGGCACGCCAGACCCTTCGGCCAGGCCGCGGAGCTCGTCCACGTACTGCGGGAGCCAGCGCTCGGCGCACGTGGCGTAGGCGTGCGCCTGCTCTTCGGCCGCAGCGAAGGTCAGCCGTCCGCACGTCATCGCCTCGAACCCGCCGGCGAAGAAGTCGACAGAGGCCCGCACCTGCTCACGCGCCGCCTCGCCGACCGCCCGGCCCAGCTCCCGGTACGTACCGCGCGCCTGGACGTGGATGAAAGGGATCGCCATCGGCTTGCGGGTCAAACGTCGAGCAGGCGACGAGGGTCCGGCCACTCGTCGACGCCGGCCTCCCGCGCCGCACGCTCGATGATCGTGCAGAGGCTGCCCAGTACGTCGTCGGGCAGCCCGACGGGGGGACCTGCGATGACCTCCGCCACCTTCTCCTCGGCGAGGTCGAGTACGCCATGACGGTCGGCGGCGAGCCACTCGCTCAAGCCGCCGCGATAACCCACGAGAGGGGTCACGCAATCGCTGCGAAGGTAGCGACGCGTGTGTCTGGTGCCGAGGAAACCGCGGCCCGAAAGGACGCCGTCGACCATGGCGTCGACGTCGAGGGCGTCGGCGTCCCATGGCCGCGGCGTCAGGGCGTACATCGCGTTGTTCAGGATCTCGTCGTCGATCAGGACGACCTCGAGGCAGCTGCCCACGCCGGCCTGTATCTCGCCGATCCCGGAGAGCAGCCGCGGCCGGCCGGCCAAGCCGAGAAGGGCGTTCACGGCGCGCTCGTACCCGAACTGGGCGTCGACGACCTTGCTGTCGGTGGAGGGTCCGTAGCAGTCGCACGCCAGGCCATAGCGCCTCGCCAGCAGGATGGCGGCGAGTGACGCGACACCTGTCTCGGGAGTGCCGGAGACCACGACGCCGCTGCGTGGGTCCACGGCGCTCAGTCGCGGCCCATAGTAGACGGGGGTGCCCGGCGCGACCGCTTCCGTAAGGACGATCCCGGCGAGGACTTCGGCGTTCTGTTGTGCCACGGCCGCGGACACGGAGGCGGGAGCCGTCGTCCCGGCGGCGGGACAAGGGAGGATCTCGATGGCCGCCCCACCCCGACGCGCCTGCGCGACGAGGGCGTCGGTGACCTCCCTCCCGAGGGTCAGCGGACTGACCGGCGAGAACGCGAGGTCGACGGGGTACGTCCCGTCCGTACCGTCCGCGCCCGTGACCACGGTGGCCATCTGCGTCAGGTAGTGCGCCTGGAAGGCGTGGGAGATGCCCGGCCCCCCGATCGCCTTGTCAGTCTCCCACGCGAGGACGACGTACGAGTACAGCGGCTCGAGCAGACTGGGCACGTCGTCCGGTTGCCACAGCGACGTCACCTGATGCTGGTTCTCGAGGTGGTGCATGACGCGCGACGCGAGGACCTGATCGCGCATCGTCGCGCGCCGGCCGGCGCCCGTACGCGGATCGATCACGTCCCGGGCGCCGCCCAGGTTGTGCACATAGGTCTGCGCCGGCTCAGCGTCCATGACAAGCGACTTCTCGCCGTCGCGCGCCGCGAGGACGAAACGCTCCGGACACCGCGCTAGCGCCTCCTTGACCACGGCCTCGGGGACCAGGACACGATCGCCGGCGGCAGTACAACCGGCCGCCAGCATCATCTCGGTCGCGGTCGGCGACTCGACGCGTACCCCGGCGCGGGAGAGCAACGCGAGCGACGCGACGTGGATCGCCTCGACGGCGTCGTCCGGCCAGATGTCGACGGGGCACGTCACCGGGCCCTGTCCAGGTCTGGCGATCTCTCCGGGCATCGGCGGCAACGACTACTCATGTGAGCCTGATGCAGGCGGCGTAGTGCGTGCCGCCGATGTGGACGTCTGTGGGCTCGATCTCGCTGCAGGCGTCGATCGCCTCGGGACAGCGCGGGTGGAAGCGGCAGCCCGAGGGCAGGTCGACGGGGTTCGGCGTCTCGCCGCTGAGGATCACGTGCTCGTGCTTGGCGAGCGGGTCGGGCACGGGGATGACGCTGATGAGTGCCTTCGTGTACGGGTGCTTCGGGTTCGAGACGACCTCCTCGGTGTCGCCGATCTCGACGATCCGCCCGAGGTACATCACGGCGATGCGGTCACTGATCA
>Ga0116185_1001168_pt1 | contig 27087 bp, 18 predicted proteins | sample AD_JPNNA7_MetaG_FD_89754 | JGI IMG/M metagenome (GOLD analysis project Ga0116185, IMG submission 89754) | Active sludge microbial communities of municipal wastewater-treating anaerobic digesters from Japan - AD_JPNNA7_MetaG | ecosystem: Engineered > Bioreactor > Anaerobic > Digestate | place...
CACAACATTTACCCGGCGCGCCAGCAACTCCGATTGTTCAGCGGAAAGCCCTTCGCTGTTTATCAGCAGCGAGCGCTTGTTCACGTATGGATTCCGGCCGGGATGATAGAAAAAAACGTAGTCGGGCGTACTATCCACCCCGACCCCGATAGCGCGCGCGGACTTCAATATCGCCTCCAGACCGGTCCGCAACGGCACCTCCCCCACAGATAGTTCGCCGGTAACGGCCGCCGCGGCAAGGTCATCGGCAACGATTGTCTTGCCTGTCGCCTGGCTTATCCAGGCAAAGGCCATGTATAGCGGCAGATTGGCGCCAAACACGATTTCGGCGTTCACCTCGTCGTAAACCGGATCCAGTGAAGGCAGCTGTATCTGTGTAAGTGCCTCAAATCCCTGAGGATAAAGGAAGTAGTAGTGGTCCGTCTCTTGGAGGCCGCATTTGAGAAGTTCCGAAATCCGGTCCGCCATTTTCGAGGCGGAGGTCTTCCTCGTTGACAACGCCTCGATCCGAATCTCTTCCATCCCATTCATCAACACGAGGCCTTCCACACCCTCCTTTTCCAAGTCGCGCAAGAACATCCCGAGCCGAACCATCTCTTTGGTTTTCTCGCTGACGGACCCGCCGGCGGGCGCTTTGCTCTCGGCTCCGAGCCGGTCATCGCGGCGGCCGGCCCCCCTGGGCCGCGACGCAGCGTACGCCTTTCCCTCTGCTACAAAAAGACTTACAGAAATGCAGACGCCCAGAATCACGAGAAACCACCGGTTCCGGGACGTTCTAGCTGGATTGCTCATGGCTTACTCCTGTAGAAAATGGATTCGGCCTCTGTATTCATCCTAGATAGATACCAAGCAGACTACGGAAGTTCCGCGTACCTTTTGCGGCGCGGCGTGTTACGGACGGAAGACCTGCTCAATGGGACTTCGCCCGCACCGGGGACAACGCGCGCCCTCTGTACGCACGTCCTGCCGCGAATACTGGGCCACGCATGCCACGCAGCAAACCGCCCCGCAACGCGAGCACACAAGCCCGTAGTCCGGGCGCAAGTCCGGCGCGTTTTTGACGTTATCTCGTTGGGGGTCCGCGGGCCAATGGGGCGCCCGCAGCCGTTTCCGGCACTCCAGGCAATTGCTGCTTTTCGTCTGAGGCCCGTAGAGATTAACGCCAATCCAGGCCGGGGGGCTCGCATCCACGGCAAAACAATGACTGGCATTGCAGTGGGGACACACATATTCGCTCAATTTGCGGCCGACAAGTTGCGGACGCGACGCCACCACAAGACCCATCTCCGGACCGGAAAGCGGGGTCAGCTCTTCCCGGGGGACCACCAGTATCTTTTGACACTCGGTGCACTCAAACTCGAGACTGTGTCCCCTCGCCCGCGCGGCATGGGCGTCAGTATCTTCGCGGATGCGCCACGCCAGCCACACCACCACGCCTGTCCCCGCCATCGCCACAGCAGCGGTTATCGGAAGTATCCACGGGCCAAGCCACGCCACTGGTGCCTCACCTCTCTCCGTTCATGCATGCGCCTCTCAGGGCCGATGAGCTCCACGCCGCCCAAACGGCCCTCACTCGGTATCGCCACAGCATCGGGCAGGCCCCGTAGACTTGTCAAGTCCGTGCGGCCATTCTATACTTGCTGGCATGGCGATTATCTTATTGCTCATAGCCGCAACGGCCGGCGTCGAGCGGAACGACCCCAACCAGACCTACGAGTTTGTCGAAAAAGGCACGGTGCCCATCGAGAAACGGCAGATCTTCGGCCGCATTCTCGAACAGCATCCTTACGGCTATCTCGTCGAGATTGACGCACCGTGGGAGAGCCAGAAGCGCACCGTTACTTTGCGAGACGACATGCTTGAGTCCGGTCCGCTGCTCGAGACCCCGGCGATGCGCGAACGCCGTATCGAAGAGGGATGGGCCGCCCGGGGCTTTGCCAAAGTCACCACGCCTGACGGCCAGACCGCCTTTGTGGTGGCTGCCGAAGTGAAATTGGCTGAGCGTGCCCGGCGGGACGGATTGGAGGCGGAACCGCCGGAACCCGTCCGCATACCTCCCGAAGCTCTTCTCGCACTGGAACACGGGCCGCCCGCCGAAGCCCCTGCCGCCGAGGCCCCCGGCAGCGCATTTCCCTGGGCAAGACGCGCGGCTCAAGCCGTTTTGATTCTCGCAGCGCTCGTTGTGGCGTCTATCATCGCGAAGACGACTGTTTTCGCGGAAGATTAGCCTCACATTCCGGCGGCCTGCGGCATCCCCGCCAAATGTTCCCGGGGATTGTACAATCGGTCAGCTCATGGAATCAAAGCGTCGCACGATTACTGTTCCACGGCACAACGGATCGCGGCGCGAGCGAGCAACCGCGCCGAACGCAGCGAGGGCACAGGGCAATACTCAGGGGTAGCGCTGCCGGAGGCAGGGCAAACGGGTCCGTTTCCTGGCCAGGCACCCCATTCTGCCCAAAGCGGCACCGCAAATCCCGTATAAAACGCAATACCAAACAATTAATGCCTTAACTAGCTTGTGTAAATTCGGTAATAACGTGGTATACTTCGAACGTAGTAATCTGAGAACAGAGGCGGGTGGGATACATGAAAAGGCCGGAACTTCCACGCAAGCCACTGGGAACCAATAGATTAGACAGGACAAGGAGCATCTTTGTCACGTCGATTCTGTTGACTCTCGTGTTGGCGGTCAGCTATTACGTGATACGCGCGAAGTTTCCTGGTTCCGCGATTATCGACGACGTTCTGGCTTTTGCGGCGGTCTGCGCGATCGCCTTGCCCACGTCCTACACGCTGGCCCGCGTGTACAATTCCCGACGCATCACCCTGGTGGCGATAGCAGCCTCCGTCCTGATCGTCCTTCCCTCGACCCTTTCCCTGATGCACTCCACCGTTTTTGAGTCCTGGGAAAGGGCGCCGTATCTCCGCGCCTATTTTGAGTACCGCCAGGAGATCAACAACACCGCGTTGATGTGCGGGATTCTGCTTTTCTTCGTTGCCTTCTATCTCAGCATGCTGGAGACCGAGCGGCACAAGATGCGGCTCGAAGAGCAGATGCGCGATGCGCAGGGTCGCGACGAGGCATACAAGGCACTCGTTGAGAATACGCTGCAGGCATTGGTGATTTGGCGGGACCGGGTGTTCCTCTTCGTCAATTCCGTCTTCGAGGAGATGAGCGGCTACAGCGCCGAAGAAGCGTTGACGATGACGCCCGAGCAGGTGCGCGACCTGATCCACCCCGATGACCGCGAGATGGTGTGGGAACGAGGCGCCCGCCGTCTGGCCGGTCACAATGAGCCTGTACGCTATGAATTCCGCATGCTGTGCAAAGATGGTTCCGTAAAATGGCTCGAGGCGTTTACGACGCTTACCCAGTTCGGCGGCAAGCCCGCCATACAGCAGGCGGGCATAGACATCACCGAACGCAAGGCCGCCGAGAAGGCCCTGCGCGACAGCGAACAAAAGTACCGCACCATGGCCGACAACATTTCCGATGTCGTCTGGACCATGGATCTGGAGTCGCATTTCACATATGTAAGCCCTTCGGTCGAACACATTCTGGGGTATTCCGCGGAAGAAGCGCTCACCTCGGATCCCGCAAGAGTGCTCGTGCCCGGTGCTCTCGAACGCCTCGGAGATCTGATTAAGGACGCGAGAACGCGGGTGGCGGAAGGCGGAGACCCCTGGGTCACTCAGGCCCCGGAGGAATTCGATCACTATCATAAAGACGGCCGTGTGGTCACCTGTGAAATGTCCGTCATGCTCATACAAGACGACTCGGGCAAACCGACGGGGGTCATAGGCGCCACGCGCGACGTCACGGAGCGAAAGCGTGTTGAAAAGGCGCTGCGCTCAAGCGAAGAAAAGTACCGGACCCTGGCCGAGAGCATATCGGACGTGGTCTGGACGGTCGATATGGGCGGACGCATCACCTACTGCAATCGGGCCGCGGAGGCCGTGCTTGGCTACCAGCCCAAAGAACTTCTCGGCATGGACATCCGCCAGTTGCTCACCGAAAAGGCTTGCGAGCGCGCCCGGCTCGGTATTCAGGACAGCGTCGACAAGAACGCCCGGGGCATCCAGGAACTGGGTGCTCCCCGCGAGTATGACCATGTGCACAAAAATGGAACGATCGTGCCTTGTGAAGTGATGAGCCGATTGCTCCTGGACAGAGATGGCAACCCCCTCGGCGTCGTCGGCGTAAGCCGAGACATCCGGGAACGCAAACGCGCCGAAACTGAAAGACGCCGTTTCGAATCACAAGTACAACAAGCGCAAAAACTCGAAAGCCTCGGGATCCTGGCTGGCGGAATCGCGCACGATTTCAACAACATACTCGTCGGCATCTTGGGGAACGCGGACCTCGCCTTGGAAGAACTTCCAGTGGGGGCGCCGGCGCGAGCCTATCTGCATCAGATTAACCTGTCAGCCAAACGCGCCGCCGACCTGGCCCGCCAAATGCTGGCGTACTCGGGCAAAGGGAAATTCGTCGTCGAAGAGATCGACCTGAACGACCTTGTTCTGGAGATGAGCCATCTCCTGGATGCTTCCATTCCCAAGAACGTGACCATGGCGTTCAATCTCGCGTCAGAGATCCCCGCCATCGAAGGCGATGCCACCCAGGTCCGCCAGGTCTTCATGAACCTGGTAATCAACGCGGCGGAGTCCATCGGTAAGCGAAAAGGCATCGTGACGGTCTCCACGCGGCTGCAAAACCTGCGTGCGGGCGAACTCGAAGACGGATACCTCGACCAGCAAGTTCCCCCGGGCCCCTATGTCTGCATCGAGGTACGGGACAACGGCTGCGGGATGAGCGAAGAAACCCGGCATCGCATTTTTGACCCGTTCTTCAGCACCAAGTTTACGGGGAGAGGCCTTGGTTTGTCGGCGGTGCTGGGGATTGTTCGCGGACACCATGGCGCAATCGAGGTGAAGAGCGCGCTTGATAAGGGGACCGCCGTCCGCGTGTTTTTCCCTGCCCTCGAGGTATCCGCCTGTTCCGTCAGGAAACGCCAAGCCGAAGCCAGCAGCCTGAATTGGCGGGGAACGGGCAAGATACTGGTTGTTGACGATGAAGCCACCGTGCTGATGGTGGCCCAGCGAATCCTGGAGCATCTGGGCTTCGAGGTTCTCCTGGCCGAGAACGGGCAGCAGGCGATTGAGATCTTCAAAGACAACGCGGACGCAATCAAGATCGTCCTCCTCGACCTCACGATGCCCCATATGGGCGGTGAGGAAACCTTCGACGCCATACGGCAAATCCGGCCTGACGTACCAGTCGTGCTTTCGAGCGGGTATCCGGAAGAACGGGCGAAAGCCGGGTTCCGGGGCCAGGAGCTTGCCGGGTTTGTGCAGAAACCCTACACGGTGAACGCCCTGGCAAACGTCATTCACGCCCGGTTCAGTTAACCGAAGCGGCAGAACCCGTCCCCCCGCGCACCCGGCAGACCGCGAAATCGGCGAGTCATCCTCGCCGCCGGGGGCATGTCATTATTCCCAGGCCGCTGAAGTGACCGTAACGAAAACCCCATCTGGGAGTATTTATACGGGATGGGGGTGCGTAATGTCTCGGGTTAGAGGAGAATCGCCCATGTGTTCGCGATCCGCAAGAGTCATATCCGCTAAGACCACCGGCGCCATTCTTATCTTGGTATGCGTGGCATTTCTGGCGCCCGGCTGCGGCCGGGGCATCGAAATGGGGCCCTACCCGTACAATTTCCCTGTGATACCGGGCATCCTCGCCAGCACAAGTTTTGCCGGGGATCAAGAAATCACTTCCGAGATGATGTATGACGTCTGCTTCCTTCCGAGCGAAAGCCAGATCCAAGAGTATCTGTCAGAGACGGCGCCCGTGGGCGGCGAGTTCCTCGCAGTGAGCCGTATCCAGCTTGGCTCAGCAAGACTGACCGTGCTCAGCGGCGATCCTGGCGATATCACCGAAATAGCGCTCTACTACCTGCCCGTGGATGATCCCAACGGGGAACGCCTGATTGCTTCCGCGAGTTCACCAACCGGCTTTGGCTCAACTGTTGAACTTACACAAGCCAACGGAGTCAATTTTCTCGACATTATAAGAGAAAACGACGCGAGTACCAGCGATGAGTGCCCCAGATTGCGTGTAAGAGCAAGAGCAAGCCAGATGCCCAAAGACGACATCGCTTTTACCACGGAACTCAGTATGGACATCTATGTCCGGGTTGGGCTCTGACCGGTCCACCGCCGCTTGAAATGGCGCGGTCATGCCCGGGCAGGGACGTGTGATTATCCGGTGCTCGAGCAGGCCTCAGGATACATTTGCAGGGGAGGAGACGAAGAGCGGCGGCAGAGCCCTCCTTCTTGTCAAGAGATTTCCGCGGGTATTCCTGGGTAGGCGGCATCGCATTCGTGAAGATCTTGCTAGGAAGCTCCTTCCTTCTATGATACACTTCTACCGGATAGAAGCTGTTCCGTATCGCAGACACGGAGTGCGTGAGAAGGAGATAGCCATGGCTGCAGCAAAGAATTCCCTGGAAAAGCTGCTCGAACTCGCCGGGCAGTTTGTTACGAAGCAGAAGGGGACGTGGGAACACGAGAATTGGGAAGCGCTCCTGACCAAGGCCGGCGCCTTGGGTATGCCCACGGACGACGAATCCAAGCGCAATCTCGGCAACATCCTGGAAGCGGGGAAGTACTTCTATGCGAACATGCCTCAGCCGGCTGCGAAGAAGAGTGCAGCCGCCCCCAAGAAGCCCCCAAGGAAATAGCTGATTCATTCAAGCGTGAACTGTAAGGCGGAATCCAATTACGGGTTTCGCCTTTTGTGTTGTTTTCCGGGGCCAGGCCTATTGACCGTCTTGTTCCGCCCTTGTATTCTGACTTTGCGAATGACCGGCCGTCTGCTTAAGGGAGAAAAGGCTACAGCGCAGACCGCTTTCAGCTTTCCGGAACAGACATTCGCACAAGGGAGCTGCCATGGGGGTCGTACTTGCGGGACTGCTGTTCTTTGCGGCCTTTGTAGCCGCGCTCGTGTGCGGCATCGTCGCTTTTGTCCGCACGGGCGATGTTCTTCAGCGTATCCAGCGGCTCGAGGTTGAGGTCCGGGACCTTACCAGGCGTATCAGTCTTGCGCCTGCCGAAGCAGGCCGGCCCCGGCCGGTCCACGCACCGGATACCGGGCCTCCCGAGTCCGCGGCGACTGAGGCCTCCCGCACCGAACCGTTCGAGCCAGGAATCTCCCTCGCGCAAACGCCCCCCCCTGTTCCCAAGAGCGTCCGGGAGGCACGGCCTGCCGAAGCGGCACCGCTAACAACCGAAAGATCCGCCCCTGTTGAGTTGCCGCGGGCCGTTGCCGCAGGTCCGGCACAGCCGTCAGGAGCGCCACCGTCAGAACAGCCGGCATTCCAGCTGGAGTTGCCTGAAAAGATGCGGGACCTCACCAGGAATCTGTCTTGGGAAATGCTTGCCGGCACGAAGGGACTCCTCTGGGCCGGCGTGATTACCCTTGTCGTTGGCGTCGCCTTCTTTCTCAAGTACCTTTACGACCTGGGCTACATCGACGAGCGCATCCGGCTGGCGATCGCCGCGGCAGGCGGGGCAGCGGCGCTCGCGTTCGGCGAGCGATTCCGCCGGAAGGACTGGGCGGTCATTTCCCAAGGGTTCACGGGCCTGGGGGTGGCCGTCTTCTACGTCTGCGTCTATTTTTCCTTCCAGATCTACGCACTCACGGGGCAAACCGTATCCTTTATGCTCGCGAGCTGCATAACCGCCCTGGCCGTGGCGCTGGCGGTGGTCCAGAACGCTCCGCCCATCGCCGTGCTGGCTGTTATTGGCGGCTTTCTGAGCCCCGTGTTCATCTCGACCGGCGAGAACCACCCTTACGGCCTGTTCAGCTACATCGCGTTGCTCGACCTGGTCGCGGCGGGCGTGGCATGGTTCAAGCGGTGGCGCTTTCTCGACGTCCTGTGTTTTGTCGGCACAGCGCTGCTCTACACGGGGTGGTATTTCAAATTCTTCGGCAATCCCGATGAGCCCGATATGACCCTTCCCGCCACGCTGTACGCGTCACTGTTCTATATCCTGTTCCTGGGTTCGTCGTCCGTCCATTCGCTTGTCCGGCTGGCGAAATCGCGTCCGGAAGACCTCATCGTAGCCGCGCTCAACGCGGCATTCTGGTTCTTTGGTTACTACAACGCGCTCTACGCCGGCCACAGGTACCTTCTCGGGGGCATGGTGCTCGGGCAAGCCGCTCTCGCGTTTCTCGTCTTTCTTGCCTGGCGGAAGCGCATTGCTGAAGACAACGCCGCCCATGCCGTCTTGCTGGTCGTTGCGATGGGCCTGTCGGTCCTGGCCGTGCCCATTTTGCTCGAGCTTTACGCCTATCAGATCGCGTGGGCGGTGCAAGGGGCGGTGTTCGTATACCTCGGTTACCGGTACCGCCACGACCTCGCCGTTGTCGGCGGCATTGTCGCCTGGACCCTTGGCGCTGTCGCTCTTTTCCGCACCCTGCCCCTGCATACGGAAGTGTTCATTCCCGTGTTCAACCCGGAATTTGGCTCGTGGGCCAGCGTGATCGCCGCTGGGGCAGTCATCACGCTGATCATAAGCCGCACTCCTGACGAAGGGCGGCCCGGGAAGCTTCCCATGATCGGGTTCGTGGGACTGGCAGGGTTGGCGTTGACATGCCTGCTGCTGACGTTTGAAACGGCGCTGTTCTGGAGTACGCGCGAATATGCCAACTACCAGGCCTATCAGCACAGCACCCTGGCTTTTCTGTGGGCGGTTATCCCCGTAGCGGTCATCGCGTTCTTGTGCCAGAAACGCCTGTTCAACTGGCTGATCGTGGCGATTGCCTGTTACGGCATCGCCCTTGTGTTCTGGTTTGCGGGACTTGCCCACTACAGACTCGTCGAGCCCTGGATGTTTCTGAACGCCTCGTTTCTGGCGCGGCTGATGCTCGTGGGCTCTCTCGCTGCGGCGGCCGCCCTTGTTTTCCGTTTCAAAGGCGAAACCGGCAAGAACGCCCCTTTTCAGGCCTCATCCAGGCAACTCACGGGCTTGCTGGCGCTGGTCAGCTGCCTCATGGGCGCCTTCCTGTTGAGCCTCGAGGTGTGGACCTTCTGGGAACTCCGCCAATATGCGTATGGGGCTGTGTACCAGGCCGGCTCGCTGACCCTGCTCTGGGCCGCCATTCTCCTCGCAACCACGTACTTGGTCTGTCGAAAACGGCTCGAAGACTGGATTCCCCTGGTCCTGAGCGTCTGCACATTCGCCATCCTCGTATTTCTCGCACTCCTGGTTCGTTACCGCATGGCGGACATGTACCTTTTCTGGAACGTTTCGTTCGCGCTGCGGCTTCCCATGGCCGGGGCACTCGCCGCTGCCGCCTGGTTGATATACCGCGCGCGCATGAACGGACGCCTGTTCGGCGGACCGCCCTTCCCTATCTTGAAGATTGCGGCAGTGTGTGGCTTCGCGGCATACGAAGTGGGCGCTCTGCTCCTGACCTTGGACGTCTGGAGCTTCTGGGAGGTCCGGCAAGCCGTCTATCAGTACAATCACCAGTACGGCTCGCTTGTAATCCTCTGGTCGGTTATCGCGTTGGCGACGGCCGCCGTCATTTACGCGAAACGGCTGCAATCGTGGACGTTTCTCCTCGTTGCCGCGTATGCGGTGGGCATTTGCATCTTCGTGTTGTCCCTCCACAGGTATCAGGTGCCGGAGACGTACCTGGTTCTCAACACCACATATCTCGCCCGTCTCACCCTGCCCCTGTCAATATGGGCCGGAGCACATCTTCTCAGGAGAAGGGACAGCATTGCCTGGAGCGACCTCACCACCGTTGCCGGACATGTGGTCTTTGCCATATTGTCCGCGTTCGAGTTGTGGTTCTGGTCCAGGCGCACCGAGCTGGTGTCGGACAAGATGGCGCTCAGTTTCATTTCGTCGGCATGGGGTTTGCAGGCGTTTTCACTCATCGCCATTGGCATGATTCTGCGGAGCCGTACCCAGCGGCTTCTTGGACTGGCCTTCTTCGCGCTAACCATCGGAAAGGTGTGGCTTGTTGATCTTTCCTCGGTGGAGCCCCTCTATCGCATCCTGTCGTTTATTGGCGTGGGTCTGTTGCTTCTGCCCGCATCGGTCCTTTACCAGCGCTTCAGCGACAAGCTGCTCGGGGAAAGCTCGAAGAAAGAAGACGGGGCTCCCACGGAGGATGCCCCTGCGGCGAATAGCGGTGAGTCGGACCATGGCAGCGGACCAACCGCCGGATAAGAGCAGGCGAAAGGGCGGTCTATTATCGGCCGCGCCTGGAAGAACGCCAGCCGGTGAGGTGACCAGGAAGAGGCTTCATGGTGTCTGTATGTCTTGTTTGTCCCACAGGCTCCTTTCCGGAAGCGACCGCACCGGCCGCCGGGCGTCTCCCTTCGGCGAGGCGAGCTCATCCCCCGCGCTTCGGGAGAGGCACGCCTGCGCAGCGACTCCGGCGGGCATGTGAGGTGCTCGCGCCCATGATGCCGTCCCGGCTTTATGCTCGCTCTTCTTACCCTTCGTACCTGTAACCCGCGCCGTGTACGGTTCGGATCAGCCGGGGGTGTTTCGGGTCGGCTTCCAGGCGCTTTCGAAGCTGCGAGATGTGCTGGTCGAGGGTACGGCTGTTGGGCACGAAATCGAGTCCCCAACAGGCGTCGAAGAAGGCGTCGCGTGAAACCACTTCGCCTTTGTGTTCCTGCAGCAGTCTCAGAATCGCGACGTCGCGCAGGCTCAGGTCGATTGCCTCGCCGCCGCGCCGCGCCCGCAATTCGGCAGGGTACACGGTCATGTCGCCAAACAAGAATGGACTTTGGGAGCCGTCAGCGGGCCCTCGGGCCATGCAACGTCTTGTGACGGCGCGAATGCGGGCGACCACCTCTCGCACGCCAAAGGGCTTCATGATGAAGTCGTCGGCGCCCAGCTCGAGGCCCAGGACCCGATCGATCTCCTCGGATTTCGCGCTGATGAAGATGATCGGTACGGTTTCGTTGCGCTTTCGGATGGCTCGGCACACCTCGTAACCATCTTTCCCGGGCATCATGATGTCGAGGCAGACGAAATCCGGCGACTCGCGCTCGAACAGGTCGAGTGTTTCGACGCCGTCCCGTGCGGTGATCGTGTGATAGCCTTCGTCCTCGAGGATCTCGCGAAGTCCCTCGCGGATATTGTCATCGTCTTCGGCTATGAGCACTCTCATGTTGTCTCCTTCGGATTCCCACGGGGCGCGTGAAACGAGAAGGTGAAACAGGCGCCCGTCCGCGAATCGTCGAGCGTCAGGTCGCCTCCGTGGAGCCGCGCGAGGTCGCGCGCAATGGCAAGGCCGATACCCGTGCCCGCCACGCCGTCCGTGAGGCGGTTACTCACCCGGTAGAAGGGCTCAAAAACTCGCCGCCGCTCCCTTGACGGAATCCCGGGACCGTCATCCCTCACGGATACGCTGACCCGGTCGCCATCCTGTCGGCTGATGATGCGCACGAATTTGCCCGAAGACGCATATTTCTCGACGTTGCTCAGGAGGTTTCCGAGCACTTGCTCGACGGCGTCGGGATCGAACTCGGCCTCGTGCGGCGCGTCGGGTTCGAAGACAACCTCCATCCCCTTCGCGCGCAGCGGGGCCGCGCAATGGTCGATCGTGTTCCGCAGGACCTTGTCCACCACGCCCGGACTGCGCCGCAGCCGCAAGGCGCTCCGCTGTTTGCGGCTGAACGTGAGGACGTTTCCGATGAGGCGGCTGAGACGCTGGCTTTCGGAGGTAATCACCCCGAGGCGTTTGCGCGTGCGGTCGTCTGTGTCCTCCAGCTCGTCCTCGAGCATCTCGGCATACATCCGGATATTCGTCAAGGGGGTCTTGAGCTCGTGAGAGACCTGGTTCACGAAGCTGATGCGCTGCTCCGCTTCGCGCATTTCGCGGGCGTTCTCACGATAGAAATAGTACGCCAGGGCCACGACCGCCATGGCAAGCACCACGGCCGCTGAAAAGACGTTGAAGAACACGCTCCGCCCGGCTTCGGGCAACGCCATCCGCGCCGAGGCGTAGTAATCGAGCCGCCACGAGCTCAGGGGCGGGCTGAGTGCCAAGGAGGCCTGCGGTTCTTCCGTGTCCGCTGGCTCGTATTGTCCCCACTGGTACATGGGTTCGCCCTGTGCGCCGCGCAAGACAATCCGGCCGTCGGAAAGCGTGGGATTGCGCGGGTCGGTGTCCGGCAGGGCGTTGATGATCTCGCTGAGCATCCTGCCGCGATTCAGCTCAGCCCCGGCAATCTGGCCGTTGGCGTCCCGCCACCAGTAAATCAGGTTGACGCCGTTGCCCCAGAACCACACATGCCAGCCGTATTCATCGGAGACCGGCGCGCTTTTGGAGATGCTGCCTTGATACACATTGCCGCCTCTCGAGCCCATGGACTGGGAGGCCGCCTGGAGCGCCTGCTGCGGCGATTCCTGCTGTGTCATCTGCCGCTGCGCGGGCCCCGGCGCCTGTCCTTCCTCGCCGGTGGGCGGAATCGCGTGATCGAGCCAGATGTCGCGCGTGCGCTCAAGGAAGGCGCGTTCGCCATCCGTGAGGGGCGCATCCGGCGCGGGATACGCCGGGGCGCCGGTCTCGTTGAGCACAAACAGCTGGGAGACCATGGGCAGGCTGGCGCTCAATTGACGCAACTCTTCGGGCGAACGGTTTGAGAGGCCCTGCAATTGCAGGAGCTGCCGGCCTTGTTTGGCCAGCACTTCCTGGATCTCGGCATCCACGTCGCGCAACCGGCTGACCAGAATCTCCTGCACACGGAGTTCCAGCATTTGGCGCTCATTCCGTGCCATGCGCGCGCCAAGCCAGACCACAAGGGCCAGCGGCAGCGCAACGATCAACACCAATATGACGATCAGCCGTGGTTTCAAAGCCGTGCCGCTCCGACTCCGGGGCATGCGCGGCGCCATGGATACGTGCTCTTCCGTGACGCCGCGTTATTGCGCGGATTCCTGACCACGGTACCCCGAATGAGGCCCCCGCCGCAATCCACAGGGCTGGCAGGCCAGCGACTGCGCGTGGCGTCATGACAAGAACCTCGGGTACCAGGGGAGGCCATGTTCACTCCATCGACTATTGCTATTCGGCCTGCTGCTGCATCACCTGATACTGGTTCATGCGCATAATCTTGCGCTGGCGGCCCCACGTGCCGGGGTCGAGGTTCTGTGCGTCTTGCTCGTTCATGGCCGCCTGGTCCTTGAGCTTATCGCTGTGCAACTGTATGGCGTTTGTCGAGAGGAATTCCGAGTTGCTCATCAGCGCCGCGCGCGCATCTTCGATCTTGCCTTCGTCGCGCAGGCGCAATGCCCAGCGGTTCTTCTCGAGAGCGATCTGTTCGACCGCCGACGCCATGATTTCCTTGTTGAGCGACTTCAGCGCCTGGTCCGGTTCGGCCGTTAGACGCACCGCCACCTGTTTGTGGATCCGGTCGGGCGATTCGGTCCTCATGTTGGCGTAGGTCACGTCGACCGTCGCGATAGGACTGGAAGACGCTCGCAATACGTCTTCTCCAGCGTACGCGGGCAGCTCGACCTCGACCAGCACATACTTCATCTGGCCGCCATACAGTTGATTGAGGCGGGCGGTTGCACGCTGGCCGGCAATATCGACCTCGCGGCCGAGTCCGCGAACCGGCCGCACGTGTTCGTCAAAATCGATAGCGACCGCGACATCCTGGGCCACTACCGCCAGCACGTCTCCGAATTCGGCGTCAAAAACGCCGGCAAGCTCGGTCGGGGTCTCGGCGAACATGTGGTTGCCGTCGCTGTACATGGCCAATTGCGTCATCAAGTCCTCGTTGTATCCCAATCCGAGGCCGATGGTCGTCACGCTGATGCCTTCGCATCCGAGAGACCTGCCCAGCTCCGCCAGGTCCGACGGCGCGCTCGGCCCCACGTTGGCCAGACCGTCCGAGAGCAAGATCACGCGGTTCACACGGTTCTTGGAAATGAACTTGCGGACCTCGTTGGCGCCGCGGCTTACCCCCGCGAACAAAGCGGTGCTGCCTCCAGCCTCGATGGAACGTACGGCCTCGAGGACCGATTCCTTACTGCTGAGCTTCGTCGCCGGCACCAGGACGTTTACCGTCGTGTCGTATACTACCACCGACACGATATCGTCTTTGCGCAGGCGCTGGATTGCCATGATGGCGGCTTCCTTGGCATGGTGGATCTTCTCACCGCTCATGGACCCGGACTTGTCGAGGACGATGGCCACATTGACCGGCGTCCGCTCCGCTTCCTCGACGTCGAAACCGGTCATCGCGACCCGCAGGTAAGCAGTCTGCTTCTCGCCGGCGAGGATAACGGACTGGTTCATCGCCGCATCCACGGCCACCTGTTGCGCCGGCGCCGCAAGGGTTGCGAACACCAGAAACAGGCCTATCCCGTACAACGCGTTTTGTGTCTTCATCACGGGCTCCTTTCCGACTATCGGTGTCTGTCTATTCCGGACTGTAGCCCAAAACGCGCAACGAGTGGTCACGCATATGCAAAGCACTTGTAAAAAGAATGTAAAACGCGCTGAACTAATTTCTCTTTGGCCGTGTATCGAGCGCCTCCTGAATCTCGGTTCCGGTGAGTTCGCGGATACGGATGTTGCGGATGGCGCCCGTCGTGCGCCACGTGGCAATGCCCAAGGGCACCGATGGCTCGACTTCCCAGCGGATGTCGATGTCGCGCCCCTCGGTATTGACGTCGACCAGTCTTTCATCGTCTATCCATGCCTGGATGCGCCCCTCCGTCACCCGCAGGCGCACGGCGTACCACTCGCCTTTGTTGAACTCGCGGTACCGGGTGGTTTCGTTATTGGCGGCGTCGTTGTAATCGAGGCACGAAATGCCGCATGTCGTGCCGCCCCAGCCGCCCAGGATCAGCGAGCAGGGGTCGTCGTTGACGGGAAACGTCAGTCCGCAGAAGAAATCATCGCCCGCGATGCGCATGGCGCCGAGCGTGATTTCGTAATTCATTTTTGGGAACGGCCCTACGCGAGTAATGCCGCTCATGTCGTTGCCCATCTCGAGGAGGACGGTGTCGCCCTCGACATACACCGCTCCCGTGCGGTCGAAGTCGGAGATACGCCAGTCGCGCCAGCTCTCCGGCAGCCCCGCCGGAGGCTTGCAGGCGCCATCAAGAGTGTTGGTGAGGATGAAATTGGCGATCGCAAGCGGGTCTTCGAGACCGTTTTCGGGGGCGTCGCCGGGCTTCATGATCACAGTCAGGTAATACCCTTTCTCGCTCACGTAGACCTTCTGGAACGCGCCGGTCTGGTCCTTGTACGGCCGCTCGGCATCGTCGTGTTTGCTCAGATGAAGGAGCGGCGTCTTCTCTTTGGCGAGGGGAGCAGTCATGTCGATGGGGTTGCGTTTGGATTGCAGGGCTTCGTCTTCAGACTTGAATCCCTGGGCTTGCATGAACGCCTGCCACTTGTCCGGTTGCGCGGGCGTTGTGCCTGTGCCCGCCAGCCAGGCCTTGAAATCGACCACCGGGCAGTCCGCCACGATGCACGCCACCTTTTGCACGTTTTCCGACGCCCAGAGGTGCACCTGAAGCCCGCCGGCACCGAACCCTTTCAACGCCACCTTCTCGTGCAGGCCGTATTGGCCGGTCATCGCCGCGTACACAGCGTCCCAGACCTTGAGCGCCGAGGGGCTGCCATAGGGGTCGGGAAGTTCGGCAACCACCACATGGAAACCGTGTTCCAGCAACATGGCCTCGACGCCGCCTGCCTCGCCCGCGTCGAGCAGGAGCCACGGTTTCTGGGCATGGGGCGTCCTGGGCACGTAGACCCGCACCGCATGCCCGTCCAGCGCGAACGAATACAGAGTGTGAGCGCGCCACTGCGCCGCCTCGCCGGGCCAGTCCGCGGCGCATGCCGGGTCTGCCGTGACGGCCAACGCGGCCGCCGCCAGAATGACTACCCCAAACCCTTTGAAGCTGCGTGTGACACCTCTCACGGGACTATCCTCCTCTGACACCGGAACAAACACGGGCAACCACCGAAGTTCGCCGGTATTGTACGCGATCGGCCTGTCAAATGTCGGTAGCGCAATTGCGCTGGGGAGACGGCGCGGGAGCGGGACGGCGTGGCGGCAACCTTTAACCGTGAGATGGCCGGGACGGCGCACTGCGCCAGAAATTCAACCGCGGCCCCCTGGAATGCCGGCCGCGGAATCTGAGACACTATCTGCGTCGAGATTTAACTACGGGGAATTCACCGATGGAATGCCGCAGGCTCGGAAACAGCGATTTGAACGTATCGGTATATGCGTTTGGCGCGTGGCAGCTGGGCGACACCGCGTACTGGGGTGAGGAGGCCGAAACGGACGCCGAGGCGGTAGTGCAAACCGCCATCGACGCGGGCGTTAACCTGTTCGATACCGCGGAAGGGTACGGCGCGGGGAGGTCGGAGGAAGTGCTCGGCGGGGCACTGGGAGCCCGCCGGAACGACGTATACATCGCCAGCAAGGTCTCGCCCGAGAATTGCGTGCCCCCAACGAGGTTGCGCGCGGCTTGCGAGGCCAGCCTGAAGCGGCTGGGGACCAGCACCATCGATCTCTACCAGGTCCACTGGCCCTGCGAGCCCTCTCGTTTCGACGATGCCGCGGCGGAGATGATGCGACTGAAAGACCAGGGGAAAATCCGCGCCATCGGCGTCTCGAATTTCGGCTCGCGGCACTTGGATGCATGGGTCCGGACAGGCGAGTGCGATTCGAATCAACTCGGTTACAACCTGCTCTTCCGGGCCATCGAGTACGATATCGTCCCCGCGTGCCGGAAGCGTGGCGTCGGGATACTGGCCTATATGCCGGTCATGCAGGGGATCCTGGCGGGAAGGTGGAACGCTATCGAGGAGATCCCTGAAGCCCGCCGCCGCACGCGCCATTTCTCGAAGAAACGTCCCGGCACGCGCCACGGCCAGCCCGGCTGCGAGGAGCTTCTGATGCAGACGCTCAAGGACCTCGACGCACTGTGCAAACAAATCGGGCAACCCATGGCGCGGGTGGCCATTGCCTGGCTGATGCGCCAGGCGGGAGTGGCGTCGGTGCTCGTGGGCGGCCGCACGAAATCGCAGCTGGAACGCAACCTCAGCGCGGCCGGCCTCGCCTTGGGCGATGACGTGCTCGAGCGTCTGAACACGATCACCGAGCCGCTCAAACAACGCCTGGGAACAAACCCCGATATGTGGTGCGGGGAAACGGAGAGGCGGATCTACTGAGGTGAGAATCGGTTGAGGCTCGGGACGGGCCCGGCTGGTCCGTCTTCGGCGGCCTCGCGGGGCCAGTCCCATCCGTTTGCTTTCTTATGTTGAGCGTCCTTCTTCCTCGCCGCTTCGCTGCCTGGCGCGGCGTGCACGGATGCGGCGAACAATCACGATCGGCACAAGCACGACGACAACGCCCACAAGCAACAACAACCCAGTCACGAATGCAGCGCCCCCGCCTTTACCGCGCGAACCGGCCCAGTACCGGGCGTATCGCAGGTTGTCTTCGAAGAACCTGTACAGCTCCCAGCCGGTTCGTTCGAGAGGCGTCGTGACAGGCAAACCCTCGGGAAACTTCAGGACCAGCGCCTCTTCCGCAACCGGCGCGTTAATGTCCGACCATTCGATGGTGTACTCGGTGGCACAATTCCAGCCGCGCTCGCCCGTCCGCTCGTTGGTGTACGAATAGCCGTACAGGCATGAACTGGGCAGCCAGAGACCGCCGTTCTCGACAAGCTGCACGTTCTCCACGTGCGCGAATTCCCCCTTTTCGAAGACAGCGTCTCCCGGAACCCCCACGCGATACTCGAGCGACGTAATCGCGCCGTCTTTCGCCAAGTCGAGGGAGACAACATACCCTGTTTCAACCTCGACATCGGCGCTCATGCGCGGCTCGGAGTGCCAGATGCGCAGCACAGACTCGGAATCGGAAGGCAGAACCTGCCACGGCGGTATCCCGCCGGGAAGATCCTGCAGGTAACGTGACAGCCCCGCGCCCCGGTAGAACGCCGGTACGAGCGATAAACACGAAACGCCGCACACGCTTTGAAAGAAATACTCTTGCATCTCCCCGTACACGGTCCCACTCTGCGGTTTCAGAGGCATGGTTTCCGACGAACGGTCCCAATAGCACAACGACCGATACTCTTTGCCGTCCAGCGCACAATCGTAGGTCGAAAGAAGGTACCCGGATGAGCCGGTTACGCGCCTGGACCAGTTGTCCGTGTAGCGGAATTTCACCCGCAGGAGGTCCATACGTGAAACAATTCCTTCGCTCCGGCTCCAACGGTGTGTAGGGCTGCCAACTTCACCCTCGGGCGTGATGTTCATCTCCACCCCCTGCTGCTTGAAGGACGCGCTGCGCACCTTCGCCTCCTGCTCACGGATGAGCGCGAGGGCCTCGTCGCGGGTGGGTAGAAAAGACGCGGTCTGGAGAGAGGCAAGCAGAAGGATGGCTACGGGCATAGGACTATCTCCACGCTCTGGCGCGGGCGGACGGTCACATAGGACCATACACGTTTTATGGGCTTTGCAGGCCGTCTCCCTCGCCTATATGACCGTGTCACGAAGGATCGATCACTCCGCCGCGGTATCATTGCCCTCGACAACGCACGTCTCCCGCGACGATTCCGCGATGCTCACGGGCTCGCCTTCGGCGGCGCCTCGGAGTGAATTGCCGCGCACGATGCAATCCCGCACGTTCTCGGTGATCATGACGGCTGCCGTCTGGTGGCCGGAGGCATAGAACAGGTTCTCGGTAACGCGGATGTCGCGGGTCTGGGTCGCGTATTCGTCCCGATCGTCGATGCGGATCTCGCAGTCGCGGTCCGCATCGTCTTTACGGCCGTTTTCGCGGAAAATGTTGTTGACAACGACGATGCCCGCTACGTCCGGCGCCCAGAGGCCTTCGCGGCCGCTGTGTTCGACAACGTTGCCGATGAGCGTGCAGAAGGTGCTGTCGCGTTCGATGGTCACGCCGCGCGAACCGTTTTCGGTGATGAGATTGTCCGACGCGAGCACGTAGCTGCACCCCTCGAGGAAATAGCCGCCCATCTGGCTGCGCGTGACCCGGTTGTTGACGAAACGCCCGCGGTGGGCGTGGTAGAAATGCGTGCCGTCGGACTGGGAACCGTCGAGATCGCACCCTTCGACGACCCATTTCGCGGCGTGGTACAGTGTGATGTTGCCCTGGTCTTCACGGCTGCTGCCTTTCGCGGGCCCCGCTGCTTGCGCAAGATAATCGCCGTAATAATTGCAGCAGTTGCGTGTGGCGACGTCACGAATCCAAATCTCTTCGACGGGATGTTCCGCGTCCGTGCCGAAAATACCGACGCCGTTGCTGGAGAGGTCCTCGAAGCGCATATGAGCGATGTGGATGTTGCGGCATTGGCCGTACAGGCGGACTCCCGCGATGTTCGTGCCGGGGTCCCAGCTCTCGCGTTTGCCGGCGACTGTCCCTCCCTCAAAGCGGACATTCATCACGCCGTCGCCCCGGAAAGCCTGACCGTCTTCCTTGAGATCCTCCGTGAACACGAATCGCGCGCCATCCATGATCAGAGTCGTGTTGGAATGAATCCGCAGCCCGGCGGCGTTGTCGAGCCGGTAGGTCATGGGCGGAAAAACCACCGTACCGCCGGTTTCCCCCGCAGTATCGAGAGCCTGCTGGAGTTGAAGCATATAGCTCTGCGAACCGTCGACAACAAAACCCTCGGGCAGGAGCGCGGCCACGTTGACCTGGCACGAACTCGCACCATCCCCCGGCTTCTGCTCTCCCAGAGCAGGCCGGGCGCCGAGCGCCATGGCAAATATGCACAGTCCCGCCCATATAACTCCGGCCGCCGGCCACCCTGTCCGCCGCAATATGCCGCTATCGGACAAGGCTTTGTGTTCACTCACGTAAAAAGGGCTCATCACGCCGTCTCCTCAATACCCTGATCACCTCAGAGAATAGTGCGCGGAACCGTTGCAAGCAAACGGCCGTGTCCCGTTACCTTACGGGACCGGGGCCTCCCCGGTTATTCCGCCGCCGGCAGGCCTGTCCCCTGGAGAGACCATGCGCTTTTCTTACCTTGATCACTGGATTCACTCAAATCCGGCTTCTCAGGACTCGAACGAGGAACTCGTGGAGCCTCGCGGGCATCATCTTCTATAATAACGGCAACCGGAATTCTCGGAGGAAGCATGAAACGGATCATAGTAGCGGGGGTCTGTCTGGCAGCTCTGGCCGCCTGCAATCGAAGCCTCATTTCGGGGAAGGTGGTCAATATCAAGGGAGAAGCCCTTCCGGGCGTAGCGGTGCAGGTTGAGGGCGCTCGGTACCAGGCGCTCACCGATGGGTTGGGGCAATACCGGATACCTTACGTTCCCGGCGAAGTCGTCCTGCACTTCATGAAGACCGGTTATACGCCAGGCACCTTGGTGCTGTCCGCCAGTTCTCCCCGGGAAATCGAAGCCCAGGCAGTCTCTTTGTGGGAATTGCCCCTTGATAAGGGCGTTTACCTCTACGAAGACTACCGGTACCGCGAAACCACCAAGGTCGCCCCGGAGCAGTTCCTCTCGAAGGAGCGGCGCGCGGTCTACGCCACCCGGCGATGGCCCGAGGTCGAGACCATGGCGACGACGCCCCTGCTCCTGTGTTACAAGATGCCCGACTGGGATGTGCGCTTCTGCCGCATGGAGATGAAGGAGCTGTACGTTCCCCTTCCCGGGGGCGGTCTGGAAGAAGCCCAGGTATTGGCCCAGATCAAGACCATCCCCGTTCGGCTGCTTGCCATCGACCAACCCGACCGGCTCTTGTATCAACTCGAGCTGTCCGAACCCTTGAAACCCGGTACCTACGCGGTTCATTGGGGGGCGCTGGACGGAGCCACCGAGAACGACCCCCGCATCTTCATGTTCAGCGTTGTGGACTACACCCTCACCGCCCCATCGGAAAAACCCGCGGAAGGCCAAGAAAAAGAGGCGGCGCAGAAGTCTGAACCCGTCGAGACCCCGCCATCACAAGAGTCCAACGAGAACATTCCCGACGTGGACTAGCCTTCGCGTAAGGCGGCTCCCTATTTCTTCAGAATCTTGATTCGCAGATCCTTGAACTGGATCTTCATCGGCGGGCCGGGATGCATCTGCAGCGCAATGAACCCTTTGGCGCGCGACATCTTCGCATCGTTGTCGACCACCTCGCACATGAGTTTCCCGTTGATGCGCAGCGCGAGCTTGGGCCCTTCGGCCGTGATCTCGTAATCGTTCCACTCTTCAGGCTTGATGACTTTCTGGAGCTCCTCAGGGGACGCGAATTGCTCCTCCTGGCGCTGCCCGTCCGCCGCAATCACCGCGCGATACCCGCGCATCACTACACCGTTCCGGTCGTGCTGGAACAGACACCCGCTCCATTGGGCGCCCGCTTCCATATCCGCCTGATAACCCCACACGTCGTATTCCGGACGCCGCTCGCTGCGGAACTGCACCCCCGAGTTGCCGCCAACGAGGCGGTACTTGAACCGCATCACGAAATCCGCCGGCTGCGCCGGTTTCCAAAACACATAATGAGGTTTGACGCACGGCTTCTCCGGCGTGCTCTGCGACGTAATCGCGCCGTCCTCGACCCACCACCCGTCTGGTTTGCCGTCCCAGCCCGTGAGGTCTTTTCCGTTAAACATCGGGATGAAGCCATCCTTGTCCGGTTCCGGCAACGCGGCGCCCGCGTTATCTTCCACCGCGGCTCCCTCGCCCGCAAACGCCAGAAGGGCCGCCGAACAATACACCAGCAACGCTATCGCTGTTTTTCCCCTGGTCATCGTGCTTCTCCTGTGTCCGTTTCGCGTGTATTCTATCCCTTCCGAGCGCGGAAATTACACCTGCGTCCAGAATCGTGCTCCGGGGATACCCAGGAATATTCCTGCGGCTTGCCGGCCGGCGGTTTGGCGCGAGAAATGCCTTTCCCAGGCTGTTGGGCATGCTGGGCGCAAAGGTTTCCCCATCACGCGCGACGAGGCGCTCAACGTCATGAAGGCGGTATCCGAGGTCAAGAAGGGCTCGCCCTCTTAACCGGCTTGAAACCACGGACCTGCCCGCGCGCGAACCGTTTGGAGCTGCCTTCTTCTCTATGCCGAAAGCGCGTGGGATTCGATATCCGCGATGAGCCTTTCGCCCAGAGCGAGCGCTTCTTTGGGAAACCTCCACTGCGCCGCGAGCCGGTCAGACACCAGTTCCCGCAGTTGCGGCAGCACCAGCATTTCGGCGGCGTGTTCACTCGACAACGAGCGCGCCAGGTAGGACTCTTCGTCGAAGGTATCGAAGAAACTCTGCAATCCGCGTTCCGCGTCCCCTCCCACTGCGCCAAAATCCTGGCCGTAAATGTGCATGGCCGAGCTGTAGTCCGCGTAGCTTCCCACGCGCACGTTGCGGCCGGACTTCGCCGCGATCTGCTTCGCCACGGCCTGTTGCAGGAAGGTGATGCCGATGACGTTGTCCGGCCATGCCTTGTACAAGTCGCGCGACCGCCACATGGTGTTCATATTGAGGACCAGGTTTCCGCCGGCGTCTTCCGGGCACCGCAACTGCACCTCGCGCAAGCACGGCACGTCTTCTTTCAGATAGGGATCAATGTTCGGCACCGACGTGGTCGCTACGGCCCGCCGCGAATAAGGTGTTTTCGCAATACGTTCGATGGCCATGGCCATCTGGTCCACCGTATCCCCGTTCACGTCCGGATGCGCAAACAGGCGCTGATGGTACGTATACGGCCATTCCTTCGCCGACAACTCGCCTGAGAGCGCCTCCTTCAGTTGCTCCATCGGCACGACCATGTGGTCTTTGATCCCCATGATCTCGGCAATATAGGTCCCAATCTCGCAGAACGACAGCGGCGGAAAACGCGGCTCGCCAAACGGCTCTTGCACTTCGATGAGCACGCGGGCGTCACGGCTGGGCGGATCGATGTACGCGCCCTTGGCGTCCTTGCGGTCGTATTCCGTACGGATAGCCAGGCCGTGCTGCCACACCGCCTTCATGGCGCGGTAATGGGCCTGCGGAATGGTATCCGCCACGACGTGCAATGTCGGGATGCGTCCCTCATTCCCGGTCTCCTGATTCATACGGCGGCTCCTCCCCCTGTGCGGTGCTGATGGCCTATCATAAGCACCTGCGTCACCCCTGGAAACCGATGCTGAACATGCGTTCGAGGTCGTAGTTGCTGTACGCGCGAAAGCCGATGAGCGTGGTCGTGTTCAGGAGACCATCGAGTTTCAGCATGTGCTCCGTCACGATGGCAGCAAGCTGGTCGTTCTCCCGTGCGCGGATGATGATGATCAGGTCCCAGTCGCCGGCGATCGAATACACTTCCGCAACGCCGTCGATCTTCAGAAGCTCCTGGGCCGTCTCGTTAATCCGGTCTCTCTTGACGCTGGCCAATACAAACGCATGTACCATGAATATCGCCTCCTGGTTGCATGAACGGCGCGGCAGCCCGCGGACTTGCCACGCCGGAAAGGTCGTCCTGCCCACAGGTATGGTAAGCGCATGGACATCCCGAGTCAACGCAGCGAATCGCAGACAAGCATGCTTGACCTGCAATGACCGGCAAGGACGCGGGTTCCAAAACGGATAAGACATATTGACGGGCGGAAAAACCCACCCCCCGTTGCCGGGCCGCGCCGTTCTCCCCCGCCCTTCGGGTCTCTTTCGTCCCTGCGGTCCTGTTTCCCGCTGTCCGTGCTCAGGAGCCCTGAACGCTGTGTTCGACTGCAAACGCGATGCGCCAGCCGACCGGTCCGCTCCTCGGGGACTCGAGCATCACGCGCACGCAGCGGCCGTTCTGGCCAAAGCGCGTCGCAACATCCTCGGCATTCGCACTGACGCCGCGTACGGTCCATATGCCTTCAGCGGGCAGGACAATCCGCAGCTCATAGGGGTCCCCCGCGACCAACCGGCTTTCCCCCGCGAGAACGCACGCCGCGGCATCCCAGGTTTCGCCCTGCAGGTCGACGATACCCTGGGAGATGTGGCGGCTGGTGCTGATGACCCGGGGATGGGACGCCTCGGGCGCGAGCGCCAGAATCCGGCACGAGCCGGCCGGCACTTCCATCCGCAGCGCGCCGGAGAACGGCTCGATAAAATCGTTTGCCCAGAAGTCGAACCCCACGTACCGCCTGGCTTTCGGCAGACCGAGTTTGTCGGCAGAGCACTCCATCGCGACGGCATTCTGCTGGTCCCAGTTGAACAGGCCGGCCACGTCGCGGCGCTCGCCGCCGCGGCCGCTCGTGAGCAGCCAGATCGCGGGCAGTTCGCGCTCGAACAGGTCTACGGGCCGCGGACGCAGACCGTGGTTGGGCAGTATCCGCTTGAGAATGTCAAGCCGCTCCTCCGACAGGCCCGGCAACCAATCGCTGGCAACCGTCAACTGGCCACTCAACGCCACCCACGAACAGAGCAACCGGGCGTGTTGAATGGGCATCGAGTCGCGCACGTAGACAGGGTCCGGGTCGTTGTACCACACCCGTCCGTGGAGAAAGTAGCGGTTGCTGCCGTGCCAGGGTCCCGCCTGCAGACTGTTCCAGTCCGCGCCATTGTCTGGACCGATCCGCATGGCATCGACCAAGCCAAAGCTCGCCCCCAATGTCCGCATGTTCTGGGAAACGTTGCACCCGAGGATAAACGCGTCTTCGCCCGCGGCCTCGCGCACCGTGCGCACACCGAGGCGGTAGGCTTCCACGGGCGTCATGGTTTCATCATGGAAGACGGCCTCGCCCAAGTCGTCTTCCCTGTAGGGATCGTTGATATAGAGCTGCTCGCCCGCCATACCGGAAAAGAGCGCATCGAGTTTGAAGTATTTGTACCCCCAATCGTTCGCAATCCGGCCAACGGTTTCGTTTAAGAAGCCCCGTGCCTCGGGGTGGGTCATGTCGAGGCTCCACCCGGCCCAATAGGCGTAATGGAGGCTCCCGCCGGGCCGTTTCACGAACCAGTCATGGCGGCTCTTCAGCGCAGGCGCCATGGGATCCCATGCAAACGGCATGATCCAGAGGCCGGGCATGAAGCCCAGCTCAGACAACCGTTCGGCGACGGGTTTCATGCCGCCGCCGTACGGGCCGGTTGCAGCAGGAGCAGTGAAATCCGCATGAGGGCCCCACCACCAGATGCGCTCTCGCTGCAGGGGCAGATCGGCGCGCTTGCCAAGGTATTCCTCCGGCTTGCCGCCAAGGTCCAGTTCCCGCGAATCCCGGGGCTGCCCCTGCCACTGGTCGTCAATCTGTATGAAATCGAAGCCAAAGGGTTTGAGCTTTTCTTTCGCAAACTCCGCCAGTTCGACAAGGTGCTTCTCATCGGACGCGCCGCCATGCGGGCTCGAGTACCACGTGCAATAGCCCGAGGGAATGGGAGGAAGCGAAATCCGGTAATACCTGGCTACAAGGTCCGCATACGCCTCGAGTCCCAGGCGGGCATCGCCGAAGTATCCCAATACCAGCAGCTCGGACTCCCCGCCCTTCTTCAGACCGCCGTAATCCACACGGGCACGCACCAGGACATGTCCGTCTTCAACGCCCGAGAATAGGACTCCGCTGCCGCGATCGTGCGTAACCCATCCCGCCACCACGCCCGCGCGCGTCTCGGGCTCGGCAACCGCGAGGAACGAGTAGCTGCCGGGATGCCCGCCGGGGGCGGTGAGACCCGCGGTGCCCAATGCCTTCAGCGACTCCGCCGGCCCAAGACCCAGCCGCGCCTCGAGGACATCCAGGCGGCGAACGGGTGTGTCAGGCGACTCGGCCATTGTTCGCTGCAGAAACACGAACGGACTCCCCGAAAACAGCGTGATCCGGCAGTGTTCTCCTGATGACTGGGTAATCTCCAGACCGTTCCCCTCGCCAAATGCCGGCACTTCGGCACGAAATGACGCGCAAGCTCCCCCGCCCCCCTCGACAGCCGCGTCGTCGACCGCCATGCGCCCGGACCGCTTGTCACGAATCGAGAATCGCCCCTCGGCAGCCCTGACACGCAGTTCGACATACTCATTCTGAAGAAGATGCGCGTCTATCTCATTTGCCTGGCCCAGCGCGCACAGTGCGGAAAGCAATGTCCACAACATCTCATTTCCTCCGGCAGGGGACGCATCTGCCCGCAGCCACGCCGCCGTGGCCCATGTCCCCGGTCCTCAAAACGTGCAGTCAGGCTGAAGGATATCGGCGAGTGCGAGACCGGCGAACCCGCTGGTCCGCACGAGTTCCTTAATGCCGTATGCTTTGCTGTTTTCCGGTTCGAGAAGAAAGGCGCAGTAGGCGTTCACGGCCTTCGCGACTTCTTCGTGCTTTTCCGTCCAGGGATAGGCCCACGTCAGGAGCGTCACGGCGCGCGGGCTGCGCTGCTGGTCCGCGCTTCGCAGTTTTCCCCACGACCCGTCCGGATTCTGGCGCTCGAGCATCCACTGCACGCTGGGTTCGAGCTCCCGGCGCATGGCCTGGCTCAGCGAGTCTTCCTTGAGCAAGAGGTCCGACGCAATGAAGGCCTCGGCGCAATACGACAAAGTATCGAGAGGCCATGAATCGAGGGTCTTCCCTGCCAGAGTGTAAGGAATCTCGCCATCGTCTTTGCGCGTCTTAAGCAACCACTTCACCGCGCCGAGGGCCAGTTGCCCGTATTCTGGATTGCTCGTGACCGCGTATAGCTCGGAAAAGAACGCGCCGCCGGTGGTGGCGGTCGCGATCGTGTACGGTTCGACGCTCAGCTTGCCCTGGTAATACCCGCAGCCGAGCGCGCCCGCGTCGCGGCCTTCCCGGATGACCCAGCTGTTCGCGGCTTCGCGCCCCAACCCCTGGGGATCCTCCGCGCAACCGTCTATCACGAACCGGGCCATGCGCTCCATGGCCCCGCGGTAGACGGCCTGGCGGTCCGCATCGGCCTCCTTGCAGATGACCGCCAACGCGTGGGCGGCCGTGCCCGCGTCGCCGAAATAGATGTTGCCCTGGGGCCCGAGGTCGGGCCAGTATCCGGCGTCTTCGCCCTTCGAGGTCTTCGTCATTTGTTGAATGGAGCAGAAAGTGTCGCACCAGCGCAGGGCCTCATCGAGATGCGCGCGGTTGCCCGTAATG
>Ga0116185_1001172_pt1 | contig 26972 bp, 25 predicted proteins | sample AD_JPNNA7_MetaG_FD_89754 | JGI IMG/M metagenome (GOLD analysis project Ga0116185, IMG submission 89754) | Active sludge microbial communities of municipal wastewater-treating anaerobic digesters from Japan - AD_JPNNA7_MetaG | ecosystem: Engineered > Bioreactor > Anaerobic > Digestate | place...
ACGGGCGCATCACCGCCGGACCAGGGGCGCCGCCCCTGGCTATTCCCCGCCGTCCCTCCGGACCGGGCCCTTGCCCCCAGGCGGTGTGATCGGGTGATCGCAGGGTGATTCCGGCTCCGCCGGATTGGGATTACGATCACGAATTTGGAGTGTGATTTCGATTACGCGCACGATTACGAATTACGAGCACGAGGAGATCGCAACTCCGATCTCCTCACTATTCACTTTTGACTGTTCACACCCGTTCCACCACCAGGGCCGCGGCTTCGCCGCCGCCGATGCAGAGCGACGCCACGCCGCGCCGGGCGCCGCGCGCGGCCAGCGTATGGAGCAGCGTCACCAGGATCCGCGCGCCGCTGGCGCCGATGGGATGCCCCAGCGCGATCGCTCCGCCGTGGACGTTGAGCCGCTCGGGGTCGATGCCCAGCTCCTTCACCGCGGCCAGCGCCACGGCGGCGAACGCCTCGTTGATCTCGAACAGGTCGATGTCGCCCAGGTCGAGCCCGGCCTTGGCCAGCGCCTTGCGGATGGCGCCCGCCGGCGCCGTGGGAAAGTCCGCCGGCGCCTGGGCGAACGACGCCTGGGCCACAATCCGGGCCACCGGCTGCAGGCCCAGCGCCGCAGCCTTCTCCGCCGCCATCACCACCACCGCCGCCGCGCCGTCGTCGATCTTCGAGGCGTTGGCCGCGGTGATGGTTCCCGCCTTGTCGAACGCCGGGCGGAGCTTGGCGATCTTGTCGAACATCACCTTGCCCGGCTCCTCGTCCGCGGCGACCATCACCGGGTCGCCCTTCCCCTGGGGCACGGCGACCGGCACGATCTCGGCGGCGAAACGGCCGTCCTTCTGGGCGGCGATGGCCCGCTCGTAGCTCCGGACGGCGAACGCGTCTTGTTCCTCGCGGGTGAACCCGAGCTCGCGCACACACCGCTCGGCCGCCGTCCCCATGTGAAAGTCGTTGTACGGATCCCACAGCCCGTCGTGGATCATGCCGTCGAGCACGGTCCCGTGGCCCATGCGGAAACCGCTCCGGGCGCCCGCCAGGTAGTACGGCGCCTGGGACATGTTCTCCATGCCGCCGGCGACGACGATGTCGGCGTCGCCGCAGGTCACCGCTTGGGCTGCCACCATCACCGCCTTGAGGCCGGAGCCGCACACCTTGTGCAGGGTCAGGCACTCCACCGCTTGGGGCAGGCCGGCGTAAAGGGCCGCCTGGCGCGCCGGGGCCTGGCCGCAACCACCCTGGAGCACCTGGCCCATGATCACCTCGTCCACCTGGTCGGGCGCGACGCCCGCCCGGCGGACCGCCTCGGCCACCGCCGCGGCGCCGAGCCGCACGGCCGGCACGGCCGCGAGCGCGCCCAGGAACGACCCGATGGGCGTCCGGACCGGGCCCAGGATCACCGCCTCACGCAACGTTCGACTCATGATGCCCTCCTTGAACGGCCCGGCGACTGCCGGCCGGTGGCCGCTCGGCGCGTGGGATTTGCGGATATTGTAGCCGACCCAGCGGCACCGGCCAAGGGGATTGGGGATCCGGCCGGGTCTGTTATAATGAGGCGCGCCCGGGAGGTCGCTGTCGTGGCCGCGGACTTGCGCAAGACCGGCATCCGGATGGAGGAGGTGGCGCCCGGCTCGCCGGCCTGGCAGATGGGCCTGCGCGCCGGCGACCGCTGCCTCGCCATCGACGGGCGCGTCCCGCTGGACTATCTTGATATCCAGTATCATCTGGCCGACGGCGGCCCCCACGTCATGGACGTGGCGAAGGCGGACGGCCAGCGCTGGGAAGCGGAGTTCGAGCTGGACGAGGACGAGACCCTGGGGATCGGCTGGGAGGGCATCCGCCCGCGCACCTGCCGCAACCGATGCGTGTTCTGCTTCGTGGACCAGCTCCCTCGCGGCGTCCGGCCGAGCCTCCGGATCAAGGACGAGGACTACCGCCACTCCTTTCTCCACGGCAACTTCATCACCCTGAGCAACCTGACCCCGGCGGACCTGGACCGCATCCTGGCCCAGCGCCTGTCGCCCCTCTACGTCTCGGTGCACAGCACCGATCCTTCCTTACGCGCACGGCTGGTGCGCTGCGGCGCCCGCGACCGGTTCTTCGAGTACTTCGACGCCCTGGCGCGCGGCGGCATCGCCCTCCACACCCAGGTGGTGCTGCTGCCCGGCCGCAACGACGGCGCCGCGCTGGAACGGACCATGACCGATCTGGCCGCGCGCCACCCGGCGGTCCGATCGCTGGGCATCGTCCCGGTGGGCCTCACCCGCCACCGCGCCGGGCTCCCGGCCCTGCGGCCGCCCGACCCATCGTTCTGCCGGGCGGTCATCCGCCAGGTCCAACCCCACCAGGAGCGGTGGCGCCGCCGGCTGGGCGTCCGCTTCGCGTACCTGGCCGACGAATTCTATCTGCAGGCGGGACGCCGCCTGCCGCCGGCATCGGCCTACGACGATTTCCCCCAGCTCGAGAACGGGATCGGCCTGGTCCGGGACTTCCTCGAAGAGACCATGGCGCTGCTGCGGGAGCCGCCACCGGTGGTGCGGGTTCGCCGCGCGGCGCTGGCCACGGGCACCCTGTTCGCGCCGCTGCTGGCGCAGGCGCTCCGGCGGATCAACCGCCGCTGGGGCGTGGCGTTCCGGGCGCTGCCCGTGCCCAACCGATTCCTCGGCCCCCGGGTTACGGTGGCCGGCCTGCTCGCCGGCCGCGACATCGCCGCCGCGGCCGGCCGCCTCGCGCCCGACGAGTGGCTGGCCGTCCCCGGCCAGTGCGTGGGCGCCGGTCACGGACGGTTTCTCGACGATTGGACGCCGGCCGACCTGGCCGCCGCCGCGGGACGCCCTGTGGCGCGTCTGCCCTTGGGGGCCGCGGGTCTGCGGGCCCTGGCCGCCGGAGAGCTCGAGCCGGCGCTCCCCCGCGGGGAGCATGGCTTGAAAAACCTTTGACAACGCATAAAATCGTGGTAAATATGACTCATACCCAGATAACAACGGTATGATCTACATTCCTTTCACTCATGAACCCCAGCTTCATTCAAGGTGAGTAGATGAACTTCATCGAGATGCGTGTCGAGGAGTACATCGACGAGGCGCTCGACGCCGACTCCCCGGACCATGCGCCCAGCATCGCGGCGCTGCGCAAGTTCGTGACCTACATGGACCGGGAGACCGAGATCTACAGCGTCCAGGACATCACCCCGGCCGAGGCCCTCGACTTCCTCCGGACGGTGCGCAACATCCGGGAGCGCGACATCACCATCGCCGCGCTCAACGGCTTCTTCGCCTTCCTGCTCAAGAAGGAGCTCATTGACCGCCCCCTCCAGCTCGACGCCAAGGGCGTCTTCCGCGCCAAGCCGTTGGAGCAGGTTCCCGACGTGGCCGAGCTGTTCGAGGACGACGAGGATTCCCCCCGTCACAAGCCGCGCCGTCTCCAGGAGTGAGCCGCGCGCACTCCCGATCAACCGTCCGCCGCCACCCCTCGGCCGGCGCCGAGCGCCGTCCGCCGGACAATCCGCAATCCGCGACGCCACCGCAGGTTGCATTCCACGAGCCGCACGTCCAGACCGGACCGGAGATAGCCGGCCAGCGCCCGCTGCTGCCGGTGGCAGCGGAAGAGCGGCGTCACGAGGACGAGCGCCGGCGGTTCCGGCGACAGCCGCACGCCGGCGAAGTAGCCGCAGCGCCCGAACGCGCCGCTGCGCAGTCCGTCGGCGACGCGCTCCCAGTAGTCGAGAGCCTGGAACAGCAGCGTCCCGCACTCGGCCGCCTTGATCTCCACCACCACCAGGCGGTTGGCCGCGTCCAGCGTGAGCACGTCCATGATGGAACGGCCCGTGCCCCGGTAGGTGGGCACCTGCCGGTAGGTCCACGCGCCCTGGAACATCGGATCCAGCACGCCGATGTCGTCCAACAGCAGGCGCTCCAGCCACCGTTCGGGGAACAGCCGGTAGGCGGCGTGGCCGGGCACGAGCGGCGGATCCGCCCGCAGGCGGACCGCCTGGCCCACCAGGGCCAGCGCCCGCTCCCGCCCCAGGTCCGCCCAGGCGCGCAGCGGCGGCTCCCACCCCACCAGCAGGTCGGCGGGCCCGCCGCCCCCCACCCGGACCAGGGGGAGTCCGCGGCAGCTCACCACATCGAAGGCGTACGGGGTCTTCTCGTGGCGCAGGTCGCCGGGGAACGCCGCCACAAGCTCGCGGGCCAGCGCGTTGTCAAAACACGGCCGCTCGGGGGCAAACTCGAAGCTCACCGGCAGGCGGCACCGGCGGCGGATCTCGGCGGTGTCGATCTCCTCGACGGTGTCCGCCGCCAGGTCGTACCGGAAGAGGCGCGCTTGCACCTGAGCCGGATCCAGCAGCTCCAGCCGGCCCAGCAGGTGCAGCGTCGCATCGCCGTGAAGGCACAGCGCCAGCGTCCGGTCGAACCGCCGCCGGGTGCCGCGGCAGTGGCCGAACCAGACAAGAGCCGCCGTGAGGAACGCACTCCCCGCGACGGGCCCCTGGAACGGGTAGAGACCGAGACCCGCCGCAAACCCACCCGGACACCGGAACACCAGCCGGGCGAAAAGCCCCGGGACGCGCTGCCGCGCGTCAGGGCCGGAAGCGACGGACTCCAGCGCCAGCCCCCGTGGCGGCCGGCGGGCCAGCAGCGCCGCCAGCCGCAGGTCGTAGAAGCGCCGGCTGGCGTCCGGCGACAGGCCTTCGGGCGGCGCGCCCTCCGCTTCGCCGAGGAAGCGCAGCGCCAGGCCCGGCGCCCCGGCCAGCGCCACCCGCTCCGGACCGTCGCAACCGAACCCCAGCACCCGGAGCGGCTCCGGCCAGCCGGCCACGGCCAGCCAGGGCGTCCCCCGCGCGTCCACTTCGCACCGGCACACCCCCGCCGGCAGGTCCGGGGTGAGCGGCACGCCGCCCTGCTCCAGACGGCAGGGGCAGAGCGCCGCCAGATCCCGCACCAGTCCGGCCAGTTTTCGTCCCGCCGTCATGGGCACCTCTCCACCTATTAATAACGGATTGGTCGCCGGGTGTTCGAAACCGGCGGCCGCCACTTCGCATTGATTCCGCCGCGACGCCCCGCTACAATGCGGGGAACGAAGGGCCCGGCCCCGCACGGAGCGGCATGAACGTACTCCTGGTCAAACCGTACAGCGACTTCCCCACCCGGATCCCCCACCTGGGCCTCGGCTACCTGGCGGCGGCGCTCCGGCGGCGGGGCCACGCCGTGCGCATCGCCGACTGCCCCCGCGAAGGACTCGGCGAGCGGGAGCTGCTGGCCATGGTTGCCGGGTGGGCGCCCCGGCTCGTGGGTCTGAGCGCCTTCACCGCCGACATCCCCGTGCTGCGCGGAATGTGCCGCGCCCTGCGCGCCGCGCTGCCGGGAGCGACCCTGGTCATCGGGGGCCCCCATCCGAGCTGCCTGCCGGACCACCTCTTCGGCTACATTCCCGAGATCGACTACGCCTTCGCCGGCGAGGCCGAGGCGGGACTGGCGCAACTGGCCGACGGTCTGGCGGCCGGCGGTTTCGATCCGGCGGCGATTCCCGGTCTGGTTTGGCGGAGCGAGGGGGCGGTCCGCGCCAATCCGCCCTATTTCGAGTCCGACCTTGACGCCCTGGGCCTGCCGGCCTGGGACCTGCTGCGCCCCGAGATCCCGGTGCTGGCGCCCCACGGCGCGTTCGTCCGCCGCCAGCCGTCGGCGCCCATCGTCACCAGCCGCGGCTGTCCGTACCCGTGCACGTTCTGCGCCGCGCGCAGCGTCAGCGGCCGGCGGATCCGTCAGCGGTCGCTCGAAAGCGTGCTCGAGGAGGTGGCGCTGCTCGCCGACCGCCACGGTGTCCGCGAGCTGCACATCGAAGATGACAATTTCACGTTCCGGCGGGAGTTCGTGGCCGGGTTCTGCGAGGGGCTGCTGCGCCGGGGCGGCGCGCTGCCGTGGTGCTGTCCCAACGGCGTCCGGCTGGACTCGCTGGACCCGGAGCTGCTGCGCCTCATGCGCCGCGCCGGCTGCTACTCGCTGTCACTCGGCATCGAGTCGGGGGCGCCCCGGGTGCTGGCGATGATCCGCAAGGGGCTGGAGCCCGACGGCATCCGCGAGCGGGTGGCCTGGATCCGCGAGGCGGGGATCAAAACGACGGGCTTTTTCATCATCGGCTTCCCCACCGAAACCGCCGCGGAGATCGAGACGACCATCCGCTTCGCCCGGGAGCTGGCGTTGGACCGCGCCCAGTTCAGCACATTCCTGCCCCTCCCCGGCACCGTCTATTTCGACGAGCTGGTCGCCGCGAACGGCCTGGACGGCATCCCCTGGGAGGGCTTCCTCACCACCGAGGCGTTCGAAGTCCCCGGCGGCCTGCCCCGCGGCGAACTGGTGCGGCTGCAGCGGCGGGCCTTCCTGCGGTTCTACGCGCGGCCGGGCACCCTGCTGCGGCTGGCGGGCGAAATCCGCGGCCCCCGCCACCTGGCCCACCTCGCCGCCCGCGCCGCCGCGGTGTGGAAAAGTTAACGGTGCGCAGTGAACAGGAAACAGTGAACGGCCGGCCGCGGGCAGAACGTCGTGCCGCCGCCGGCTATGGGTTCCGCCTGCACGCGGCGTGAGAATCCGGGGCATCGGCGCGCGTTCAGCGAACACGCGGTACGGTGACGCTCCTGTCGGCGGGCGATCACTCCCGGGTCTTGAGCTCGGACTCGTGGGCCGCGATGAACTTGCGGAGGTCCCCGGCCAGCTCGAGGAGCTTGAGCCACTGCTCCTTGTAGAGCGTCACCGGGAAGCGGCCCAGCCCGTACACCGACACGGCGCCCTTGGCGCTCACCTTGAACGAGATCGCCCGCGGCACCCGTTGTTTCTTCAGAGCTTCGTTTTCCGCCTTGACCCGTTCCAACTCCGCCTTCAAAGCCTCCAGATCGTCTGCGGCCATCAGTCCCTCCTGCCGGGTGATTGTTGCCGCCTATTGTACCCCAGATCCACCATCGCGCGTCCATCCCATTGGTGAAGGATGATGATCGGACGGAGCGAACCGTGACGGACGACGCGCGCCACCCCAGAGCAGCTCATTCCGAACAACCTGGGTGCTATCCGGACACCGTGCCCCTGCCCACCCACAGTCTGAGTGTCCCAGGTTATGGGGGAGCCCGCGCCGGCACGCCGGTCCGATCTACGCATGCCGGTGTCCCGGGTTTTGGGACAAACCCGAGCTTTCAGGACCCGAGTCTCAACGTCAATCACAAGCCCGCGCTCGAGGGCGACCGAAAAGCGGTTGTCAAAGACGGCGGCGGGTTTGTATAATGAACATACCATTGCCCCAACCATCCGGCGATCCGAGGACCTTATGCTGAGCAAAAACCTCATCGATGCGATCCTTGCGCACTCCGAGGAGATCGTCACGCGCATCGTCGACGCCATCCTGACCCATCCACGAACGGCCTACTACCACACCATGGATCGCTCCGAGCTCAAGAAACGCGTCGAGGGCATCTTCAAGAATCTGGGCAAAGCCCTCCAGGAGGGGGCTGAGGGCGAGCTCCGGACCATCTACCTCAAGTTCGGCAAGGTCCGTTATTTCGAGGGCGTGCCGCTGGCCGATCTGCTCTTTGCGCTGATCCTCTGCAAGACGAAGGTGCTCAGCGTGGTGCAAAAGCACGTTGTTCCGGAATCGTCGGCGCAGCTCTACCTGGAGATGCAGCTCCACGACACGCTGGCCGGATTCTTCGACGACCTCGTCTACTTCACCACGAAGGGCTACCAGGAGGCGTGTGAGGAGACCGCCGGGGGATCGCCGGCGAAGACCCATCTGTTCTGACTGCGGCGGACGGCGCCCAATCCCGGACTGGCAGGAAACCATGAAAGAGAGACGTGAGTTTGTTCGCATCCCCCGCAAAGGACTCATCAAATTCCGGGAGATGCATCTGCCCAAAAGCCTGATTTCCGACGAGGCCTCGTTCTACACCAACATCTCCCCCGGCGGCATCCTGTTCGAATCCGCCTACCACCTGAGTCTGGGCACCATGCTCAAGCTGGAGATCGAGCTCAAGGACTGGGCCCGCTGCCTGCCCGACGCGGACAAACTCCCGGGCGGCAATTCCCAGCCGCTGCGGGTGCTGGGCGAGGTGGTGCACTGCCACGAGCTCAGCCCCCAGAGCGGTTACAGCATCGGCATCAAATTCGTCAACCTGGATCCCCGCCATCAGCAGGCGCTGCTGAAATGCCTCCAGGACCACGCCGCCCAGCATGATTAAAGGGATCATCTTCGATCTGGACGACACGTTGTACCCTTTCCAGGAGTACCTCGAGAGCGGCTTCTGGGAGGTGGCCCGCTACGCCGGCGGCAAATACGGCATCGACCCGCAGGAGTCGTTCGCCTATATGAAGATCCTGTACTCCCGCTACGGCGAGCGGGAAGTGTTGTCCAACCTGGTCTCCTACTTCTCCCTGGAGCCGTCGGCCATCATCGAGATGATCTCGGTGTTCCGCGAGCACCGCCCCAACATCGCCCTCTACCCCGCCTATCGCAAGACGCTCCAGACGCTGGGCGACACCTATGTTCTGGGTCTGCTCACCGACGGCGATCCCGGCGTCCAGGACAAGAAGATCAAGTCGCTCCGCATCCAGAAGTACTTCAAGCACACCATCTTCACCCACAAGTTCGAGGAGGCGAAGTGGAAGCCCAACGCCTTCTGCTTCACGCTCATGGCCCGGGTGATCGGCTGCAACCCCCGCGACCTGGTCTTCGTCGGCGACAACCCGCTCACCGATTTCCTCGGCGCCAAGAAAGCCGGCTACCTCACGGTGCGGGTGCTCACCGGCGAGTTCCGCGACAAGGCGGTGCCCATGGAATTCGAGGCCCATCGACGGATCAAGGACCTGACCGAGCTGCAGGACTACATGAATGAGTTCTTCCAGTAGCCTCCCCCGCCTGGTCCCGCTGTTCGAAATCGGGTCGGCCCAGCTGGCGCCCGTGCTGGAGGCGGAGCGGGCGGAGTGGGCCGCAAGCCTCGACTGGGACTTCGAGCCGGCGTTGGCCTCGCTGCGCTACATGCTCGACAACCGGGTGCTCCCCGGCGTGGCGGTGGCGGTGGGCGACCGCGGCGTCGGCTATGCCTATTACCTGTTCCGCGACCAGCGGGCGCTGGTGGGCGGCCTCTACTTCCTCCCCGAGTTCCGGGACGGCGACTGGCCGCGGCTGGTGCTCCAGCGTGTCTTCCAGGAGCTGGCCCGCCAGCCGCTGGCGCGCTCCATCGAGGGGCAGATCCTGTTCCCCGGCCCCGAACGGTCGGCCGGACCGCTGCTCCGTGCGAGCGGCTTCCAGTTTCTGGAGCGGCGGTTCCTTCGGCTGGAGGCGCCGGCGGAACATCCGCTCCCGCCGGCTCCGGCGGACCTGACCCTCCGCCCCATCCCCGAGGGCATGCTCGATGACCTGGCGCTGGTGATGACCCACGCCTACCACGGCCACGTGGACGCGCGGACATCCTCGCTGTACCTGAGCTTCGACGGCTGCGCGCGCCTCCTTCAGGCGCTGGTGCTCCGCGGCGGGTGCGGACCCTGCGAGGCATCGCTCAGCCTGATGGTCGCGGTGCGCGACACGCCGGCGGGCGCCATCGTCGTCTCTCGGATCTCGAAGGGATCGTTCTTCATCTCGCAGGTATTCGTCCACCCCCGATACCAGGGCCAGGGGATTGGGCGGGTGCTCGTGGGCGCCGTGGTCAACGCGCTGGCCAGGCGCCACCCGGGCGCCGGCCTCAGCCTCACGGTCTCGCGGGACAACACGCGGGCCTATGACTGGTACCGCCGCCTGGGTTTCGCCGACCGGCTCCCCCACTATGCCTTCATGAAGCTGGCCGGCGACTGAGCGCCGCCGGTCACCGCCAGCATCTGCGCATGGATCCGGCCGTTGGAGGCTACGATCTCCGGGAAGTGGACCGAGAAGGACCCGCCGTCGAACCGGCTCAGCCGGCCGCCGGCTTCGGCCAGGATCGCGGCGCCCGCCGCCGTGTCCCACGGGCGGAGCCGCCGCTCCCAGAACCCGTCGAAGCGGCCCATGGCCACGTAGCACAGGTCCAGCGCCGCCGAGCCGTCGCGCCGGATGGCTTGGGCTTGCCGCAGGAACGCGGCGAACAGCGGCACGATGTCGTCAGCGGTGTGGGCGTCGTAGGGGAATCCCGTGGCCAGCATCGCCTCGCGCAAGCTGGCACATGCCGAAACACGGATGGGCGCGCCGTTGAGCCAGGCGCCGCCGCCCCGCACCGCCCAGAACTCCTCCCCCAGGGCCGGGGCGTAGACCACGCCGAGCAGCGGCTCATCCCCCCGTACCAGGCCCACCGACACGCCGAACGGCGGGTAGCCGTGAACGAAATTGGTGGTGCCGTCCAGCGGATCGATCACCCAGGTGTACTCGCCGCTGCCCGCGTGCGCTCCGGATTCCTCCAGCAGGAAAGCGTGGCCGGGGAACGCCGTCCGCAGCCGGTCCAGCACGGCCTCTTCGGCTTCCAGATCGGCCTGGGTCACGAGGTCGATGGCCCCCTTCTTCCGGACGTCGAGAGCTCGGCCGAAGTGGCCCATGAGCACATTTCCAGCCGCCCGGGCCGCCTCTCGCGCCGCCGCCAGCCATGCCTGTTCCATGCGCGCCTCCTGTCCGCCGTTCGCGGCCGTCCACTATAGCAATCCCGCCCTGCCCGGCGCAACCGTATTGACGGCCGTCCCGCCATTCATTAAGATAGCGGGCGATCGACGGGCGGGAGGATGGTGTTTTGGTCCAACTGGTGCTGGATCCCAAGAGTCTCGAGTTTCTGTTCGACAAGCAGAAGGAAAGCCTCAAACTCCTGGAATCGCTGTTCAACGTGGATATCCACATCCGCGGCCACCAGCTCCAGCTCGAAGGCGCCGCCGATGACACCGCCGTGGTCCGCGGCATCCTCGAGGATTTCGCCCGCCTCTACGCCGACGGCGTCGCCCCCGACCGGGACATGGTCCGCCGGGCCGTCCGCGAGATCGCCGAAAACACCGCCCTGAGCCTCAACGACTTCTTCCAAAACCCGCGGGTGATCCAGGCCGGCCACCGCAAGATCTGCCCCAAGAGCCGTAACCAGAGTCTCTACGTCGAGGAGATCTTCCGGCAGGACCTGGTGTTCGCCATCGGTCCGGCGGGCACCGGCAAGACGTTTCTCGCCGTGGCGGCCGCGGTGAACCTGCTGCTGGACAAGCGGGTCGCCCGGATCATCCTTACCCGGCCGGCGGTGGAGGCGGGCGAAAAGCTCGGCTTCCTCCCCGGCGACATGCAGGAGAAGGTCAACCCCTATCTGCGGCCCCTCTACGACGCCCTGTATCACATGCTGGACTACGAGCGGGTGCAGAAGCTGCTGGAGCGCGAGGTCATCGAGATCGCGCCGCTGGCCTTCATGCGCGGCCGGACGCTGAGCGACTCGTTCATCATCCTCGACGAGGCGCAGAACACCACGCCGGAACAGATGAAAATGTTCCTGACGCGCATCGGGATCAACTCCAAAGTCGTGGTCACCGGCGACATCACCCAGGTGGATCTGCCCAACGGCAAGGTCTCCGGCCTGATCCAGGCCCGCGAGATCCTCCGCGACATCGAGGGGATCCGCTTCTGCTACTTCGACGAACGCGACGTGGTCCGCCACTCCCTGGTCCAGCTCATCATCAGCGCCTACGCCCGGTACGGGGGACAGGCTGCGCCGCCGCCCACCCGCCGGGAAGAGCCGCCGGATGACGCCGGAGCCGACGCCGGCAATTCCCGCTGAACCGGATCACGCCGCGGGTCCCGCGCATGACGGGGCGCCGCGACCACGGGAGATTGTTTTTGTGTCCGGCAACTCTTTGTGTTCAAATAGGGGTTCTGACGGCGCCGGGGAACGCCCCTGGACCTGACACCGCAATGAACCGATTCATCACCACATCATGGAGGAATACCACATGCGCATCGGATGGCTTGTTCTGGCTCTGTCGATCGCCCTGGGTGCCGGCGTGATGGGCGCCACTCCCGCCACGGAGACGCACCCGTTTTCGGTCCACGACATGCTGGCCATGGACCGGGTCTCCGAGCCGGCCGTCTCGCCCGACGGCAAGCTGGTGGTCTTCACGCTCCGCCGCACCGACCTCGACGCCAACCGCGGCCGCACCGACCTCTGGGTGGTGGGAACCGACGGCACGGGGCTGCGCCGCCTGACCACCCACGAGGCCGGCGACAACAACCCGGTCTGGTCCCCCTGCGGGGGATGCATCTTCTTCCTGTCCACCCGCTCCGGATCGTCGCAGGTGTGGCGGATCCGCCTGGACGGCGGTGAAGCCACGCCCGTGACCAAGTTGCCGCTGGACGTGGCCAACCTGGGCATCTCCCCCGACGGCAAGCTGCTGCTGTTCTCCATGGATGTGTATCCTGATCTCAAGACCGTCGCCGAGACCGCGAGCCGCCTGTCCGAACTCGAGAAGAGCAAGGCCACCGGCAGGATCTGGGACCGCCTGTTCGTCCGACACTGGGACACCTGGACCGACGGGCGGCGCAGCCACCTCTTTGTGATGCCGATGGCCGGCGGCGAGCCGGTGGACCTGATGGCGGGCATGGATGCCGATGCGCCGAGCAAGCCGTTCGGCGGCACCGAGGAGTTCACGTTCACCCCCGACAGCCGGGGCGTGGTCTTCACCGCCCGCGATGCCGGCCGTGCGGAGGCGTGGTCCACCAACTTCGACCTGTACCTCGCGCCTGTCGACGCCTCCGCGCCGCCGAAGAAGCTTACCGACAATCCGGCCTGGGACACCCAGCCCGCCTTCTCCCCCGACGGCAAGACGTTGGCCTACCTGGCCATGAAACGGGCGGGTTACGAGGCCGACCGTTATGCGATCATGCTTCGCGCCTGGCCGGACGGCGCGGCCAAGGAACTGGCCCCCGGCTGGGACCGCTCCCCCCAGAACATCGCCTGGTCCCCCGACGGCAAGACCATTTATGCCGCGGCCGACAACCTGGGCCAAACCTCGCTGTTCGCCATCGACGTCGCCACCGGCGCCGCCCGCGTGGTGGTGGAGCAGGGTACGGTGAGCGACCCGAGCCCGGCCGGTGACGTGATCCTGTACGGCCTCGACCACCTGAAATCGCCGGTGGAACTGTACACCGTCCGGCCCGACGGGAGCAGCGTCCGCAAAATCACCGCGATCAACGATGCCAAGGTGGCGGCGGCCCGAATGGGCGACTTCGAGCAGTTCACCTTCAAGGGCTGGAACAACGAGACCGTCTACGGCTACGTGGTCAAGCCGGCGGACTTCGATCCGGCGCGCAAGTACCCGGTGGCCTATCTCATCCATGGCGGGCCGCAGGGCTCTTTCGGCAACCACTTCCACTACCGCTGGAACCCCCAGGCTTACACCGGCGCCGGCTATGCCGCGGTGATGGTGGATTTCCACGGCTCCACCGGCTACGGCCAGGCGTTCTGCGACGCGATCCGGGGCGATTGGGGCGGCAAGCCGCTGGAGGACCTCCAGAAGGGGCTGGCGGCCGCGGTGGCCAGATACCCCTGGCTCGACGGCGAACGGGTGGCGGCGCTCGGCGCCTCCTACGGCGGCTACATGATCAACTGGATCGCCGGCAACTGGCCCGACCGCTTCCGCGCGCTCGTGGTCCACGACGGCAACCTGGACGAGCGGATGGCCTACTACGACACCGAGGAACTCTGGTTCCCCGAATGGGACCATGAGGGGCTGCCGTGGGAAAAGCCGGAGCACTACACCCGGCACAACCCCATCGATTACGTGAAGAACTGGCGGACTCCCACGCTGGTCATCCACGGCGGCAAGGATTACCGCGTGGTGGATACGCAGGGGCTCTCCACCTTCACCGCCCTGCAGCGTCGCGGCGTCGAGAGCCGGTTCCTGCACTTCCCCGACGAAAACCACTGGGTGCTCAAGCCCCACAACTCCATCCTCTGGCACGACACCGTCATCGCCTGGCTGGACAAGTTCTGCAAGGCGGACGTCAAGTAATCGACCGACTGCACCCGAGCGACACCCGGCGGAGCCCCCCGGCCCCGCCGTTTTTTTGCTGCGTCCACGTACTTCGCGCACACCGTGCGCGAGTCCGGCCACAGCAAGATCACCCGGTCTTCTGCTGCACCCGGCGCGCATTCATCGAACGCGCGGCACTCGGGAACTCGCGGTCGCCAGGCCGCAAGGCGCTCCCGCCGGCGTTGCGTCCCTGCCCGCCCGGGAGTACAATGACCTCAAGCATAATCTGGTTACAGGCAGCCGGATCGAGCGGCCGGGAGGGGCGTCATGGCAATGACCGAGAACTGCTTCGACCGCGTCTACCGCCAACTGCAGGTTCTGGTGGCGGAATGGTCTGCGGGCATGCTGCCGGACGGAGCCGACCAGATGGTCCGCTTTCTGCCGGACCTGTTCCGGCTGCTGCGCCGCGTCGCCTACGACATGGAGATGCCGGGTGTTGACCGCCGCCTCGCCGCCGCCGCGGTCTTGTACATCGCCGACCCCAACGATTTTCTGCCGGATACCGACGAACAGAGCGCCCGCCGGCGGCTGGACGACCTGTGGGTGGCGTTCACGGCGTTCTTTCTGCTGATCCAGAGCGGTGCCGTCTCCCGGCTCGAGTCGCACTGGCGCTCGGAGATCCCCTTCCGGGAACTCCTGGAGTGCCGCCAGCTGCTGGCCGGACTGAGCGATGCGCTCCCGCCGCGCATCCTGCAGATGGTGAATCAGTACCTGGGGGATTGAACGCCTGGCATTCGGAGAGGGGATTCATGAACAGCCGGCTGTGGATGCTGCGGGCGGCGGTGTGCGGGCTGGCGCTGGCCGCTGCCAGTCCGGTCGCAGCCCAACACGCGCTCCCCGTCACCATCACCTAGCGCCGGCGTGGCGCGGCGCGGTGAGTACGTCGTATTCGGTGTGCCGTTGCCACGGAGCCGGAACCTGAGCGACACGACGCAGCTTCGGCTGCGGGAGGTTGCGGGTGCGCCCGTCCCCGCCCAGTTCGAAGTGCTGTCGCGCTGGGGCGGACCACCCGATCAGGTGACCGCTCCCGTCCGGTGGGTGCTGGCGGGCTGTCTGGCCGCCCTCGCCGCAGGCGGCAGTCAATCGCTGGTCCTTGACGACGAGGGGTCCGGTCCCCGCCCCGCCCGTTGCGGTTCAACTCGACAGCCACACGCCGGGAGAACTCCGCATCGACACCGGCGCCGCCCGGTTCGATCTGGCCACCGGCGCCGCGTTCAACCTGCTGCGACAGGTTGCCGTGTCCGGACAGGTCCAGCTCGAACCGCTGGCGGCCGTCGAGGCGATTCGCTACCGACCCTCGCTGGGCCGGAGCGTGGTCGCCGGCGGCGCGCCCGACTTCGCCCCGCGCGCCACCGTGGTGGCGGTGGAGCGCAGCGGTCCGCTGCAGGCGGTGGTGCGGGTGGAGGGGAGCATCCCGGATGACGCCGCGCGGGCGGTGCCCGACTTCACGGCCCGGCTGCATTTCACCGCCGGCCGGGACGACGTCCGGCTGGACTTCACCGTGGAGAACAACCATCCGGTGCTCATGGGCGAATGGGATCAGCCCACCAACGTCCACGACCAGGGCGCGCCCAACAGCATCTGTCTGGGCGCCCTCGAGCTGAACCTGCAGCTCGCGGAAAGCGCCGGCAACCTGACCGTCCGAAACGAATCGGGCGTCACCGTGCGGCAAGGACGTATCGAAATCCCGCCACTTCCTGCCGCGTCTCCCGGCGCCCGTCCGACGGACGGGCGCTACTACGCAGCCGACCGCGCCCGCCCCCCACTTTTACCTTGGGATAGCTTGTGGTAGACTCGACTTTTGCGGAGGCGCCATGAACCTGCACCTGGCCGAGTTCACCACCAGTTGGGTCTTTCTCGTTCTGGGCCTGGTCCTGTGGGCGCTCAGCCGCGCCCTACCCCTGCTCCGCCGGAGTTCCCGTCTCCTGCTGGTGACCTGCCTGGTCCAGGTGTTCCGGGACGCCGCCGCCGCCGGCCTGATCACCGTGTCGTACCACCTGCTCAAGGCCGCCGACTCGGTGTTCATCTTCCTGCTGGTGGCCATCAGCATTTATCTCATCCGCGATCTCACCCAGGCGTGGCTCGCCCGCCGGGGCGTGTCCATCACCCGGCTGGTCTGGGACCTGAGCATCGGCGTGGCCTACGCCATCCTGTTCCTCCTCCTGCTGAAAGAAATCTTCAACATCGACATCACCCCGGTGCTGGCCACGTCCGCCGTGCTCACCGTGGTGATCGGCCTGGCGGTCCAGGACACGCTGATCAACCTCATCGCCGGCACGGTGTTCCATTTCGAGGATTCGCTCCGGCCGGGCGACTGGATCCAGGTGGACGACACCATCGGCCAGGTCAAGGAGCTGACCTGGCGCTCCGTGCAGCTGCTCACCACGGACAACGAACTGGTGGTGGTCCCCAACCAGGATTTCACCAAAAAGCGCTTCCAGAACCTGACCCGCCACAACGCGGTGCGCACCCTGACCATCGGGACCAGTTACGCCGACGACCCCGACCTGGTCATGCAGGTGCTCAAGCAGGCGGTGCTCTCCACGCCCGGCGTGCTCTGGCAGCCGGAGCCGGTGGTGTACATCGTCAAGTTCAACGACTTCTCCATCGACTACCGCGTCCGCTTCCACATCGAGAGCTACACCGGCTACCGCCGCCTGGAGGGCGCCGTGCTGCGCGCCATCTGGTACAACTTCCAGCGCCACCACATCACCGTCCCCTTTCCCATCCGGACGCTGCAGCTCGAGCGCCGGCCGTCCGCATCCGCCGCCGACGGTAACGGCGAGCGGGTCCGCGAGGCGCTGGCTCAGGTGGACATGTTTCGCATCCTTAACGGCGAGGAGATGGCCGCCGTCGCCGCCAGCGCCGAGATCGTCGAGTATCCGGCCGGGGCCGTCGTGGCCCTCGATGGTGATGTGGGCCGGAGCATGTTCGTCATCCTGCGGGGCAGCGTCGACATCCAGAAGGACGGCAAAAAGGTCGCGGCGCTCGGCCAGCACGAGCTGTTCGGCGAGATCGCCCTGTTCACCGGCGAGCCGCGCGGGGCCACCGTCATCGCGGCCGAGCCGCTGCAGGTGCTGGTCATCGAGAAGGACGGCTTCGATGCCATCCTGAAGCGCAACGAGGGCTTCATCGCCAAGATCGAGCAGATGGTCGAAGAGCGCCTCCGCGCCACCGCCGGCGCCGGAACGGATGACGTCAAGTCCGACGCCAAGCGCAGCATCCTCGGCCGCATCCGGAAGTACCTCCTCGGCTGAACCGCCCCGGTCCACACCCGAACCCCCGATGCGCACCCGCCTGCCCATACCCCGCCGGTGCCGCCGCGGTATAATGGAGGCGTCCGGATCCCATGGTTCGATCATCACCCGCGACACCGGAGGTCCCATGCGGCGCATTGTGTTCTTCATCCTGACCGTCACCGTCATCCTCTCCGCCACCGGAGCCGGCGGCGAGTATTTCGACTGGCGCGAGTGGGGCGCCAATGAGGCGCGGTACGCCCCCGCCGAGCCGCTGGCCCGGGCGCAGCACATGGTCATCCGCCTGGGCCAGGAGCTGAAGCGCCGCGGCGTCGACCCCAACTACTCCTACTTCGGCCGGATCTGGTCCGCCGCCAAGCACGGCGACCAGTCCCTGGGGACCTGCCAGGACCTGGCCACGGTGGTCAACGACGTCCTGTCCGGCGCCGGCTTCAAGGACGACCAGCTCTGCACCGTGATGGCGTCCAAGGAAGGATTCCAGCGCGTCAAGAAGGGCTGGTTCTTCGACGTGAACCTGGATCATGTCTGCCCGGTGGTGGTGATCGACGGCGTCCCATACACCTTCGACCTGTGGGCCCAGGGGGGCACGGACGGCCACTTCGCCGGCTTCAAGGGAAGCGTCTGGAACGGCCTGCCCCTGAAGGCCTGGATCGAAACCATGCGGCAGTACAATTACACGGCCTTCACCGTCAACCCCGGCCGGAAAACCGCCTACGGGCCGGAAACCGGCGACCACGTCATCGCCGAGATCGTCCGGCGCGCCCGGGCCGCCGCGACAGGCAACCGATCGGCCCCGCCGGACAAGCCGGCGGCCCAACCGGCTTCCGATGACATTGTGGGAACCTACACCGCCATCTACCCGGTCTACCTGAGGACGTTCCACAGCGGCAGCCGGGTGGAGATCCTGGCCAGCGCCGAAAAGCGCGGCGACCAGTACTTCAGCGCCCACAAGGTGTATTGCATCATTAAGGACGGCCCGCGCAAGGGGGAGGAGTACTGCTGCGCCTCCTTCGAGCGTCTCCACACCCTGGCCCAGCTCAAGGCCGCCGCCGCCGAGATGCAGCGCTACCTGGACCAGCACAAGTAACTCCAGCCGCACGGCCCGACACCTCGGCGCCGCCGCCCGCCGGTAACGGCCGCGGTCCGCTTCGTCCCACTGTCACCCCTGCGTCGAACGATTTCAATCCCGGCAGCGTATAAACCAGCACCCATGCGCTGACGACGTTGCCTCCAGCGCCGACGGGAACGCTGACTGGCGGGGATAGACCGTGAACCGACACCTCATCCGATGCCGTGCCGAAGCGGTGGAAGCCACGCTGCTGCTGCTCCTGCTCCTGTCGCCGTCCGCAGGCCGCCTGCAGGCCGCCGCTGTCGAACCGCTGAAGGTCGCGAAAGCGGCCGCCGCGCCGGTCATCGACGGCGTGCTTGACGACGCGGTCTGGCAGGGCGCGCCCCTGGCGAGCGGACAGTTCGTGACCTACAACCCGGCCTTCGGCGCAAAGCTCCCCCAGACCACTGAAGCCTGGCTGGCCTACGACAAAAAATATCTCTATGCGGCGTTTTTCTGCCACGACACGGAACCCGGCCAGATCAAAACCAGCGTCACCCGCCGGGACAACATTTTCAACGACGACTGGGTGGGCTTTTCCATCGACACCTTCAACAGCCGGCAGAACGGCTACGAGTTCTTCATCAACCCGAGCGGCATCCAGGGCGACCTCCTGAACACCGCCGGCCAGGGAGAGAACTCGGCGCCCGACTGGGTCTGGGACAGCGCCGGCCGCATCACCGCCGACGGCTACCAGGTGGAGGTCCGGATCCCGTGGAAGAGCATCCGGTTCCGGAGCGGCGCCGACGTGACCATGGGCGTTTTGTTCTGGCGGCGGATCAGCCGGCTGGGCCAGAGCGGCTCCTGGCCGGATCTGCCGCCGGGCGCCGGTTTGCTCAACTCCCACACCACCGTGCGCCTCGAGAACCTGGAGCGGCCGCTCGTCCTGGAAGTCCTGCCCAGCTTCACTTACAGCCGCGACCAGGTGCGGCAGACCCCCGACGAGTGGGCGCCGGCGGAGAATTCGCCCGATTTCGGCGTCGGCGTCAAGTACGGCCTCACCTCCTCCATCACCGCCGAAGCCACCGTCAACCCCGACTTCAGCCAGGTGGAGAGCGACGCCTTCCAGGTGGAGGTGAACCAGCGCTACCCCATCTTCTACAGCGAGAAACGCCCGTTCTTCATGGAGAACATGGGCATCTTCAGCCTGGCCGCCACCAACGGCGACTTCAACATGAGCACCGCCGTCCACACCCGCACCATCGTGGATCCGCTGTGGGGCGTCAAGACCACCGGCAACTAGGGCCGGGTGGCCTTCGGCTGCCTCGCCGCCGGGGACGAGTGGCCGGGGCGCGAGCTCGACGGCGAGGTCATCCCCAACGAGGGGAAGCGCGCCGGCTACATGATCGGCCGGGCCAACTACACCCTGAGCGGCGACAACTACATCGGCGGCATCGTCACCAGCCGCACGTTCGCGGGCGAGGCCAACCGCGTCGCCGGCGCCGACTTCCAGTACCGTCTCGGCGACCGCCACCAGTTCAGCGGCTTCGCCCTCTACAGCCGGACCCGGGCCGACGGCGCGTCGGCCGCTGACGGCGCCGCCGCCATTCTGACATACGAATACAGCACGCCGTCGCTTGGAATCTGTACCGCGTTGGAACATTACGATCCGGGTTTCCGGATGGACACCGCCTTCTACCAGCGCACCGGTATCAACCGGATCATCGGCTACTTCGGCCCCGTCTACCAGCCGAAGTCGGACCGCTGGGCCTGGATCAAGAGCGTCAATCCGTTCCTCTATGCCTTCGCGCTCCACGACACCGTCACCGGGATGGACGACTACCTGGCGCTCGCCGCGCTCCGGATGAACTTCGTCCGCCAGGGTTCCCTGCGGATCGACTACCTCCATTGCCAGGAGGCCTGGGCGGGCCGGCTGTTCCACCCCGGGATCTTCCGGGTCCAGGGCAGCCTGCAGGCGACCAACTGGTTCCGCTTCGGTTTCAACTTCAACACGGGCCGCGACACCTACTACGACCTCGCCGCGCCCGTGCTGGGCAACTCCCTGAGCGTCGGCGGCAACGTCACCGTCCAGCCCGACACCAAGCTGAACCTGACCATGGACGTCCGGCGCAACGCCATGGACCACCCCGACGGCGGTAACCTGTACACCGCCGCCGTGGCCAACTGGCGCACCACCTACCAGTTCAACAAGTCGTGGTTCGTCCGCGCCACCCTCCGCTACGACAGCTACCGGCAGCGGGTGCTCACGGACTTTCTGGTCTCCTACACCTACATCCCCGGGACCGTCATGTTCGTGGGCTACGGCTCGCTCGTCCAGCGGCAGGACTGGGACGACGGGGAGTGGCGCTCCGGCGACGGCTCGTGGCTGACCGCCCAGCGCGGCCTCTTCATCAAGCTCAGCTACCTGTGGCAGAAGTGATCGCGCCATCGATCCATTCACCGCGGAGACGCTGAGGCGCAGAGCTCACTCCATGTTCATTGCCGCACATCACCGATTCGTTCGGCTGATTCACCCATTCACCGATTCACCGATTCACCGTTTCGGTTTATAATGGGCCTTCGCCGCGCGGACGATCCCCGGACGCCCGACGCTCCAAGTCAAATCATCGAGGTGTATTTCATGACCCAGTCCGACGACCGTCCCGATTTTCCGCCCGCCGAGGCGCCCGACCACGACCGCACCTTCGGCCCAGTCGGCGCCGGCGACGCCGCGCCGCCGGCCGCCCCCCCGGCGGCGCCGGTTGCAGCCGATCCGGTCGATGAGTCCGCCGAGCCCGGTTTCCATCTGGTGGAACCGGACAACCCCCTGCCCGCCATCACCGCCGACGACCTGCCGCGGGCCCAACGCGAGGCCGTAGCCCGGATGGGCTGGACCGCCTTGACGCCGGTCCAGTCCCGGGCGATCCCCTACGTGATGGCCGGCCGGGACGTCATGGTCCAGTCGAAAACCGGCTCCGGCAAGACCGCCGCGTTCGTGCTCCCCATCCTGGCCCGGATCAAGCCCGATTTGGCCGCCCCCCAGGCCCTGGTGCTGGTGCCCACGCGGGAACTGGCCCAGCAGGTCTTCCACGACGTCGAAAAGCTCGGCGCCGGGACTGGCGTCCGGCCCCTGTCGGTGTACGGCGGCGTCGGCTACGGGCCGCAACTCGACGGGCTGCGTCAAGGCGCCCATATCGTGGTGGGCACCCCCGGCCGGATCCTGGACCACCTGCTCCGCGGCACGCTGAAGCTGAACCGCCTGCAGGTGCTGGTGTTCGATGAGGCGGACCGGATGCTGTCCATGGGCTTCTACCCCGACATGGTGGCCATCCACGCCTATCTGCCGCCCCGGCGCACCGGCTTCATGTTCTCGGCCACCTACCCGCCGCTGGTGCGCAAGCTCGCCGCCCAGTTTCTGGACCACCCCGGATTCCTGAGCCTGAGCACGGACGTCATCCACGTCGAGGAGACCACCCACATCTGCTACGAAGTCCCGCCCATGGACAAGGACCGGGCGCTCATCCGGATCATCGAGTTCGAGAACCCCGAGGCCGGCATCATCTTCTGCAACACCAAGATGCGCGTCAATTACGTGGCCACGGTGCTCCAGCGCTTCGGCTACGATGCCGACCAGCTCTCGGCCGACCTCGGCCAGGCGGCGCGGGACCAGGTGCTCCAGCGCCTGCGGGACCGCAAGCTCCGCTTCCTCGTCTCCACCGATCTGGCGGGGCGGGGCATCGACATCCTGCACCTGTCCCACGTATTCAACTACGAGGTGCCCGAGGACCCCGAGGCGTACATCCACCGCACCGGCCGCACCGGCCGCGCCGGCGGCACCGGCACGGCCATTTCGCTGGTCTCGCCCATGGAGGGGATCGAGCTGGTGCGCTTGGCGAAGAAATTCAAGATCCCCATCGAGACGCGCCCCCTGCCCGACGCGGCCGACGTGGAGAAGCTCGTGGCCCAGCGTCTCACCGCCCTGCTCGAGGGGCGGCTGCGCCAGCGCGACAAGCTGCAGGTGGAGCGAATGCGCCGCTTCCTGCCGCTGGCCCGCAGCCTGGCCGAGGGCGAGGACGAGCTGACGCTGCTGGCGATGGTGCTCGACGACGCCTACCAGGCGGCGCTCCACGCGCCGCTGGCCCCGCCCGACGAGTTGCCCAAACCCCGCGCCGTTCCCCGCCGCCGCGAAGCGGACGAACCGTCCCGCGAGGGCGGCGCCGACCGGCGCCGTCCCCGCCGCCGCCGAAAGTGATACAATAGATTCAGCATCGTCTTCCCATCGCCCCGCTCGGGACGGCCGAGCGCGCCGGGCTGCCGGCTGCAATGCAGCTGGCCGGCACTGTATTCTGGCTGGCGGTGACGGGCATCACCGCAAAGGAGGGGTCATGAGACCGCACCTGGCCTGTGTCATTCTGGTGACCGTCATGTCCGCGGCCGCCTGGGGTGTCGTCTACACCGGCACCTACGAGCTGCGTCACGACTCCGTCACCATCACCCTGGTGCTGCAGCAGGACGCCGCCGGCAACGTCACCGGCACGCTGCGCAGCACCACCGGCATGCAGTACCGCGTCGAGGGGATGGTGGAGCCCGGCGAGGAGGTGGCCGTGGGCGCCTGCTCCGGCCCCGACGGCGCCGTCTACTTCGAGGCCCACCTGCAGGGCGACACCCTGCTGCTGGCGCTCATCGAGGCGACGCCGGGCACCAACGCGCCCGACTACGACAAGATGCGCCAGCTCACGCTCAATCGCGTGCGCGGCGCGACCGCCCCCCCGGCGCCGCCGCCCGGCCAGGCCGTGCCGCGCGTACCCGTCCCCAGCGTGCCCGTCCCCACGGTGCCCGGCACCCGCGCGCCGGCACCGCCGCCTCCCGCGGGCCGCGCCGCCCCGCCGCCCCCGGCGGCGAACGAAGCCCAGCGGGTCACGGACCCGGAACTGGGCCTGTCATTCGTGCCGCCGTCCGGCTGGATGGCCCAGAAACAGGGGGGCGGCTATCTCCTTGGCTCCAACACCCACGCCGGATTCATCGTGATGCTGCCCCATCAGTTCCGCAGCCTGAGCGAGGTCCAGGCCGCCGCCGGCGAAGGGTTCGTGGACGAGCAGCAGGGCATCCAGCTCCTACCCGCCGGCCCGTTCCAGCCCCTGGGCGGCAATGCCGTCGGCGCCGAGTTCAACGGGCTCATTCAGGGCCAGTCGGCCCGCGCCTACGCTGCGGCGGTGCTCTCGCCGCAGGGCGGTGGGGTGACGCTCATCGCCGCCACCACCGCGGCCGCCTACTCGGCCGCCTACGCCGGCTTCGTCCGGGAGCTGGCCGGCAGCGTTCGGTTCGTCCCCCGCGCCGCGGGCGCCGGGGGGGGAGGCAGTGACGCGTCGCTGGCCCAGTGGATCGCCGGCAAGTATTACTCATACAGCGGCGGCTCCACCCTGTCGGGCGGCTCCGGCACCGAGCGGCAGGTGATGTTCTGCCCCGACGGCACCTTCTACAGCGCCACCGAGTCGGGCTCCTACGGCACCGGCTCCTGGGGCGTCGCCGGGCAGTCGAGCAACCGGGCCCGCTTCACCATCCGCGGCGACCGCCAGTCGGGCGTCATCATCCTGCAGTGGCAGGACGGCAGCACCGACGAGTACCGCTACCAAGTCACGGGCGAAAGCGGCGTCATCCTGTTCAACGGCATCAAGTTCGCGTACGCCGGCGCGCCGGAATGCGGATAGTCAGTTGTGAAGAGACGATCGGGTTGAAGTTCTAATGGTTCGCAGGTTCCAGGTTCACAAGTTCCAGGTTGATGGTTGATGGTTGATGGTTGAGGATTGATAGTTGAGGGTTGATAGAATTCGTGCTCGTAATCGTCATCGTCATTCGTAATCGTGATCGTGATTCGTGATCGAGTCTCGAGCCTCGTTCCCGTAATGCTTCACAGTAGACCGCGCCCGCCGGGCGCGGCCCGTCCCCTCGGCACGATCGAGCGTGTCGCCCACGGCTTCGAGTCGCATTAGGCCTCGCTCGCAGAGCGCGGCCCGCTCCCTTGGCACGGTTGAGGGATTCGTCCACGGTCTCCGAGACGCGTCGCGGTGACGACCTATTGAAATCCCGCCACTTCCTGCCGAGTTTCACGGCGCCCGTCCGGCGGACGGGCGCTACTTCGCACCGCACAGTAGGCTGCGCCCGGCGGGCGCGGGGAGAGCACGCCGGGGCTGCGCGTTCCCCGGTTTCGAGGGGCCCGCTCCACGGGAATCCAGAGCGCAGACGTGTCTGCGCACTCCAGACCAACGCCGCATCACCGCCCCATCAGCGCGAACACGCCCCAGCCCAGGTATTCACGCGTATGCGCGGCGTAGCGCGCGGGTTCCGCGGTCAGTTGGGCCCGGACCTCGTTCGCCATCTCGTCGCCGGGATTGGCTTCGAGCCATCGGCGCATGGTGAGCCATTTGGCCGCCTCGTACCGGTCCCAGCCGTCCGGGTCCGCCAGCACCATCTCCACGACGTCGTAGCCCAGTTTGCCGAACGACGCGAGGAGTTCCGGCAGCATCAGGAAGTCGGCGATCGAGTGGGCCAGACACCCCGTGGCGACCTCTTCCGTCGGCGGCAACCGCCGCCAGTAGGGCTCGCCGATGAGGATGATCCCGCCGGGGCGCAGACTCCGCGCCAGCAGCTCGATGGTGCCCGCGACTCCCCCGCCGATCCAGCAGGCGCCCACACAGGCGGCCACATCGACCGGCTCGTCCGAGACATAGCCGGCCGCGTCGCCATGGATGAACCGGACCTGATCAGCGACACCGAGTTCTGCAGCACGGCGTTTCGCCTGCTCGGTGAACAACGGGCTCAGGTCGATGCCGGTGCCGACGATGCCGTGATCGCGGGCCCAGGTGCAGAGCATCTCCCCCGAACCGCTGCCGAGGTCCAGCACCCGGGCGCCCGGTTCCAGGCGCAGCGCCGCGCCGAGCGTGGCCAGCTTCTCCGGCGTGATCGGGTTGTGGATCCGGTGCGCGCTCTCGGTGATGGTGAATATCCGCGGGATGTCCATGGTGAAAAATCTCCTGACGGGTGTGTTTCGATTCGGTCAGAGCCGGCCGGCCGGTCGCGCCGGCCCGTGGCTGTTTTCAGTGTCCGCGGGCCCGCCGGGGTCAGACGTGAGCGCCATCTTCCGCGATCTTGATTTCATAGTGCTGGGAACGTTCATCAAAGCGCTTCAAAACCCTCCGGGCGCTCGGCGGGACGACGCACGCCTCATAGTCGTCACCGGCAAACTCTTTTACGGCGTCCAGCGACTCGAATCTTATGATCGTGATGAATTCCACTTCATCGCCCACCCTGCGACGCAGCAGTTGAATGTCCTTGAAACCCTGAATCTCCCGGTTCTTGAAGCCCACGAAGATCTCTTCGTTCAGGAGGGCTTCATAGGCGTCCGTCTTGTCCGGCGTCGTCCCTCCATGCCATATTCGCGCGATCATGCGTCCTCCCTTTCAGTTGTGGGTTCCATTGGTTTCTGACAGATGTCCAACGCTCGGCATCGGCTGCGGCCGCACCCGCCGCCTCGGCGGGCCGGCAGCGGCCGTCAGCTGCAAGTCGTCGTCAGGACACGGTCAAGGGGTTGATCCGCTTGACCTCCCGTCCGATCTCCTGGGCGGCATCCCACAGGTCGACCGCGCGCTGCGCATTCAGCCAGAACTCGGGGGAGTTGCCAAACAAACGCGACAGCCGGAGCGCCATCTCCGGGCTGACCGAGCGGCGCTCACGCAGCAGCTCATTCACGGTCTGTCGCGAAACGCCCAACGCCGCCGCGAGACCGGAGGCCGTCAGGCCATAGTCAGGCAGGAAGTCCTCCCGAAGTATCTCCCCCGGGTGGATGGGGCGAACAACCTTCCGCCTTGTGTTCAGGATGCTCATCCTGCACCTCGCTTCAGTGAGAATCTGTCACTTCAACATCGCAGGCGTCGCCCTCAACGAACCGGAAGCAGATGCGCCACTGGTCGTTGATGGTGATCGCATGCTGTCCTTCCCGGTCTCCGCCGAGTTTGTGGCGCCGATCGCCCGGAGGAACCCGGAGGTCATCCAGGCGCGCGGCCAGATCGATGGACTCGAGCTTTCTTCTCGCCCGCCGCACCAAGTCTGGCGGCAATCGCCTGGACCGGCCGGTTGCAAACAGTTCCGCCGTGTGCTTGTCGACGAAGCTCTTGATCACGGTTCAAGTGTAATGTGTCACGTGACAGTTGTCAAGTCCCCGACCCCGTGGCCTCACAATGGCAGTAGCGCCCGTCCGCCGGACGGGCGCCGAGACACTCAGCGGGAGGTGGCGGAATTTCGATACGTCGTTGCTGCGATTCGGCATGAACTCGTGGGCGAATCGCTCAACCGTGCCGAGGGAGCGGGCCGCGCCCGGCCGTAGCACGGCCTACCGGGTGCGGCCTACGGCGATGCATCACGGGAACGAGGCGCGAGGCTCGAGTCTCGAGCCTCGATTGCTCAGTGACTCCCGATTATTTGCCAATTTTTGGCAGGATTTTCACCGCGCGATCGGCCGGGTCGCCCCTCCCACCATCGACCGGCACCGCCCACACTTTCACGACGAAAATAGCCAGGCGCAGCCCCGCGCACGCGGGGCAGCGCCTGGACAGTCGTTGTATTTGACGTCGCGCGCCCCTGATCAGGGGCGCGGGGAAGATCATCGCAGATATCGTTC